>ENA-UOOR01000751-UOOR01000751.1-fermentation-metagenome-genome-assembly--contig:-NODE-751-length-42959-cov-5.415742_pt1 | contig 42959 bp, 35 predicted proteins | sample MGYA00245780_ERZ724029 | MGnify/ENA primary metagenome ERZ724029 (study PRJEB28704, sample SAMN03018315) | fermentation metagenome | biome: anthropogenic terrestrial biome; feature: soil; material... | reverse complement strand
ATATAAGCCGGATAGAAAATATGGAATACAACAAATTTGGTGATTATTATACTTGCAAAAATAATAAGAAGTTAACTGTAAATAGAATAATAAAAAGAAAGAGCAGAACTGGTTATGTAAGCGAAAAAACAATTTATACATGTGAAGATTGCAGTAACTGTAAATATAAGAGTAAATGTATAAAAGGACATAACTGTAAAATTCCATTAGAAGAAAGAGTCAAAAATCTTGAAACTTCAAAGCTGTTCAACATCCTTCGCAAAGAGAATGTTGAAAGAATTGTGAGTGAAGAAGGCTGCGAGTTACGAATGAATCGAAGTATCCAAGCCGAAGGCTCTTTTGCAGAAATAAAACAGGATATGGGATTCCGTAGATATCTAAGTAGAGGTAAAAAGAATATTTTGGCGGAAAACGTTCTTTTAGCGATGGCACATAATATAAATAAGCTGCATAATAAAATTCAGTCAGATAGAACAGGAACACATCTTTTTCAACTTAAAAAGAGTGCTTAATTTTTAAATTTTAAAGATTCCGTAAATAAAAAAAGTCTTAATATCGAAGGCTTATTAAATTGCGCCATTTTTTAGTTATCAAACTTATTTTGCTTTAAATCATTATATGAATTTCTATAAAATGTTAAAAAAGCGCTGCCGCGTTAGCATAATTTTTTATGCTAATGCGACAGCCCCATTTAATTATATCACTACCTTTATATATTCTACTTCAGGGTCTTCAGTACCTTGAACATATAATCCGGTATCCTTTAGTTTTTGTACATAGTCTACAATTTCTTTTGTTATTTCTTCTCCAGGACAAAGTATTGGTATTCCGGGAGGGTAGGCCATGAGAAACTCTCCACTTATCATACCTATGCTGTTTTTTAGAAGAAGTGATTTTTTAGGAGAATTAAATGCATCTCTTGGAATCCGTATTTGTTTTGGTATGTCGGGAATATCTAAAAAGTCGGATTTTTTATTTTCTTTAACGAAATATTCACTGCTTATTTCTCTTAATGCATGTAAAAGAGTATCTATAGCTTCTTTGGTATCTCCAAAAGATCCTACTGCTAAAACATTATATAAATCGGAAAGTTCCATTTGGATGTGATATTTATTGGATAAGATCATATCCAGATCATATCCTGTAATTCCAAGTTCTCTGCAGTTTATAGTTATCTTGGTAGGATCAAGGGCTGCCACTCCTTCATTTCCCAGTATTTCTTCTCCAAAACAGTAAAATCCTTTAATTCTATTTATTTCATATCGAAGATAATTTGAAAGTTCAATGGATTTGTTTAAAAGTTCCTCTCCATGTAATGCTATTTGTCTTCTGGCACAATCCAATGAAGCCATTAAAATATAAGAGGGGGAAGTTGTCTGCAAAAGAGATAAAACCTGATGTACTCTATTTATGTCAATACGCTCCGAACAGACATGAAGCAGGGAACATTGGGTTAAAGCACCGATTATTTTATGGGTGCTCTGGGAGCACATATCTGCACCAGCCTCTATGGCAGACATAGGTAGATTATCATTAAAACCAAGGTGTGGTCCGTGAGCTTCATCTACTATTAAAGGAATATTATAACTGTGTACAATATCTGAAATTTTCTTTATATCTGTAGCTACTCCATAATAAGTAGGATTTATTATTAAAACGGCCTTAGCATCGGTATTTTTCTTTAAAGTCTCCTCCACAGTTTCAGGAGTAACTCCCTGTGCTATGCCTACTCTTTTATCCAGGGCCGGCTGCATATATACAGGTATGGCACCGCTTAGTATAATTCCAGCGGTGACTGATTTATGCACATTTCTTGGAATTATTAATTTGTCACCTGAATTTACTACAGACATAATCATTGACTGTATGGCTCCTGATGTGCCATGAATGGAAAAAAAAGCAGCATCGGAACCATAGGCATCTGCAGCTAATTGTTGAGCTTTTTTTATTGGACCTGTAGGGTGGTGAAGGCTATCCACTAGTTTAAATACAGTAACGTCAATTTTAAAAGGGTTTTCCCCTATAAATTGTTTGAATTCCTTATCCATACCGACACCTTTTTTATGCCCTGGTACATGGAAGGGTATGGTTTCTCTGTTCACATATTCCATCAGTGCATCAAATAGTGGAGTTTCACTTTGATCTAATCTATACACCTTGATAAAGCACCTTCTTTCATAAAAATATCCCTTTAACTTTTTAAATTAAAGGGCGTACCACACGTTTAATAAAAACTAATATCATTATATGTTAATTGATTTATAAATTCAATAATATGCAGTTAATTTTTATATAATAATAAAATGTATTAATAACATATTTATAAATTATGTACATAAAGTAAAATATAATAATATAAGTATTTTTCACTATAAAATTTATAGTATAATAGTAAATGCTAAATATTGCATGTAGGAGGTAAAAATATGTATAGAGAAAAGTATGAATTCTGGTTAAATTCATCTTATTTGAATGATGAGGAAAAGTTAGAATTAAAGAATATAGGGGATGAAAAAGAAATAGAAGATAGGTTTTATAAGGATTTGGAGTTTGGTACGGGAGGTCTCAGAGGGGTAATAGGCCTTGGAACTAATAGAATGAATATACATACTATTGGAAAAACCACTGAAGGATTATCAAGATACCTTATAGAAACATATGGTAGTGATATTTCTGCAGCTATAGCCTACGATTGCAGAATAATGTCTGAAGAATTTGCAAAAGCTGCTGCAGCTAATTTATGTGCAAATGGTATAACAGTAAATCTTTTTGGTACACTTCATCCTACTCCCATGCTTTCTTATGCAGTAAGAGAACTTAAATGCAAAGCAGGTATTGTTATAACTGCATCTCACAATCCTAAAAATTACAATGGATATAAAGTTTATGGAGAAGATGGAGGGCAGGTAACAGATAAAGTTGCAAATAAAATACTTGGCTATATAAATGATGTGAATGATTTTTCCAAGATAAAGCGTATGGATATAAAGGAAGCAAAGGAAAGGAAAATTTTAAATATAATAGGAGAAGATATAGATAGACCTTATATAGAAAGAGTAAAACAGATGGTTATAAGAAAGGATATGGTATCCTTTTATGGAAAGAACTTGAATATAATATATACACCTCTTCATGGAACTGGAAATATTCCTGTAAGGAGAGCCTTGAAAGAATTGGGATATGAAAATTTATTTATAGTAAAGGAACAGGAATATCCAGATGGCAATTTTCCTACAGCAGCATGTCCTAATCCAGAAGATCCAAAAGTATTCAAATTGGCCTTAGACCTTGCAAAAGACTTAAAACCAGATATAATATTTGGAACGGACCCTGATTGTGACAGAATAGGAGTTATAGTAAGAGACGATGACAATAATTATAGAGCCCTCACTGGAAATCAAGTGGGAATTCTTTTGACAGAATATATTTTATCTTCACTTAAAGAGTTGAATATATTGCCTGAAAATGGAGTCATAATAAAAACAATAGTAACCACAGAAATGGTAAGAGATATAGTAAAAGAATATAATGTGGAACTTATCGATCTGTTAACCGGGTTTAAATATATAGGAGAAAAAATAAAGGAATTCGAACAGTTGGGAGATAAAAAATTCATATTTGGATTTGAGGAAAGTTACGGTTATTTGGCAGGAGATTTTGTAAGAGATAAAGATGCTGTAATTGCATCCACCCTAATATGTGAAATGGCCTTATATTATAAAATGAAAGGAATAAATATATACGAAGCTTTAATAAATCTTTATAAAAAATATGGATTTTACAGGGAAACCATAGTTTCCATAGAACTTAAAGGTAGGGAAGGCTGCGAAGAAATGGACACTATACTTGAATATTTGAGACATTCAATGAAAAGGACACTGGGTGGAGTAAAAATAATTAAAAAGCTGGACTATAAATTGAGTATCGAAAAGGATCTTGTAAATATAACTGAAAATACAATACAGCTCCCAAAATCCAATGTACTTAAATTTATTATGGAAGACAAGAGCTGGTTTGTAGTAAGGCCTTCAGGAACAGAACCAAAGATAAAACTTTATTTTTCAGTAATAGGAAATAGTTTTAAAGATTCAGAAGAGAAAATGGAAGTATTAAGACAAAATGTAATGGATATAATCAAAGATGCAAAGTGTTAATAATAAAATGTGCAGGTGACATAACTTATGAATATAAAATCGTATTTTGCAGAGAAATTGTCTAAATTACTATTTTTAGAAGTAAGAAAAGAAAATGTAAAAAAAATATTTCATGTTTTACTAAAGGAAGATATATATATACCCATAAACTCCAAATATATAGTAGATAGTGTGAAATTAAAGGATAATCTGGATAAAATACCTGTAACATATTTTATAGAAGGTATGTTTTATGTACTGGGGGCAGATGAAGATTTTAAATTTAACAAATACTATAAAGAGATAATTTCCAAAGATAAAAATAATAATAATTTTATAAAAAGTATAATTGGAAAAAATGTTAAAAATAAAAATTATGAAGAGGGCTACATAATTTTAAAAGGTTTGTCCCAAATAGAAGATACAATAGGAATATATGATAAGCTTATAATTATGGCAGAGGAATTAAGAAAAAAAAATAATGTATTTAAAGAAGAGGAATTAAATATATTACAAAAGGCCAAACTTAAAGATAACTATGCCCTGCCTTATCTATATGAGGCAATTATAAAGAAAGAAGAAGGAAATTATAAAAGGGCATTATTTTGTATAAATGACTATGTAGCAAAAGGGGGAGAAGAAACCCTGGATGTAACAGATATGAAGCAGTGGCTGAAGTCTTGTGTAGATTATGACAGGGGGAAAGAACTTTTAGAGAGTAACCCTATAGAAGCTCTAAAGTATTTAATTCCTCTCATAGATATTTTAGGAAACAATACTTCTATTTATTATTATATAGCTGTGGCATACAGGATGATTGCAAATCATGAAAAGGCTATTTACTATTTAAATGAAGCTTTGAATATAGATAGCAGTATAGTAGAAGTAGTTAATGAAATGGGAATAAACTATGCATCTTTGGGAAATTATGAAAGGGCTATAGCCTATTTGAGAAAGGCCTTTCAGGCCACTAAATCAGTGGAGGTATGTACAAATCTTATATTATGTTATTTAAATTCGGGGAATTTAAAAGATGCTAAAGTTCATTTGGAAATTGCAAAAAAGTTAGATCCAGAAGATCAAGTGGTAGTGGAATTAGAAGGTATAATTAACAACACAAGTAAATCAGGTGATTCTTAGGTTCAGGTGGAGTTTGCTACAGAGAAATACTTATCTCCATCTGGAGCCTTATTAACAGTATTCTTAGTGTCTTTAGCACTTAGAATACGTTATCCTTTAGGGGAAGAACTTATCCAGGCGTGTAGCAGTGTTTATCTCCCACTTTGAAGAAGATGGGAGTATTAGCAATGGCAGCGTTCGGATAAAAGTTAAAGATTAATTGAGAGGAGAGTTGTTATGAATGTAAAAAAAGCTATAATACCTGCTGCAGGACTCGGGACACGGTTTTTACCTGCTACTAAGGCTCAACCTAAAGAAATGCTTCCTATAGTAGATAAGCCCACTATACAATATATCATAGAAGAGGCTGTAGCCTCTGGAATAGAAGAAATATTGATAATAACGGGAAGAAATAAGAGGGCTATAGAAGATCATTTTGATAAATCTATAGAATTGGAAAGAGAACTTGAAAAAAAAGGCAAAGAAGAACTGTTGAAAATGGTAAAGGATATATCCAACATATCAGATATTTACTATATAAGACAAAAAGAACCAAAGGGTCTTGGTCATGCTATAGGCTGTGCTAAAACTTTTGTAGGAAATCAGCCTTTTGCAGTAATGCTTGGAGATGATGTGGTAGATAATGATGTACCTTGTCTAAAACAGCTTATAGATTGTTATAATGAATATAAAACCTCAATTATAGGAGTACAGGAAGTACCTGAGGAGGAAGTATACAAATATGGCATAGTTAAAGGTATGTACATAGAAAATAATGTATATAAGGTTAAAGACTTAATAGAAAAGCCTAAAGTAGAAGAAGCACCTTCAAATATGGGTATACTTGGAAGATATATAATAACTCCTTCCATATTTGAAATACTGCAAAATACCACTCCGGGAAAAGGAGGGGAAATTCAGCTTACAGATGCCCTTAGAACACTGGCAAAGAATGAGGCTATGTATGCATATACTTTTCAAGGAAGAAGATATGATGTAGGTGATAAGCTTGGATTTCTTCAGGCTACAGTGGAATTTGCATTAAAAAAGGAAGAATTAAAAAAACCTTTTATGAAATATCTTTTAGGATTAAAAGAACAGCCTATATTTAAAGAAGTTAAAGATGAATTAACGGAAAATGTGAAAGAAAAACAATTACAATCACGTTAATTGGATTTTGCTGTAATTTAACTAGGGGTTGAATTACAGCAAAAATAATTATGCCTGTGTTAAGCTTCTGTGCATAATTGGTGCATGGTAAAAATATGTTGATTAATTTTCTTTATGATGTAAAATAGATAAGGAGAGTTTTTATAATCCATGGAATTAGGAAGTGTTTAAATGCAGAAAGACAAAAAACTTATAGTATATGACATATTTTTTATCATAGCTTCTTTATATTTTGCTTTATTACTCAAGTTTGATTTTAATATACCATCGGAATATATGATATTTTTTAAATTATCTGTTATTCCAGTAGTCATAGTAACTTTAGTGTGTAATAAATTTTTCAATTTATATAGTAGTATATGGAAATATGCATCTGTGGAGGAGCTTATATCCATAGTATATTCTGTATCTCTATCCAATATTATTTTTATAATTTACAGTTACTTTATAAATTATAAATTTTTAGAAAACAGGTATTATAGATTTCCTTATACAGTACATATAATCCTCTGGATACTGTCTGTATTGGCACTAGGCGGAGTGAGATTTATATATAGATTGTCCGGGGACAAAAAAGAGGAGAGTTCTAAAAAAAGAAGAGATAAGAATCTACTTATAATTGGAGCAGGGGATGCTGCCGCCATGCTTATAAAAGAAATAAAAAAACATACAAATTTCAATTATAATATAATAGGGCTTGTAGATGATGATAAATCTAAAAAGGGAAAACTTATAAGGGGAGTGGAAGTTTTAGGTGGAAGAAGTAGAATAATAGATATATGTAAAAACAGAGGCATAGAAGAGATAATAATTGCAATGCCCTCTGCTGATCTTCATACAAAACGGGAGATTATAAATATATGTAAAAATACAAAGTGCAAGCTAAAAACTTTGCCGGGGATATATGAGATGATAGACGGAAATGTAAATATTACAAAACTTAGAGATGTAAATATAGAGGATTTGCTTGGAAGAGAAGAGGTTAAATTAAATACACAGGATATAAGCAAGTACATAAAAGACAAAATTATAATGGTTACAGGGGGGGGCGGATCCATAGGATCTGAACTATGCAGACAAATAGCTAAGTTTCATCCCAAACAATTACTTATATTGGATGTGTATGAAAACAATGTATATGATCTTGAGATGGAATTGAATTATAATTACGCTGATTTGAATAAAAAGGTAATTATAGCATCTATAAGAGATTATAACAGATTAGAGGATATATTTGAAAAATATACTCCACAGGTGGTTTTTCATGCAGCTGCCCATAAGCATGTTCCTCTTATGGAAAGCAATCCTCAAGAAGCAGTAAAGAATAATATAATCGGCACTTACCAGGTTTTAAGATGCTGTGATGAATTTAAAGTAGAGAAATTTGTACAGATAAGTACAGATAAAGCGGTGAATCCTACTAATGTTATGGGAGCTACAAAAAGATTTTGTGAGATAATGGTGCAGGCTTTTAATGAAGTCAGCAAAACTGAATATGTAGCTGTAAGATTTGGGAATGTACTTGGAAGCAATGGTTCTGTGATTCCTTTATTTAAAAGACAAATAGCTCATGGGGGGCCTGTTACAGTAACTCATCCTGAGATAAATAGATTTTTTATGACAATTCCAGAAGCGGCTCAATTGGTAATTCAGGCAGGTGCTATAGCTGCAGGAGGAGAAATTTTTGTACTTGATATGGGGAAACCTGTAAAAATAGTAGACTTGGCAAGAGATCTTATAACTTTGTCAGGATATGAACCAGATGTAGATATAAAAATAGAATATACAGGTCTTAGACCAGGTGAAAAATTATATGAAGAACTACTTATGAATGAAATAGCATTGACTTCTACAGAACATGATAAAATATTTGTAGAAAAGCCTAACAAAATAGATATGAATTTTATAGAAAAATCTATTGATGAATTTAAAGAAGTACTGGATCAGGATAGGGAACAGATAATTCAGATTATAGAAAAAAAGGTTCCTACCTATAAGAGAAAAAAATAATAAAAGGATGAATAAGCCCATGAAGAATGTACTAGTTATTTCCCATATGTATCCCTCGCCTTCAAATAGTGTTTTGGGTATTTTTGTCCATAAACAGGTGCAGAAGCTTATAAATGAGGGCTGTAAAGTGAAGGTAATATGTCCGGTACCTTATGTACCGTCTTTTTTAGGCATAATAAGAAAATATAAAACTTACATTGACATTCCAACTAAAATGTTTCTTGATGGGGTGGAGGTTTTTTATCCAAGATATATAGAATTCCCCAGGGGATTGTTTTTGCAGTATTCTGGAATTTTTATGTATCTTGGTATAAGAAGAACCATAAATAAATTATACAAAAGATTTAAATTTAATGTTATACATGCACATACTGCTATACCTGTGGGTTTTGCTAGTATTTTTTTGAGCAGAAAATATAAGGTACCTTTTGTAGTGACCATTCATGGCCAGGATTTCCAGTACACCATAAAAAAGAATGGTATGTGCAGAAAAAATGTATTTAAGGTTTTAAAAGATGCAGATAAAATAATAACTGTCAGTAATAAATTGAAAAATGTTATAAAGGAAAATTATATTTTAAATAAAACCACAGTTATAAATAATGGCATAAACCCTGAGGAGTATGTAATAAATGAACAGGTCAAATTAAAAGGAAGTCACATAATGTTAAGTGTTTCTGCCCTGATAAAAACTAAAGGTATAGATTTAAATATAAAGGCAGTATCAGAACTTGTAAAAACATACCCTGATTTAATGTATTACATAATTGGTGATGGAGAAGAAAATAAAAATTTAAGAAAGTTGGTAAATGATCTTAATTTAAATAAAAATGTAGTTTTTCTTGGCAGATTGCCTCATGCAAAAGTAATAAAATATATGTCTTCAAAGTGTGATGTTTTTTCACTTCCCAGCTGGCAGGAAGGGTTTGGAATAGTATATATAGAAGCCATGAATAGTGGAATACCGGTTATAGGAGTCAGGGGACAGGGAATAGAAGATGTTATAGAAGATAAAAAGAATGGCTTTTTAGTTGAACCCTGCAAGGTAGAAGATTTGATTTTTACTATAGATTATATATTAAGTCACAAGGACAAAGCCAGTGTAATAGGTGAAAATGGTAAAAATACTGTGCTTAAGGAGTTCACCTGGCTTAGAAATGCACAAAAAACTATTGATATATACAATGAAATTATGAGGTGAATAAAGTGAATATTGCAATGATATTGACCAATGGATTTGATCCGGATCCCAGAGTATATAAAGAAGCAAAGTCACTTAAAAAACTTGGACACAAGGTAACAATTTTATGTTGGGATAGAGAAGGAACCTATATAGATAAACAGGAAGAGGACTTAGAGGGGATACATATAGTAAGATTTTTTGGAAATGCAGAATATGGTACAGGATATAAACAAATTTTCAAATTTTTGAATTTTAAAAAAGATGTCTATAGGTACCTAAAAGATAAAAATTTTCAGGCACTGCACTGTCATGATTTTGATGGACTTTTTATAGGATATAATGTAAACAAGAAACTTAAGTTAAAGCTTACCTATGATGAACATGACTTATTTTATATGTATTTTTACAATAGAAAAAGGTTTTTAAATAAGCTTGTGTATTATTCTGTTATTTTTCTGGAAAGACATATGATAAGGAGAGTGGATACCCACATAGTAGTCACTCCCAAGATGAAGAAAGTTTATAAAAAAAGAAGTAAGAATATTTACATAGTAAATAATGCACCTTATAAAAGTTTATTTAAGGATATAGAAAAAACTTCAGATAATTTACTTAGAGTTGGATTTATAGGTTCTGTTAGATATTATGATGAGATAAAAGCTTTAATTGATGCCTCTCAAAAGTATAATAAAGCTGTAAAGATAATAATTTGTGGATGGGGAATATATGCAGAACAGCTTGCAAGTTATTCTAAAAAGTTTTCAAATGTAGAAATAAAAGGTGCTTATAATATAAGTGAGCTTGAAACTCTTTATAAAAACATAGATGTAACTTATGCCTTTTATCCAGGGGATACGGCTACCATATCCATGCCCAATAAATTCTATGAAAGCATAATAACAGAGACACCTATTATTGCCAATAAGGTTACGGAGTTTGGATATGAGGTGTGGAAAAATAATTTTGGCTATGGAATAGAAGGAAAGAATCTCAGAGAAGAAATAGAACATATTATAGGGAAACTTCTAAAGGATCCCCAGGAAAAAGATAATATAATAGAAAATATGAGAAAAGCAAAAAGTAATTATTTTTGGGAAAGTAATGAACCCAAGTTGGATTCAATTTATGGTAAATAGTTACACAGGTTATTTCCTGCCTTTCCATGGAAAATTTATTAAAGGAGAATCATATGTATAATAAACATACGGTTTCAATAATAATTCCCGTGTATAATGAAGAACTTTATATAGAGGAATGTTTAAAATCCATAGTTAATCAAACTTATGAAAATATTATTGAAATATTAGTTATAGATGGTATGTCTACAGACTCTACAAGAGATATATTGAAAAATTTTCAAAATGAAAAGATAGTCTTAATAGACAATGAAAAAAAAATTCAGTCTGCTGCCCTAAATAAAGGTATAAAAATGGCAAAGGGTGATATAGTGGTCAGGGTTGATGCCCATGCATTATATGATAAAAATTATGTAGAAGAATGTGTAAATACATTAAATAAGTTTAAAGAGGATAATGTAGTAAATGTAGGAGGGCCCACCTATTTGCTCACCTCAAAATCCTATGTGGAAAACTCTATTGTTTTTCTTCATGAAAGTAAATTTGGAATAGGCGTAGCAAAATTCAGACAGAAAGATTATGATGGATTTGTGGATACGGTGTGGAATGGGGCTTTCTACAGGTGGGTATTTGATAAAATTGGTTTTTACAACGAAAGTTTTATGAGAAGTGAAGACAATGATTTAAACAATAGAATATTAAAAAATGGATATAAAATATATCAGAATAAAAATATAATAGCCTATTATAAACCTAGAAGCAGTATAAAGAAGGTATTATCCCAAAATTATGACAATGGAAAGGCAATAGGCCAGTCTCTTGTTAATAATAGAGAGATAGTGAGAATAAGACATCTTGTGCCTTTGATATTTTTCCTTACCATAGTAATATTTGGGTTAAGCTATAAACTATTTTTCCCAAGTAGAATAATAGAAATTATGGCTTTAGGAAGTTATTTTATCGTAGATATGATAGAATGCATAAAAATAGGTGTAAAAAATGGAATAAAATACATACCTTTAATGTTTGTACTATTTTTTCTACTTCATATTATGTATGGATTAGGAACTATAGTTGGCTTTTTTACTGGCTTAAAAAAGCATCTAAAAACAAATAACCAGTGAAAGGAAGGATATTCCAAGATGATACATAAAATTTGTAATAGGGGAAATGAAAATAGTAAAATAACCTCATTTGTTTTATATATGCTTATGATAGCGGGATTGATAACAGGATATATTGGTTCCATTACATATTATAAATCCTTTAACTTTATAATAAACACAGGTATTTTAAAAAGAGTATTTGTTATGGCACCTTTATTTGTAATTATAGTTTATACTTTAATATTTTTAGTCCCTTCAAGGATTGAGAAACTGTCAAGTTTATATTGGTTTTTATTTTTAACTTTAAATATAACACCTCTTTTAATAGTATATAGTATGAGTGGATTGGCAGAGAGTAAAAATTCAGAAATATACATATATCTTATAACTTTCATTGCTGTAATAGGCATATTGCTTGTAAGTAAACCGGATTTTGAAATTCCAAGGATTAAAATTACCCCTAAAGTATTCTGGATAGGGATTATAGCTTTTATGGTAATTGCATATTCATATCTCATTTATACCTTGGGACTTCCTACCAAGATAATAGAAGCCTTTAAGGACGTGTATGGCGTAAGACTTAATTATAGGGATACAGCAGGAAAGTTTGATGATTACTTCATACAATGGCTTGGCAATGTAATAAATCCTTTTATACTTACATTTTTAATATATAAGAAAAAATATAAGCTTATATTTATACCTTTTATACTGCAATTAGTGTTATATGGTTATGCGGCATATAAAAGCCAGTTTGCTGTTTTGCTTTTGGCTCCATTTTTTGCTATGGTTTTGAAATCAGGGATAAAGAGAAGTTTTATAGAGAAAATGATGCTTTTGTCCATAGTGGTGGGTCTTATTGCATTTTATTTTAAAAAATTATCCATATACCTTCTTATAATTATAAGAATATTTTTATTTCCTCCATTAATAGCACTAGAATATTATGATTTTTTCTGGATGTATCCTAAAATGCTATTATCTCATAGTATATTTGGCCATTTCTTCAAAAATGTATATAATATGGATCCTAATTTTTACATGGGAACAGTATATTATGGCAGATCAGACATGAGACTTAATGTAACTTGGTATGGAGATGCATATATGAATTTTGGTATTATAGGAATAATTTTATTTGCAGTACTTCTCTATTTTATAATGATAGTTATAAAATCTGTAGAAAATAAAAATATATTTTTAGTATCGGCACTGTTATTTGGAGGGGTAATGGCATTATTCAATGGTCCTATATTGACAACTCTGCTCACCAATGGACTTGGACTTGGTTTGCTTCTAGCATATCTGATGCCCGAAGACCTATGACACTCCTTCAACTGTAAATCGTGAATCGCAAACTGTGAATTGTAAATCGTGAATTGAACAAAGGGTGGTAAATCATTATGAAAAAACATTATAAGGATATGGATATAGCCAGGGGAATAGGTATATTTCTGGTGGTTCTTGGACATTCTTTCCCTGATGCACAATTTAATGGCAGTAGTTTCTATGCTTATATATACAGGTTTATATATTCATTTCATATGCCATTGTTTTTTGTTATATCAGGTTTTTTTGCCCATAAAATATATGAGATAAACTCTTTGAAAAGTTATGGAACATTTATTTATGGAAAATTCAAAAGGCTTATGGTGCCTTATATTTCTGTATCTTTAATTGCAGTGCCTATAAAGCTATATATGAATAATTATGCTGCAAGGCCTATAAATTTAAATGATCTAATAATAAATATAATATTTTATCCTTTGGATATTCCTATACAGTATTTTTGGTTTATATACACATTATTTTTCATATTTGTAGTGGCACCATTATTTAAAAAGCTTCCTTTAAATATAACTCTTTTAGTAACTTTAATATTAAATTTACTATTTACAACACAAATAGGATTTATGTATGTTTATGGAGTAGTTCACTATTTATTTTATTTCTTCTTTGGAATTTACTTAAATAGTACATATAAAACATGGTCAAATATTAAGAATAAACAGATAGCAATTACAATATTTTTCATATTAATTGTAATCTTAAATTTAAAATCCCTCCAGCCTGCGAAGGTAATGTATCCTTATCATAATTTAATTACTTCTCTTTTAGGAAGCAGTATATTTTTAATGTTGTCAAATTTAATAGTGAATGGTTATTTTGGAAGGTTATTTGAGGGTATAGGAAAATACAGTTATGATATTTATCTGTTATCCTGGTTTTTTCAGACAGGAGTGAGGGTAGCAATTTATCAGGTACTTGGTGTAAACTACAATATTGTAATCTTTATAATGTTTTTTGCAGGATTTTTACCAATAATAATATCTATGTATATTCTTAGTAAAAATCAGCTGCTCAGCAAAATATTTTTAGGACATAAATAAAATTTAGTCATAAATTATTCACTAAATAGTAAGAATTATACATCATTGTATATGAAATTAATTAGTGATAAAATACTTAAAGATAGAATCTGTTGTATCTAAATATGTAAAAATAGCATTGGGATAACGTTGCAGAAAGATTATTTGGAGGAAAACATGAAAAAAGATAAACTTGTTAAAGCTGCTGGAGTAGTGATGGTAATTTCAATGGTAAGCAGAGTGATGGGATTTGTAAGGGATGTGCTTATTGCCAGTGCCTTTGGTGCATCTAACAGTTCAGATGCATATTTTATGTCACTTACAATACCAAATCTTCTGTTTAATTTGTTTGGGCTTGCTATTACTACTACTTTCATTCCTCTACTTAGTGAAAGTTATAATAAAGAGGGTAAGGATGGGATGTTCAGATTTGCTAATTCCATAATGAATATTCTCATGCTTATCTCAATTATTCTGTGTGTGCTGGGATGGGTATTCACTAAAGAAATAGTAGCTGTTATTGCGCCAGGTTTTACAGGAGAAAGATATAATCTTGTTATATTTTTGACTAAAATAAGTATGATAAATATACTGTTTCTAAGTTTAAACAGCGGATATACAGCAGTACTTCAGACACTGGATGATTTTGTGGCACCGGCACTGGTTGGAATAGTGATGAATGTACCTATAATAACTTACATATTAATTGGAAATCACCATGGAATTGTAGGCCTTACTGTAGCTACAATGCTTGGAAATGCTCTTCAGATAGTAATACAAGTTCCCTGGCTTATAAGAAATAAATATAAATATAGCTTTAAGATAGATTTTAAAGATAAAAAGATAAGAAAAATGCTTATGCTTATTGCACCAGTTATTATAGGAACAGGAGTTAATCAGGTAAATGAGGTAGTTCAAAAGAGAATGGCATCAGGTCTTGCAGTAGGAAGTATAGTGGCACTGGATTATGCCAATAAACTTAATATGCTTGTGTATTTCACTTTTGCATCTGCCATAGTTACAGTAATATATCCTTCACTGTCAAGAAGTGGAAATATGAAAAAATATGATGAGTTTAAAGATCATATAAGCAGTGCAGTAAATAACATAAACATTATAGTAATTCCAGCAATAATAGGGCTTTTAATACTCAGGGTTCCTATAATAAGCGTGCTTTTCATGCACGGTGCCTTTAATGAAAAAGCAGTTAACATGACTGCAGAAGCTTTGTTTTTCTTGGTATCGGGTCTTGTGTTCTGGGGTATAAGAGACATATTCAATAGATCTTTTTATGCTATTCAAGATACTACTACTCCTATGATAAATGGAGCTATAGGTGTGGGAGTAAACATAATTATGAGTATAGTGCTGGTGAAAAAGATGGGAATAGGAGGTCTTACCTTAGCTACTACAATTTCTGCTTTTGTAAGCTGTGTGCTTCTTGTTAAGGATTTAAGGAAAAAAATTGGAAGTGTCAATGGAGTTAATATGTTTAAATGTGGAATAAAAATATTGACTTCAGGGGTAGTCATGGGTGTAATCATATTTTTTATAAATGATTACTTATCATTATTTTTAACTGGATTTAAAGGTGAGATTGTAATAATAATGGTTTCAATTATAGTGGGTATATTGGTATATGTAATTATGCTGTTACTTTTAAAGGTAAATGAACTGAATACTATAATAAATTTAATCAAGGGGAAATTTAAAAGATCACAATGTGTTTAATTGATATACAAAATGTAAGTGAAAAGGAGAAGAAAGTTCCTATGAAAAGATTTTATAAATATATTTGTACTTTATTAATATGTATACTCTTTTTAGGAGGATGTACTACTACCTCCGGGGATAAAAAAGAAATAGTTATCTGGTCACACCTTACAGATGCTGAAATATCAGAACTTAGGATTTTGGCAGACAAGTGGTCTGAAACTTCTGGCTACAAAGTTAAAATTCATTCTGATAAAGGAGATAACAGAGCCTATATAGAAGCGTCGGAGCGGGGGATGGAGCCAGATATAGAGTTTGGGGTATCTCATGACAGAATGGAAAAATTAAATAGTGAAAAACTGTTGGCAGAGGTTCCTGACAACTTAATAGATAGGAATAAATATGTATCTTCTTCCCTTGAAACTGTTACCTTTGGAAATAAAATGTATGGCATACCTATATCTATAGAAACCTATGGACTTTACTATAATAAGAATAAAGTCAAGAAGGTACCTGAGACTTTAGAGGAATTGATTTCCCAGGGGGAAAAGCTGGGATTTCAATATGATATAAATAATTTTTATTTAAGTTTTCCTATATTACAGGCCAACGGGGCATACATATTTAAAAAACAAAATGGAGGTTATAATGTAAAGGACACAGGATTGAATAATGAAGGGGCAGTTAAGGGATATACCATGATTAGAGATATGGTTCAAAAATATAAATTAATGCCTGAAAATATAGAAAGTATAACCGCCAGAAATAATTTTAAAAATGGGGAGACTAGTTTTTATATAAGTGGTTCCTGGGATTTGGAAGAGTTGAATAAATCGGGACTTAACTATGGCGTAGCAGCTTTTCCAAAATATAATGGAAAACAGATGATGTCTTTTATTACATCACAGGTGGTTTATGTAAGTTCAAAGTCAAAGCATAAGGAAAAAGATTGGGAGCTTGTAAAATATCTTATTGATAATTCCAAGGAAAAGCTATTTAATATAACAGGGAGAATTCCTCCTTTTAAGATAGATTATAATATAAAAGAAGTGAAAAATAGTGAAAAATTAAAAACATTTATAGAACAATCCAAATATGGAGAAGTACTGCCTAACGTATCTGAAATTCAGGCACTTCAAGATGCCAATAAGATAATGATGGAATTAACTTCAGGGAGAATAACTCCTAGGGAATGTGGCAAGAAGATAGAGAAAAATATACTGGACTTTATTGTGAAAGAAAAACAAAAATAAGAATAAACACAGGAACTACTTTAAATAGGGAGGTTGAAACAGTGTCACGGTTAAAAAAAGAACTGGTAAGTAAGATAGAGGATAAAAAAGCTAAATTAGGTGTAGTGGGGTTAGGATATGTAGGACTTCCGCTGGCGGTAGAGAAGGCAAAGGCAGGATACAAGGTTATTGGATTTGATGTTCAGAGTAAAAAAGTAAAGCTTGTAAATGAAGGACATAATTATATTGGAGACATAGTGGATTCGGATCTTGAAAAATTAGTTGAGTCAGGTTCTCTTAAAGCTACTACGGATTTTAGTTTTGTAGAAGATGTGGATGTGGTATCTGTGTGCGTTCCCACACCTTTGGATAGGTATAAGCAGCCAGATATATCTTATGTGGTGAATTCTGCAAAGAGTATTGCAAAGTATCTTCATAGGGGAATGCTTGTGGTTCTTGAGAGTACTACCTATCCTGGTACCACAGAAGAGGTGTTAAAGCCTATACTTGAAGAGAGTGGATTAAAATGTGGAGAGGATTTTTTTCTGGCCTTTTCCCCTGAAAGAGTAGATCCTGGTAATAAAAAGTTCAAGACTAAAAATACTCCAAAGGTTGTAGGGGGATGTACCAAGGAGTGTACGGAAGTGGCAGCAACATTATACAGGAACATATTGGAGGGTGAAATATATACTGTGTCCTCTCCTGCTGTGGCAGAAATGGAAAAGATACTTGAAAATGTATTTAGAAATATTAATATAGGTCTTGCCAATGAAATGGCAATACTATGTAAGAGAATGGGCATAGATGTATGGGAGGTTATAGATGCAGCTAAAACTAAACCCTATGGATTTATGCCATTTTATCCGGGACCAGGTCTTGGAGGACATTGTATACCGCTTGATCCTTCTTATTTATCCTGGAAAGCTAAAGAATATGATTACCATACCAAGCTGATAGAAACATCAGGAGAGATAAATGATCTTATGCCTGAATTTGTTGTAGATAATGCCATGAAGCTTTTGAATGAACACAAAAAAGCAATGAATGGTGCAAAAGTACTTATTATGGGAATGGCGTATAAAAAGGATATAGATGACTTAAGAGAATCTCCATCTCTTAAGGTAATAGATCATTTGGAGAAAAACGGGGCAGAGGTAATCATAAATGATCCTTATATTCCAAAGTTTAAATATAAGGGAAAGGTGTACTATACTATAGATTGGGAAGAAGTAATAGATGAATCAGATATAGTAATTATAACAACGGATCACAGCTGTTATGATTATGAAGGTATAGCAGAGAGAGCTAAAATAATTTATGATACAAGGAATGCTACAAAAAACGTAAAAAACAACAGAGATAAAATACATAAATTATAATCAATTATTTTTAAGAGGTGTTTTTATGAAAAAATTAAAATTTGCCATTATAGGTTGCGGCAGAATTTCCTATAAACATGTGGAGGCTTTAAGAGCTAATTACGAGGAAGCTGTTTTAGTGGCTCTATGTGATATAGTAAAAGAAAAAACGGAAAAGTTAAAAAGTGAGTATATAGAAAAATTGAAAAAAGATGAAAAAGTATCTCTTTATACTGATTATAAAAAGATGCTGGAATCAGAGGATATAGATGTGGTGACCATAGCCACTGAAAGTGGCTATCATTTCGAAATAGCTAACTACTGTATGGATAATAAAAAACATGTTATATGTGAAAAGCCTATGGCTCTTTCCTCAAAAGATGCACAGGAAATGATAGATTCCAGTGAAAGAAACAATGTTAAATTGTGTGTAAGTCATCAAAACAGATTTAATAAACCAATTCAGCAGCTTAGGGAAGCCTTGGAAGTCAATAGATTTGGAAAGCTGATAAATGGAACTGCAAGAATACTCTGGAATAGAAATATGGATTATTACAAACAGGCTCCATGGAGAGGAACATGGAAGCTTGATGGGGGAACCCTTATGAATCAATGTATACATAATATTGATCTTCTTCAATGGATGATGGGAGGAGAAGTGGATACCGTGTATTCCCAGTGTGACACTTTTTTAAGAGATATAGAAGGAGAGGATTTTGGAGCTATTATAATAAGATTTAAAAATGGTGCCATAGGAATAGTTGAAGGAAGTGCCTGTGTTTATCCTAGAAATTTGGAAGAAACTTTAAGTGTATTTGGAGAAAAGGGTACAGTATGCATAGGGGGGCTTGCAGTAAATAAAATTGAGACCTGGAAATTTAAGGATCATAAGAATATAGATGATGAAATATTAAAATCCCAGCAAGGAGATCCAGATACTGTATATGGATTTGGACATATACCACTTTTCAAGGATATGATAGATGCTGTAAACCTTGGTAAAAACCCTCTTGTAGATGGAAATCAGGGAAAAAAGGCATTGGATATAATATTGGCTGCGTACAAGTCAAGAGTTACAGGAATGCCTGTAAAATTTCCTATAGGAGATTTTTCTACTATGGATATGGTTTCAACTAAAGGAAAGTAAAGTATATTTTGAGGTATGCAGTAAATTTAAGGAGGCAGGTCATGGGTGAAAATTATATATCGGATACTTCAAGGATTGGAGACAATGTAACCATAGGAAGATTTTCAGTTGTTGAGGATGAAGTGGTTATAGGAGATAATTGTGTAATAGGCCATAATGTTATAATACATAGAGGAAGTAAAATTGGAAAAAATGTAAGAATAGATGACAATACTGTAATAGGGAAGCAGCCCATGAGAAGCATAAACAGTATATTCAAAGACGAAGATAAACTTCCATATGCTGTGATAGATGATAATTGTCTCATAGGTGCAGGGGTTATAATATATTGTGGGTGCAGTATAGGAGAGCACACCCTCATTGCAGATTTGGCTACAGTGAGGGAAAATGTTACAGTAGGTGTCAAGACTATAATAGGCAGAGGGGCAGCTGTTGAAAATTTCTGTAAAATAGGTTCTAGTTGTAAGATTGAAACTAATGTGTATATCACTGCCTATTCACAGATTGAAGATAATGTATTTATTGCTCCGGGAGTTGTAACTTCAAATGATAATTTTGCAGCAAGATCTAAAGAAAGGTATAAGCATTTTAAGGGAGTTACTGTTAAAAAAGGAGGAAGAATAGGGGCACAGGCTACTATACTTCCGGGGAAAATTATAGAAGAAGATGGATTTGTGGCAGCGGGCAGTGTAGTTACAAAAAATGTAGAAAGTGAAAATATAGTTGCAGGAAATCCGGCAAAAAAATTAAAAAAAGTTCCAGAGGATCAACTTCTTAAAAATCAGCAGTGAATTTCACAAGGAGGGAATAAATGAAGATATTAACAGTGGTAGGGGCCAGACCGCAATTTATAAAGGCCTCTGCAGTATCAAATGTAATAAGGAAGTGTCATGAAGAAATATTGGTTCATACAGGACAGCATTATGATAAAAATATGTCTCAGGTTTTTTTTGAAGAGTTGAATATACCAAAACCAGATTACAATCTGGAAGTGGGTTCAGGGAATCATGGAAAACAAACAGGAACCATGCTTATAAAACTGGAAGAGATATATATAAAGGAAAAACCAGATTTTGTACTTGTTTATGGAGATACCAATTCAACTCTGGCAGGTGCTCTTTGTGCAAGTAAGCTTTTAATTCCACTGGCTCATGTGGAGGCCGGTCTTAGAAGCTTTAATAGGAAAATGCCAGAGGAGCAAAACAGGGTAATTACAGATACACTATCTAATATTTTATTTGTTCCTACAGAATCTGCTATTTTAAATTTAAAAAGGGAAGGCATTGAACAGGGAGTATATAATGTAGGAGATGTAATGTTTGATGCAATTTTAAATTTCAAAAAACTAGCAGAAAGTAAAGATCAGATCATTAAAAAGCTGGATTTAAAAGGAAAAGACTATATACTTACCACCATACATAGAGCAGAGAATACCAATTATATACACAGATTAAAAAATATAGTAGAAGCCTTAAATGAATGTGGAAAACCTGTAGTGCTGCCCCTTCACCCTAGAACTAAAAAATATATTATAGATTATGGATTGAAATTTAATGACAACGTAAATGTTATAGAACCTGTAGGCTATCTGGAAATGATAAATCTTGAAATGAATTCGCAGAAGATAGTTACAGACAGCGGAGGAGTTCAAAAAGAGGCTTTCTTTATGAAAAAACCCTGTATAACTATGAGAGATGAAACGGAATGGGTGGAAACTGTAGAGAATGGATGGAATATAATAGTAGGAACAGATAAAGATAAAATATTAGAGGGCATACTGAATTTTATACCAGACAGGAATCAGAAAAGTATATTTGGAAAGGGAGATGCTGCCGTTAAAATACTTGATGTGCTGAAAGGATAATTTCTACAAAAGATGTTTTGAGAAAGAGGTGAGGTTTTGTTTTTAGATAGATTATTGTATTTATTTATGTGTGTATACATAATATTGCTGCCATTATTAGGCAGTAATAAGGTAGCTGTAATGAGAATTCATATTACACCTTCAGATTGTATACTTGCTTTGATTATATTTATGTACATAGTAAAGTTTATAGCTTTTAAAAAGTGCAGAGAAAGATTTTTTTCTGGAATAAAAGATTTTTTTACCAATTATTTGACTATATTTATGAGTATATTGGTTCTTATAATGGTTATTTCCGTAGGCTATGCAGGAGAAAAAACAATAGCTTTAAGTGAAAGTTTCAGGTTTATATCTTACATAATATTATTTTTTATAATTAAATATGAATATAACAAGAAGCAGTTTTTAAATGGAATACTGGGGTGTTATATAGCTACAAGTGCTGTATTATGTTTCTATGGCATATACCAATATTTTACAGGTTTTGGCTTAAGTCAAAAGTTTGAGAACTATGAATATACCAAATTTAAAATAGCAGCCACCATGGATAATCCAAATAACCTAGCCGCTTTTTTGATATTGGCTATTTTTCCTATGGCTATGCTTAGTATATATGAAAAAGAGAAGATAAAGAAAAGTATATACATCTTACTGACAATTCTAATGCTCTTCAATGTAGCATTTACAGGTTCAAGAAATGCTATTATTGGAATAGTAGTGGGAATGGGAATATTAATTATTTTATATAGTTTTAAATTAATTGTGCCTCTTATTGTAATGGGAGTTGCAGCATTGTTTATTCCAGGTATAAAGGATAGAATTTTTGCCATAGGGGATCCGGTACAAAACCAATCCAGAATATACCTTTGGAGTATTGCAAAAAAGATGATAGTGGATCATCCCATATTTGGAGTTGGAAATGGAAACTATGTAAGTTTATATGATAAATATGTGGAAATATATCCACAGTACAAATTCTATGGATATACCAGATATCCATGTCATAATTCTTATTTAAAAGTTGAAAGTGAACTTGGAATTATAGGAGGCATATCCTTTGTGGCAGTGCTTGTTTCCTCTTTAATTCAGGTTAAAAAATTCATAAATACAGTGAAGGATGATTTTTACAAATATTTTTATACAGGATTTTTGGCTTCCATGATAGCATTTTATGTTATGAACTTATTTGATAATCTGTTCTTTGTACCTAAAACAACTGCTTATTTTTGGATATTACTGGCTGTATCTCAGGGAATGATGTATAGAGAAAAAAATAGCGGTATTTTTATTAAGTGAGTTTAATATAGGGGGTGAGAGATATTAAAGTACTTCAGATTATATCTTCAAATGATACCGGAGGAGGGGGAATTCATGTATTGAATCTGGCCCTTTACTCAAAAGATATATTTCATTGTATCATTGGAACTTTGGGAGAAGGAGAACTTTATAAAAGAAGTAAAAGCCTTAAAATAGATACAGTAAGCTTTCAAAAAAATTCACTGTATGGAAAGGACATATTGGATTATATAGTAAAAAATCATATCCATATTGTAAATTTCCATGGGGCAAATCCTTTTTTTCTCCACTGCCTTTTAAAAAATAACATAAAAATACCCACAATTGCCACACTGCACAGTGATTATAGAAAAGACTTTTTAAACAATAAAATTAAATATTTATTTTTCACTCCTTTAAGTTTCATAGGATTAAAAAGTTTTACAAATTATATATGTGTATCAAAGTATCTTAAAGATTTACTTGAGAAAAATAATTTTACAGGGAAAAAATTTATAGTAAGTAATGGAATGGATTTTCAACATACAAGCATAAGTTGCTCCAGGGAAAATATAAGAGAGAAATATTGTATTTCAGAAAGTGATTTTGTATATGTAAATGTAGCTAGGATGCATCCTGTAAAAAATCAGCTGTCTCTTATAAAAGCTTTTAGTTTTCTTGAAAAAGGCAGAGAAAATGTAAAGCTTATTATAGTGGGAGAGGGAGTTATGGAAGAAAAGTTAAAAAGAGAAATATTAAAATTAAAGCTGCAGCATAAAGTGATACTTACAGGATATAGGGAAAATAGCATAGATTTTATAAATGCAGGGGAAGTAGGAATTTTAACTTCTTTTAATGAGGGAGGAGCTCCCCCTATGGTTTTACTTGAAAGTGCTGCAGTAAAGAAATTTTTTATAGCCCCAGATGTGGGGAGCATAGGGGATGTAATTGGCAGGGATTTAATTTATCTGGTAAATCCCTTATCTGTAGAAGATATATATGAAAAGATGAAGTCGGCTTATGATAAAAGAAGAGAAATTGCCCTTATGGGGGAAATTTTATATAATAATACCATAGATAGATTTTCCATGAATAATTTTTGCAATCAGTATTTAGAAGCATATAATGAAATACTTTCAGGAAAATAGTTGGAGTGAAAATGATGACAGGAAAAAGAGTAATAAAAGGTTCAGCTGTAGTTATGATTTTGATAATCCTGGGGAAAATTTTAGCACTGATAAGAGATTCTCTTATAGCTGCGAAGTTTGGGGCAACCTATACTACAGATATATATAATTTTGCTCTTGGTATAGTGTATTTACTTACCACGATAAGTTATGGACTTACCACTACTTTCATACCGCTGCACTGGGAACGTATGCAAAAAGGAAGTAAAAGAGATAGAAATAATTTTGTGAATAATGTAATAAATATATCTTCTATTTTTACTATAATTTTAACTGTGCTGCTTATAGTGTTTTCAAAAGAAATAATATATGTTTTTGGACATGGATTTACATCCAGTAATTCAATATTTAATGAATCTGTGGAAATAGTTAGAATATTACTCCTGTCTTTGATATTTGTAACTCTTCAAAGTGTGGTTACCGGAGTACTTCAGTGCCATAAAAATTTTTATGAACCTGCAGCTATGGCACTTATGTCAAACCTGGTTTACATAATTTATCTTGTTTTTTTAACTTCTAAATATGGAATGAAAGGTTTTGCAGTAGCGACAGTATTAGGCTTTTTCATTCAATTTGCAATAAATCTGCCAAAGTATAAAAAATTAGGGTACGGGTATAAATTTGTACTGAATTTTAAAGATAAATATGCAGTTAAGATGTTTAAAATGATGATACCTGTAATTATAAGTACTTCATTAATTCAATTAAATGTATTTGTAAATAGATCCTTTGCAACCAATATATATTTTGGAGCGGTTACGGTATTGGATTATGCAAATAAAGTGAATACTCTGGCTTATGAGGTATTTGCCATTGGTATAGCTATGATAGTATACCCTACTCTTTCTGAATTGGCAGTTAAAAACCATACTCTGGAGTATAAAAAAGCCCTTTCAACTTCCATAAATGCTATAATGATAATAATGGTACCTGCGGCAGTTGCCATAGGAATACTAAGATATCCTCTTATAGATATAATTTTTAAAAGAGGAGCCTTTACTTTGCAGGCTGCCAATTTAACTTCAAATGCACTGCTTTTTTATTGCCCTGCCATGGTAGCCTATGGATTGAGAGATATTTTAAATAAGGCATTCTATTCTATTAAGGATGTAAAAACTCCAATGGTAAATAGTTTTATAGGTATAGTATTAAATATAGTTATAAACTTTTTTATAATAAAATATATGCAAGTTTCAGGATTGGCCTTGGCTACATCCATATCTGCAATTACAACCACCTTACTTATGATGTGGAATTTGGATAAAAGGTTAAAAGGTATAAAACTTTATAAAATGTTTGTGGGCTTTTTCAAGGTAATTATTTCATCAGGCATAATGGGCATAGCCATATACATTATAAATGATATATGCATAAGTGTAATCTCTTCTACAATGGGAAATTTAATTTCTATAGTAATGTGCTTCATATTTGGAAGTATAATTTATTTTATATGTTTATATATTTTTAGAGTTGAAGGGTTTTCATATTTAGTTAATCAACTTAGAATGAAAATTTCAAAATAATTATTATGTAAAGAAGGTGGGGGGAATTATAAAAAAACGTGTTTTAGAAATGGATGTAGTAAGGGTAGTATCTATAGTGGCAGTAATAGTATTACATGTTTCAGCTATTGTACTTTATAGATGCACACCCTATTCCACTACTTATGATATAACATTTTTTTTTAATCAGCTTTCAAGGTTTTCAGTACCTGCATTCATAGCTGTTTCAGGAATGGGATTAACTATAAATTATAAAAAGGATTCCAGTTATTCAGAGTTTATAGTTAAAAGGCTTTTAAAGATTGTACCCCAATACATATTGTGGTGTATTCTATATATATTAATAATAACTAAAAATTTTAATATATATAGCGATTTAAATGATATGGTATATGGAAATGTATTTTATCATTTTTATTTTGTGCCTTTGATTATAGAATTTTATATCATATTTCCTTTCATATATAAGTTTATAGGGAAGAGATGGTGGCTTTTTTTCAGTTTTTTCATCACAGTTTTTTTCCTGATATATTTTTATTATTTTAAAAGAGGAGCAGAAGAGTTATGGTTTTGGAATAAAAAAAATTTATGTTACTGGCTTTTTTATTTTTCGTTGGGGGGATATATGGGAAAAAATATTGAAATTATTTCGAAAAAGTTAAATAAATACAAATATATAATTTTAATCATGCTTTTATTATCAATATTTATAATACTTTATAATTTCATATCTGGAAATCAATATAATAAAGATATAGATTACATTACCACATTTCAACGTCCCGCAGTACTTGTATATTCTACACTATTTATATTATTTATATTTAGTTTAAAGTGGAAAAAAGGATTTTTTATGGATATAATAAAATATATATCTGGAGTCTCTTATGATATTTATTTATGTCAGTCGGGTATATTATATTTATATGGACAATACTATACAGAAAAATATGGTTCTATGGGAAATATACATTTTTTTTTAAGTGGTTTTATAGTTACATTTTTCGGTGCTATAGTTTTAAATAAATTAAAAAAAATATTATGAAATGTTACAAGGAGCGAAAGCAGGTGGATATATGCAGGCAGAAGATATAAAAATAGATTTAGATAAAGATATAAAATGTAGGAGCATGCAATTTTTTTTAAAAAGAATATTTGATTTCATAATTTCACTTTTGGGAATAATTGTGCTTAGTGTAGTGTTTATAGTATTGGCTTTGTGGATTAAGTTGGATTCAAAGGGACCTGCCATATTTAAGCAAGTGAGAGTGGGCAAAAATGGAAAAGAGTTTGTAATATATAAATTTAGAACTATGGTAGTGGATGCTGAGAAGAAGATGGTACTGGATATAAAACCTGAAAATTTAAAAAATTTTGTATTTCAAAGCAGAAGTGACAACAGAATTACAAAATCCGGTGCTTTTTTAAGAAAAACAAGTTTGGATGAAATTCCCCAGCTATTTAATGTACTCTTTGGAAGTATGAGTTTAGTGGGACCAAGACCCGAAATACCAGATGTGGTTAAATTTTATCCAGAAGCCTATAAACAAAGACTTTTGGTTACCCCAGGAATAACAGGATTGGCTCAAATAAGCGGCAGAGGGGAAATAGAACTTGGAAAAACTGTTTATTACGATTTGACATATATAAAAAATTTTTCACTATGGTCAGATATAAAAATTTTGTTTAAAACATTTTTCTCTGTATTTAAAAGTGAAGGAGCATTTTAATATGTTTACTAGAATATTAAAATTTGATGTATTTAATAGGAGTAAATTGGAATTTTTAAATTACATAGAGAGACTTTCAAAGGTTAATATAGTATCTGGCAATCCTGAAATACTTTATAGTGGACTTAATGACAGCAGACTTTTAAAGAGTTTTACCTCAGAAAATACTATAATAATTCCTGATGGATTAGGTACTGTATTGGCCTCTAAAATGGTAAGGTCCCCTGTAAAAGAAAAAATAGCAGGTATAGAAGTAATGGAAGCTCTGATAGAAAAATGTAGCAGGGAAGGAAAATCCATATATCTTTTGGGAGCCAGGCAAAATATATTGGAAGATTGTATCAAAAATTTAATAAACAAATATCCTGACTTAAATATAGCTGGAAGTCACAATGGATATTTTGATTTGGATAATTGTGAAGATATTATTTATGATATAGATAAGAGTGGAGCTTACATACTCTTTGTGGCCATGGGTGCACCAAGACAGGATATTTTTATAGCAGATAACATGAATAGACTTCCCTGCACCATATATATGGGAGTAGGAGGAAGTTTTGATGTTTTTTCAGGAAAGATAAAAAGGGCACCTAGCTGGATGATAAAATTAGGGCTTGAATGGCTTTACAGAGTTTTCAAGGAGCCTTGGAGGATAAAAAGACTTTCTTCAATACCTAAGTTTTTATTAAAGGTAATGCTCTATAATAAAAAGTTTAGTTGATACTTAGTATTTGGCAAATCAGAGGTTCAGGTGGAGTTTGCTGTGGAGAAATATTTATCTACACCTGGACCTTAGAGAGCTTTTAATTAAATTTTATTTAAGTTTTCCAGTATATACCCTTTTTCTTTCCACTCTTTTATTACAGAATCTAGTATTTCAGAATTTGTTTTTGAAACTGCATGAAGTAAAACAATAGCTCCATTGTGGGTTCTGCGGCTTATCATTTTTTTACATTCCACAGGGGAAGGCTGCCTTTTTACATTCCAATCATTATAGGCAAAACTCCAAAAAATTGTTTTATAGCCTAATTTTTTAGTGTAGAACAAGGATAATTCGCTGTATTTTCCCATAGGAGGTCTGAAAAATTTAGGCATTTTTTTACCTGTAATTTTTTCATAGGTATCCTCTGCTACAGTAAATTCTTGTTCAAATTTTACAGGATCTTTTGCAGTTTCTGCCATAGAAGGGTGATGTGTAGAATGATTACATACAAGATGGCCTTCTTCCACCATTCTTTTTATAAGTTCAGGATGGTCTTTCATATAAGGGGTAGTAACAAAGAAAGCTGCACTGACGTTATTTGACTTTAATATATCTAATATTTTGGGAGTATATCCATTTTCATATCCTTCATCAAAAGTCAAATAAAGTACTTTTTTAGAGGTATCCCCCAAATAATATGAAGAATATTCATTTAAAAGTTGTAAAATTTCCTCTGGTTCTTCAGAAGGAGTGCCCCTATTGTTAGGTTTAAAAAACCAATTTTTTTCACTTCTGTCTAATTTGGATATATCCAAATTTTTTAAATTTTGAGGGCTATTATCAGACTCACCCGTATTTAAATTTTTATTGACAGTTAAAGTATCACTATTTTTAGAAATAACCTTGTGTTTATAATAATTTTTTGTATTAAAAAAACATAGAAAAATTATACATAATAGAATTATTGATGTAAACTTTTTTTTCATTACTATCACCTACCTTACAATATATATTTTATGGTATACTTAATCGGATATCTTATACTTAAAATTTACAGGAATAATTTCAATTATCAGGTACATTGAAACAGCTATAATTGAAACATAATTTACATGAAAATGGAGATAAAGATGTGAATGATTTTATTGAAAGAATTAAGAAAGTTTATAATTTTTTAGATACATCAATTTCAAAAAGAAAAAAGTTAGAAATGATAAAAAATTTCAAACAACAGTTTAATATATCTGAAAAAGAATATATTTCTCTGAAATATTATGATCTGGTAAATAAAAATAAAAGAGAAGGAGTAGTATATACTCAAAGGGAAATTTCATATTTTATGATTAAAAGTCTGATGGAAGAAGATGATGTAATTCACAATCCTTTTATAAAAATTGTAGATCCGGCTTGTGGCTGTGGGAATATACTTTTGCCATGTTTTTTTTATCTTAGACATATATTTGTTAAAAATATAAATGTAATAAATACTGTGAATAATATGGATTTGAAAATTAAAAATATAGATTCTCACATAGTATGTAATAATTTATTTGGATTTGACATAGATGAAGTTGCACTTGAAATTTTAAATATAGATTTGTTTTCAGTAAGTGGAGAGTTTCAAAAGCAAAATTTTGTTTTAAAAGATTTCTTAATAGATGAGGTAGAAGAAAAGTTTGATATATTCATAGGAAATCCACCCTATATAGGGCATAAATCCATAGAAAAAAAGTACTCTGAAATTTTAAAAAGGCTTTATAAAGATATATATAAAGACAAGTCAGATGTTTATTATTGTTTTTTTGAAAAATCACTGAGAACTTCCAGGGAAAGAGGGAAATATGCCTTTATTACTCCTAGATATTTTTGTGAAGCTTGCAGTGGGAAACAGCTTAGAGAGTTTTTAAGCATTAATACAACCATATTTAAAATTGTAGATTTTTATGGCATAAGACCTTTTAAAGGGGTGGGAATAGATCCCATAATAATATTCTTGAGGAATAAAAAAAGTGTTAATAATAAAATAGAGATTATAAAACCTGAGAAAAAGGATAGAGATAAATTTTATGATACCCTATTTCTAAATAAAGATAAAATAGGGTATAAAAAATTTTTTGTATATCAAAATTCCATAGATGATAATGGATGGGTTTTTGTAAGTAGGTTTGAAAAAAATATAATTGACAAGATAAAGAAAAAGTGTAATTTTACATTAAAAGATATATGTGAAAGTTACCAGGGAATAATAACAGGTTGTGATAGAGCTTTTATAGTAGATAGAGACACTATATCAAGCAATAAAATTGAATTGGATATAATAAAACCCTGGATTAAGAACAGCTATATACACAAAAACCGTATAGATGGAGATGAAAAATTTATAATTTATTCCAATCTTATAGAAGATGAAAATCAATATCCAAATTCTATAGAATATATAAGTCAATATAAAGAAAAACTTCTTAGACGAAGAGAGTGCAGAAAGGGAATAAGGAAGTGGTATGAACTTCAATGGGGAAGAAAAGCTGAAATATTTGAAGGCAGGAAAATTATATTTCCTTATAAATCTGAAAATAATAGATTTGCATTGGATAAAGGAAGTTATTTTAGTGCAGATGTATATTCTCTAGTAATAAAAAAAGAAGAACTTATAGATTATTATACCCTTTTAAATATATTAAATACACCCATATATGAGTTTTATTTTAAAACCTTTGGGAAAAAATTAGGATATAGTTTATATGAATACTATCCTAGTAATTTAATGAAATTGTATATTCCTGACATAACCTTTTCAGGGGAACCTGATTTTCACAAGGAATTATGTGATTATTTCCAATTAACATATGAAGAAGTTAAATTTATAGAAAATGGCATAGATCCCTGAAATTAAGAATAAGCTTATTGTGAATTGTGAATCGTGAATTGTATAATCACAATATTACTGTTATAATAATAGCTGCAATCAGTGAGGTTCTGATAAGTTGATTGTGTTTTTAAATTTTAAAATTAAAAATCGGGAAAGGAGTTTCGTCAATGGATTTATGGTTGAAAGAAGGTCAAATTGAAGATGCTGCTATGACCTATAAAATAAAAGAAACTTTAGTTACAAAGAAGACTAAATATCAGGAGTTAGCTATAGTAGATACTTATGCACTAGGGAAAATGCTGGTCTTAGATGGTATAGTACAGACTACAGTTAAGGATGAATATGTGTATCATGAAATGATAACTCATGTACCTTTATTCACCCATCCCAATCCTCGAAAAATACTTATAGTTGGAGGGGGAGATGGAGGCGCAGTAAGAGAAGTGCTAAAACATGAAACTGTAGAAAAGGTTGTGCTTTGTGAAATTGATGAACAGGTTGTGTACCAATGTAAAAAATACCTTCCAGAAATAAGTTGTGAACTCGACAATCCAAAATGTGAAGTTTTTATTGGAGATGGAATAAAGTATGTCCATGATCATAAAAATGAATTTGATATAATAATAGTAGATTCTACAGATCCTTTTGGTGCTGCAGAGGGATTATTTGGAGGAAGTTTTTACAAGGAAATATATAACTGCCTCACAAAGGATGGAATATTCATAGCTCAGACGGAGACGCCTTTTTATTTGCCAGAAGTGGTAAAACAGGTGTACAAGGATGCTGAGAAAATTTTCCCCATTACTAGATTGTTTATGGCAGGGATACCTACATACCCAAGTGGATTTTGGAGTTTTACCATAGGTTCCAAAAAGTATGATCCGAAAGAAGTAAAATTGGATTCTGATTTAAACATAAATACAAAATACTATACCAGGGAATTGCATAAGGCATGTTTTGTACTTCCCAAATTTATAGAAGATTTAACCTATAACTCCAAGTAATGTATAATTGATTTTAGCACATTGAAATAGCACTGACTTAGTCTTGGGATACCAACTAAGTCAGTGCTATTTCAATATAATTTAAATGATTGAAATTTATTAAAAATTTTAAATATATGTTTAAAAATATATTAACTGTAAATAATATGAATAAAATATCGATAAAAATACAAAAAAATAGAGGGAAACTGTTTCCTATGTAGAATATATTAAAAACACATATTTTAATATATATAAAATTTTGTATTTAAAGGATTTAATTATTTAATGTTCTATATTATTTAAAATAGGAAATAAGTACTGCATTGTGAGTTGTAAACTGAAAATCGTAAATTGTGAATCGTAAATCGTAAACTGTAAATCGTGAATTGTAAACTGTGAACTGTAAACTGTGAACTGTGAATTGATATTATAAGAGGGGGGGTAAGAAGGTCTGACTCGGACTATGCAATATTTTGCATATGCTAAAGTTTATGTATTAAACTTTAGTCATATAACATAAGCTCATATGTTATATGGTAAATTAAAGTTAAAAGTATATTTTAACGCTAAAACTATGTTAAAGCATGATATATATTAGTTTTAGTAGAGTTTTGTATAGTATATGAATTTACAATTTTATGTGAAGGAAGATAATCTTGTAGTTATTATGGAAGGAGAATTAGATCATCATAGCACAGAAGAAGCTAGAAATAAAATCGATAATCAACTGGATGTAGAAGGTATAAACAAGTTAATATTGGATTTTTCAAAGGTAAGCTTTATGGATAGCTCTGGAATAGGGGTGGTAATTGGAAGATATAAAAAGCTTAGTGCCAAGAACGGAAGAGTATGTATTGTAGGTGTATCACCCTCAGTGAAAAGAGTGTTTGAACTATCGGGGATGTTTAAAATCATAGGGCTTTATGACAGTATTGAGGAAGCAATTCAGAATATTTAATGGGGGGATAAATTATGTATGATAACAGTATGAAAATAGAGTTTATTAGTAAATCACAAAATGAAAGTTTTGCTAGAGTATCAGTAGCGGCCTTTGTATCCCAGCTAGATCCTACACTGGATGAATTAACAGATGTAAAAACTGCAGTTTCAGAAGCAGTGACAAACTCTATTATTCATGGTTATGAAAACAAAGAAGGTATAGTTAAAATTGAAGCCAGCATTAAGGGAAGAGAATTGATTTTAGTAGTAGAGGATAATGGTATAGGTATAGAAAATATAGATGTGGCAATGCAACCTCTTTACACATCTAAGCCTGAACTAGAGAGATCGGGAATGGGATTTACTGTAATGGAGACATTTATGGATTCTCTTCAAGTGGAATCTGAAAAGAACAAAGGGACAAGATTGATTATGAAAAAAGTTTTTAATTCATTAAGTTAGGTGAATGATATGGGTGAGGAAACAGTAAAAAAAATTAAATATAGCTACAATGATAATCTAAAATTGATTAAGTGTGCAAGAGAAGGAGACAAAGAATCATTAAATAAGCTGGTAGAATTGAATCTACCTTTAGTTTCAGCCATAAGCAAAAAATTTTTAAACAGAGGATATGAATATGAAGATATATTTCAAATAGGCTGTATGGGACTCATGAAAGCAGTGAATAATTTTGATGAAACTTATAATGTTAAATTTTCTACATATGCTGTACCTATGATATTGGGGGAGATAAAAAGATTTCTCCGAGATGATGGAATGATAAAGGTAAGTAGAAGTATAAAAAATACAGCTAAAAAGCTCCATTATGATAGAGAGGCACTTACAAAGAAACTGAATAGGGAACCTACCATAGAGGAATTATCAGAATATTCAGGAGTAAAAACGGAAGAATTGCTCTTTGCCACAGAATCTACTAATAGCTTGCAATATTTATATGATATTATACATCAAGATGATGGTTCTCCAGTTCTTCTAATAGATAAGATAAGTGAAAATCCAAAAGAAGATGTAGAAGTCATAGATAGAATTGCATTAAAAGAGGCTTTGAGAAACTTAGATGTAAAATCCAGGCAAATTATAATGCTTAGATACTTTAAAGATAAAACTCAGGTACAGGTGGCAAAAATGTTAGGAATAAATCAAGTACAGGTTTCTAGAATTGAAAAAAAGGTACTTAAAACTATGAGGGAAATTTTAAGTGAGTAATTTTAGGAATATGGTGACAAGAAAGTTAAGATATCCTTAAAAAGTGTTATCTTTCTAAATAGTATTATCCCAAAAGCTAAAGGGCTGCCACACTATTTTCTTAGTGTCACAGCCCTTTTTATAATATATTAAAATATGTCAGTTGTCTTTAACAGATGTTTCTGTTTGGGAATTGCCTGTATGCGTTTCATGCTCTGTTTCTGGATTGTTTTTTTCAGTGTCGTTTTTTTCAGAAGAATTAGTATTATCCACAGTAGAAGTACTATCTTTATTATTTTTTTTATCCTTATTAGTATCTGTAGCTTTGCTGTTATTTTTCTTTTGTTGATTCTTATTAGGAAGTGTGTCAAATATGTTCCAGGAGTGGGATAAGTTACAGTAACTTGTAGGTACAGTACCATCTATAAATAATTCAGTGTAAACTTTACTGCCGGTAAGATCTTTATAACAATTGGATCTTGCCAGTTTACCGGATTCAGAACAGATTGATGCAGTTACCACTCCAGAAGGCATTTCAAGTTCTTTGGATTCTAAATTTTCATGGAAAGGAGACATTATATCTGCCCATAGCTTTGCTGCAGAATTACTATTAAGTGAAGTATCATTTAATATAGAATTATCGTCATTACCAATCCATACTGCTGCAGAATAATAAGGAGTCAATCCACAAAACCACAGATTCTTACCGTCGGTGGAAGTACCGGTTTTACCTCTTACAGCCATGTCTCCAAAATTGGCATTATATCCTGTACCCTCTGCACTGACAGGTCCCTTTAACATATCATATAGTATATAGGCGGTTTCACTGGATAAAACTGTTTTTGTGTGGGTTTTATTTTCCAGTAGAATTTTTTTGTTTCTATCTTCCACTTTAGTATAAAGTTTTGGAGTTGTATAATTGCCAGAATTTCCAAATACTCCATAGGCTGCAGCCATTGTAAGAGTATTTGTGCCATGGTGAAGTTCACCGAGAGATAGTGCTGCTATACTGCCTCTATCATGCCCGTCTAAAGATATACCGAATTTTTCTGCATACTGAGATGCAGTCTCAAGGCCCAATTTATCCTCCAGTTTAACTGCAACTAGATTTATAGAATACATTAAAGCAGTTCTCAAAGTCATATTGCCTCCAATATATTCATCATCTTTAGGCTGATAAGGTTCACCATTTGAGGCGTATTTATTGGCTACCTCATCAGATAATGGAGAATCTTCAAAAACGCTAGCAGATGTAAACTGCTGTGAGTTTATGGCAGGACTGTACACTGTTAATGGTTTTATGCTGGAGCCTGGAGCCTTCAAGTAATTTTCAGAGGCAGCTCTGTTAAAAGATCTGGCAGGCTGGGTGCCTCTACCACCTACCAGAGCTTTTACTTCTCCAGAATGATAATCCATAACTACTGCTGATGCTTCAGGCTGTAATATTCCATTTTCATCTGTGGTAGAATTTTGAAAGATAGCATTATTGGTTATAGTATCTTCTGTTTGTCTCTGCAAGTCTTTGTCCATTGTAGTATATATTTTAAGTGCTCCATACATAAGTAAATTATTTAGCTGTTCATCCGTATACTTGTACTTGGATTTTAAATCCTTCTTTACTTGAGTGATAACGGGCACTGTAAACCACTCATAGTTATATGTATTACTTACAGTAGGTTCTGGTTTAATGTCTAGATTACCTTCTGAAATGTCTTTTATGGCAGTAGTATACTGGCTTTGGGAAATATATCCATTCTCATGCATTTTAGTAATTACCGACTTGGTTCTGTTTAAATATATGGATGGATCTTTTTTAGCTTTATCGGAATAGGGATAATATACAGAGGGACTTTGGGGAATAGCCGCAATAAGGGCACATTCAATTAAATTCAAGTCTTTTGCAGACTTTCTAAAATATTGTTGGGATGCAGCTTCAACACCTAATGCTCTTCCACCTAAATATATGGTATTCATATATGCCGCCAGTATCTCATCTTTACTTAATTTATTTTCAAGCTTTATAGATAAGTACATTTCCTGAAGTTTCCTTTTAAAAGATACATCAGAAGATAGAAATATGTTTCTTACAAGTTGTTGAGTTATAGTAGATGCTCCTTGAATATTGTTATTACCTGTAATTTTATTTTTGATGTCTATAAATATTACACCTATAATTCTTTTTAAATCTATACCACTATGTTTATAAAATCTTTCGTCTTCTATACTGATAAAAGCGTTTTTTAAGTTTTGGGGCATATTATCAAAAGAAATTACTGTTCTCTGTTGGGGAGTAACTACCACATCCATGGTATTATTGCTATTGTCATATAGAACAGAAGGCTCATTTAAATTCAATATCTGGTTTACATCCAGTTTTGGAGAATTATTTATGATAGCTAGGCTTGCACCAATTATTGATACAAATGCCAGTAATAATAAACCAGACAAGGTGATAAATATAATCTTAGAAGTTTTAAATGGAGCCTTTTTATGTCTTTTTGCCATAATTGTCCTCCTTGCTCTAAATTGTTACTTTGATTTTAATTATTATAACATAAATTAAAGTATTAATGAAATATAAATGATTTTTGAAATTTTGGTAAATAAATATGTGAAAATGGTTTATACTTTATAAATATATAATGTATACTAGAGGAGTAAATGGTAAGATTAAAAATGTATGATTTTGATTATAGGGAATATAGAGGTGGTTTTTTGATATATGGAAATATAGAGGGCATAAAAAAATCTATATTGGATGAACTGGAGAAGATATATGATATTAAAATATCCAAAGACAATGTTTGTAGTATGGAGATTGTAGAGATACTTTGCAAAAATACCATATATCTAAATAGAGAGATAAGTGTACTTATTAATAGAAAAGGAAAGGTATTGAATATATCAGTAGGTGATAGCAGCAGTGTAAATGTTGAAATTGATACATGGTCAAATAAGCTTTCTGGAATCAGAATGATACATACTCATCCTAATGGGAGTTCACAGCTTTCAGAAATAGATATTTCAGCATTAATAAAGTTGAAATTGGATTGTATAGCTGCCATAGGAGTTAATGACAGAGGATATGCAGGAATGAGTCTGGGATTTTTAAGAGTTAGAGAAGATTTTGTAGAAAGTGAAACCATAGAAGATTTGAATTTAGAAGAAGCTGTAAACTATAATGTATTAAAAAAGGTAAGTGAAATAGAAGAATCCATAAAAAGAACATACAGGTCCCAAGAATATGGGGAAAGGGCTATTCTTGTAGGAACAGATAGCATGGAGAGTTTGGAGGAATTGGAGGAATTGGCTAAAGCCTGTAATGTGGAGGTTTTAGAAAAAATATTCCAAAAAAGAACTGTTATAGACACGGCTTTCTATGTGGGAAAAGGGAAAGTGAGCGAGATAGGTATTCTTGCCCAAATTCATAATGCTAATGTAGTGATTTTTGATGATGAGATATCCGGCTCACAGGCTAGAAATTTGGAAGAGAGTTTGAGAATAAAGGTAATAGACAGAACTACATTGATACTTCATATATTTGCTACTAGGGCTAAAAGTAAAGAGAGTAAAATGCAGGTAGAGCTTGCCCAGCTTAAATATAGATTGGCTAGACTTTCAGGACTTGGCATAGCTCTTTCAAGAACAGGGGGAGGTATAGGTACCAGGGGACCAGGAGAAAAGAAGCTGGAAACAGATAAAAGGCATATAAGAGAAAGAATATATGAGATTAATAGGGAATTGAAAAAGATAAAGACTGTGAGAAAAGTACAAAGAGAAAAGAGAAATGAAATATATAATGTGTCTTTGGTAGGTTATACTAATTCCGGGAAATCTACCTTGAGAAATAAGTTGTGTGAGATAGCTGTTCCTAAAGAAAATATTATAAAGGAAAAGGTGTTTGAAGCGGATATGTTGTTTGCAACGCTGGACACTACCACCCGTGCTGTGGAATTAAAAGATGGAAGAACCATTACAATAACTGATACTGTAGGATTTATAAATAAGCTTCCTCATGATTTGGTAGAAGCTTTTAAATCCACTTTGGAAGAAGTTTATTATGCTGATTTACTACTTCATGTAGTGGATATATCTTCAAAAGATGCATATCAGCATATAGAGGCGGTAGATAAGGTTTTAAACCAGCTTGAAGTAATTGATAAACCAGTACTTTTAGTATTCAATAAAATAGATAAAGGTAAAACAGAAGAAGTGGAAGATATAAAGAATAGATATAATGCTTTAGAAAGCATATATATATCAGCAAAGCAAGGTATTAACCTAGAGGTCCTTTTAGAAAAAATATCTCATATGCTGCCAGGAAGCATAAAAAGGGTGGAGTATTTGATTCCATATACAGAACAGGCTGCGGTAGCTTTTATACATAGAAATTGTAAAATAGAACAGGAAGATTACAGGGAACATGGAACTTATATAAGTGCCTTGGTAGATGAAGAAGTTTACAATAAGTGTAAGAAATTTATAATTGAATGACAAACTGCGTTTTAAAATTGGGATATTGAAAAAGAGTGGAGCATAGAAGTAATTACTCTTCTTTAAATCTTCCTATTGTATTCTTATAAAAATATATTATATAATATATAAAAATTCAGAATAATCTTTGTTTACGGGAATTTAAATTTAAAGGAGGCGTGCAATTAATATGGGAAGAACTATATTACAGTATCAGAAAGCTTTTAACAGTGCTATTAATAGATTTAAAGCCAATAAATTGGTTCTGGCAGTTATGGTTTTTGGAAGTATGGTTAGTGGAGATTTGTGGGATGAATCAGATATTGATTTACTTGTGGTATTTGATAATAAAAGAACCGGCTTAAAAGATATATATACAGAAGAAAAAGGTATACCAATTCATGTTAAACTCATGAGTAAAAGTAATTTTTTGCAATCTTCTGATGAGGACTTAAAGGGAGGTTTTATTCATAGAATAATATCTTCTTCCAGGTTGGTATTTTCAAAGGATATGGAAATAACCTCCCAATATGATGTTGGCAGATATTATCCTGACTTGGACAGAGAAAGGTGGAATATGGTATATCTTGGTGAACTGTTTAAAAATATAGGATTATGTAAAAAGTATCTTCAAAATGATGTCATATATACATCCTATATTGCAGCAGTACGTTCTGTGGAGGAATTTTCAAAGCTATATGTAAATTCTTCTGGTCATATGATAAGTAAAGATGCGGTAACTATTGCAATGAATTTAAATAATAGTTTTAGAAAATATGTTGAGGAGTTATTTTTCAATAAATCGGATATGGCTGCAGCTATAAATGATACTATGGATTATTTTAAAAAATATATAGATAAGAATATAAGAAATATTACAAAAATACTTTTAAACTATATGAGGGAAAAGGATTCTTTCTTAAGTTCTGAAGATATAAAAAATGATAGGTTATTTTATAATTACAATATAAATATGGAAGAAATATTAAATAGTTTATGGCAGAAAAATCTACTAAAAAAAGATACAAGAGATTATAAGATGAAAGATGGAACTGTTTTGACCCAGGAAAATGTATATTTTATGTAATTATTAATATTATTAACACTGATTAGTAAAAGTGTTGCATAGATATATCGTAATATATGGGTATTAAGACTTTAGGAGGTGAATCTTATCTTAGACAAATATTTTATACATCTAAAGGAAGGAGAAATGCCCAAGTATCTGTTGATAGAAAAACATATAAAAAAATTAATTGATGCCAATATAATAGAGGATAGAGAAAGATTGCCTTCTATAAGAAATTTAGCTAAACTTTTGAATGTAAATAATATTACGGTGATAAATGCCTATAAAAAACTTCAAGCTGAGGGATATGCAATTCAAAAAATAGGAAGTGGCACTTATGCCAAAAAAAAGGATGTACATAAGAACTTTAATAGGGAATATTCTAAAGCTTTAAGAAGGATATTTAATGAGGAAAAGGTACATTATGTAGATTTTACAGGAGAAACTCCCAGTGGGGAATTTTTTCAAATAGATTTTTTCAAAGATGTTTTAAATGAAGTGTTGGATAGGGATGGAGCTAAAGCTTTAATTTGTCAGGAATCTTTGGGATATGAAGGTCTTAGAAGCAGCATAAGTAGTGTTTTTTGGAATAATAGTGTTGATAAAGAAGATATACTTATAATTTCCGGGGCACAGCAGGGAATAGATTTGATTTCAAAGGCAATATTAAATATAAATGATAGTGTAATAGTTGAGAAACCAACTTATAGTGGTGCTTTATCAGTATTTAAATGGAGAAAAACAGAGATCTTTGAGGTACCTGTTGAAAAAGATGGAATTAATGTGGACAAGTTTGAAAAAATACTTAAAAAAAACAACATAAAATGTTTTTATACCATGAGTTATTTTCAAAATCCTACAGGAATAAGTTGTAGTAATTATAAAAAGATCCAAATATTAAAGTTGGCACAAATATATGATTTTTATATAATAGAAGATGATTATCTTTCAGAATTAATTTATGATAACAGCATAAGGTATAATAGTTTTAAAAGTTTAGATAATAACGATAGGGTGGTATATATAAAGAGTTTTTCAAAAATATTTTTGCCAGGTATAAGAATAGGATATTTAATACCTCCCAAAAAATTTAAGGAGAGTATTCAAAATTCTAAAATTAATACGGATATATCCACATCAAGTATTATGCAGAGAGCTTTGGATTTATATATTAGAAAAGGATTGTGGAAAAATTATATAGAAACTTTAAATTGTGCTTATAAAAAAAGATATACTTATATGAAGAAATGTATACTGAAGTATTTAGGAGACAAGGTAGAATTTTTAGAACCAGGGGGAGGATTGCATGTTTATTTAAAAATTAAAGAAAATATAAAATTAAATTCTATAGATGTTTTTAGGCAAGGAAAAGATAGAGGAATTTTAATTACCCCTGGACTTTTATTTTATAAAAATGCGTTGGAAGGAAAAAATTATTTTAAAATAGGCTTTTCTCATACAAATGAAAAAGAAATAGAATATGGAATAAAAACATTAAGTGAGATAATCAAATGATTCAAGGATTCAGTTGGAAGCCTCACTTCAGCTCTTTTAAATCAAGTAATTCTTAGGTTCAGGTGGAGTTTGTCTATAAGTAATGTACATCGTAAACTATGAATTGTGAATTGTGAATTGTGAATTGTAAATTGTGAATTGGGAAAGGTGGGTTATTGTGAGTTATTTTACAGTGAAAGATGAAGCTAATTCTAGATTTGAGGAAAAAAAATCTATATTTATAGGTAATATAAAAAGGGTCTGTACAGAGAATGAAGCTAAAAAATTTATAGGAAAAATAAAGTCAGAAAATTCTAAGGCAGCACATAATGTGTATGCCTATATAATTGGACAAAAAATGAATATACAAAGATATAATGATGATGGAGAGCCACAGGGAACTGCAGGAATACCTATATTAGAAATAATAAAGCAGAATAAGATAACAGATGTGGTTATAGTTGTTACGAGATATTTTGGAGGTACGCTGCTTGGAAAGGCGGGACTTATTAAATCTTATTCAAAGGCTGCAATTTCAGCAATTGCTCAGGGAAAAATAGTTGAAAAAGTACAGGGGTCTTCTGTAGATATATTTATAGAGTATGCTAATTTAGGAAAATTACAATACATGTTTGAACAAAAATTAATCTATATAGAGAATATAGAATATGCAGGTAAGGTAAAAGTATCTATAAATTGTGTTGTAGAGGATGTGGATAAATTAATAAATGAAATTATAGAAGCTACAAATGGAAAATGTGAAGTAATAGTTGGAGATGAAGAGTTTTACTTCAAAATGGACAATAGGCTTGTGAAGTAAATTATAAAAATCAAGTAATTTTAGCTATTAATATGATTTATGGGAATTATTCATAGCCAAGTTTGTATATAATTAGGTTTATGTGATATAATACCTTCGGATAATAAGTATACATGGCAGTTAGGGGGAAATTTATATGTCAGGACATTCAAAATGGCATAATATACAAGCAAAAAAAGGCAAAGCAGATGCAAGAAAAGGTAAAATATTTACTAAGATAGGAAAGGAATTGGCTATTGCAGCTAAAGATGGAGGATCAAATCCAGATACTAACTCTAAGTTGAGAGATATTATAGCAAAAGCTAAATCTAATAATATGCCTCAGGATACAATAAATAGAGCTATTAAAAAAGGTGCAGGAGAAATGGAAGGAGTAAGCTATGAGGAAATAGTTTATGAAGGATATGGTTCAAATGGAGTAGCGGTAATAGTTAAGGCTTTAACAGACAATAAAAATAGAACAGCAGGCAGTGTTAGAAGTATATTTTCAAAACAAGGAGGCAATCTGGGAGCTAATGGATGTGTATCATGGATGTTTCAGACCAAAGGCCAGTTGGTAGTGGAAAGAAAAGATGATATGGATGAAGATGAAATTATGATGCAGGCATTAGATGCAGGGGCAGAGGATTTCAATGCTGAAGAGGAAGTATTTGAAATAATTACAACTGTAGAGGATTTCAGTGGTGTACGAGAAAAACTGGAAAGTGAGGGGCTTGAATTTATATCCTCAGAAATTACAATGATACCGGATAACATGGTGGCTGTTGATGTGGAGGCAGCAGGAAAAGTTGAAAAACTTATAGATAAGCTGGAAGATGATGATGATGTTCAAAGTGTATATCACAATGCAGATTTTCCTGATGAGTTTGAAGGATAATAGGAAAATCAACGGTTTACATATGGTTTAGGAAGTTTTCAAACAGGGAAAAAACCTAAATGTTTATCATCACTATAGATAAATATTGAGGTTTTAATGTTTAGTGAATACGATAACCATTTTTCATGTAATATATATCCAATTTACATGAGGAGTGGTTTTTTTGTTATTAAGAGATTTATTAAGAGAGTATATTTACGAGTGTGAAATTAAAAAGTATTCTCCAAGAACTATTAAAGAGTACAGGAATAATATTAAGTTGTTTTTTAATTATTTAGAAAAGGAATATAAAATTATAACTTTAGAACAAGTATCACATGTTCAAATTAAAAATTATTTAAAATATTTG
>ENA-UOOR01000750-UOOR01000750.1-fermentation-metagenome-genome-assembly--contig:-NODE-750-length-43000-cov-11.337734_pt1 | contig 43000 bp, 33 predicted proteins | sample MGYA00245780_ERZ724029 | MGnify/ENA primary metagenome ERZ724029 (study PRJEB28704, sample SAMN03018315) | fermentation metagenome | biome: anthropogenic terrestrial biome; feature: soil; material... | reverse complement strand
TGGTCGAGGTGACAGGACTTGAACCTGCGACGTCCTGCTCCCAAAGCAGGCGCGCTACCAGCTGCGCTACACCTCGGCGGCTGAAACGAACTTAATTATAGGGGAAAAAAAGTCCGGTGTCAAGGCGGATTCTCCCCGCGGCGAAAGAAACCAAACGCAGGTATTTTTTGTATCTGAGATTTGTGCTATAATAAAATTGATAAATGATTTTTAACCGTGAGCCGACGCCTGTTTTCGGATTCCTGACAGGGGGACTGAACATGCAAAAACGGGTTTGTTTCCGAAGAAAAATCCTTCAGCTTCTGCGCTTTTCGGCTGTATTCCTCTTGATTTTCGCCGTGGCCTTTGCCGCTCCGGGGTGCTCGCTGGCCGGGTTTACGGCTGGCGGCGCCGTTTCGCCGGCGTCTGCGGTTTCCCGCCTGCCGTCTTCTTCCGGGCCGGCGGCCGTTTCGTCGGCGCAGCTCACAGAGCCGGCCGTTTCTTCCGCCGCGCCGGGCCGGGCAGCGGGGACGGACGTCCGGACTGTCCACAGACTCTCTTCTTCCCTTTCTGCAGGAACCCTGGCGCAGGTGCAGGCGCGCCCCGTGGCAGTTCCGAATGCTGCCGGCGCGGCGGTTCAGCAGCGCAGCGGCTACCGGAGCCTCGCGTCCCAGGAAGAGCGCAGCCTGTATTCCATGATTGGGGACAGCGTCCTGCGCATTGCGACCCGCAAAAGCGCGGCCGGCGCGTATCCGACGGCGCGGATTGTGTTCCCGAAGATGCTTTCCGAGGCGCGCCTGCGCGTGATTCTCTCCGCCTATCTGAACGACAACCCGCAGATCTTCTGGCTTGAAAACGCCTATTCCTATGGGTATGAAAGCGGCTATACGGTCCTGCAGCTTTACTCCGTCCTTGCACCGGATGCGTGCGCCGCGGCCGCCCGCAGGCTTCAGGACACCGTCGCCGCGGTTGTGCGGGCCATGCCGGCGGGCCTTGGCGAGTTCGGCCGGGAAGAGTATCTTTTCCAGTACCTTGTGTCCCACTGCACCTATGACAATGCCGCCGTGACCGACTCCAGCCGCTGGAAGGCGTTCACCTCCTACGGCGCACTGGTCGAGGGGCTGGCCGTCTGCGAGGGCTACTCCAGAGCCATGCAGATGCTGGCCGGGTATGCCGGCCTGAACTGCTCCCTGGTCCTTGGGAACAGCGGCGGCGTGGGGCACATGTGGAACGTGATTGAAATCGACGGCAAGTGGTACCACCTGGACGCGACCTGGTGCGACGAGGCCGTCCTCATCTATAACTATTTCAATGTGACGGATTCCGTCATCAGCCTGACCCACAGCGTCGGGCAGCCGGTTTCTTCGCTGACGGACGCCCAAATCTGCAGCGGCAATATTCCGTATAACCTCTTCCTCCCGAAATGCGATTCCGTGGAAGCCAATTATTTCCGGGTGCGGGGCATTTCCGCAACCTCCGGCGACCGGGCGGTGGAAGCCGCGCTTGCGCGGGAGATGAAGCAGAAAGCGTCTTCCGTCGCTTTTTACCTGCCCGGCTCTTCCAACTTTGATTCCCAGGTGCAGACGCTTGTTTCCGCCCCTTCCTACAAGCTGTACCGCTGGGTCGAAGCGGCCGCGAAACAGTCCGGCGGCAATCCGGACCCCAACAGCCTCGTCTATGTGCCGGACAAAGCGGACAGGGGCATCACGGTCCACATCGGCTACCGCTGATCTGCGCCGCGCGCCGGCCTTGCCGGACGGGACGGTTTTCCATTTACTTTTTGGGGAAAACGGGATATAATACTGAAATGAATTTTTGTTGAATCGACGACGTCAATTCTGCCCGGACGCCTTTGCCGCAGGCCGACGCGACAGAGCGAAAAACGCTGAGGAATGATATTGTGAAAAGCAAAAAACTGGCGCTGCTCCGCAATCTCTGTATTCTGGTCGTAAGCCTGCTGCTGGTGGCCGCGGGAGTGGGGTGCATTTATACCGACCAGCTTTTGAACAAGATTCACTATACGGATGACGGGGAATCCCAGGCCCCGGCCAACCCGGTCTTCCCGGATGGGAACGGCAACGAGGCCGTGCCGGGCGGGGCGGACGTGATAGGCGGCCTGTATCATGACGACGCCATCACGAACATCCTGCTGCTGGGCGTCGACGACTACCAGGCGAGCGACTCGGGCCGCAGCGACAGCATGATGCTGATATCGGTCGACACGCGCCACAAAAAACTGAAGGTGACCTCCTTCATGCGCGACATGTACGTCGCCATCCCCGGCATCGGCAGCAACAAGCTGAACGCCGCCTACAGCCTGGGGGGCGGGAAGGTCGCCGGCGCGAAAAAGGTCGTCACCACCATCGAAGCCAACTTCGGCGTGGACATCGACCGGTTCGCCTTCGTCAATTACAAGAATTTCCCCAAGATTATCGACCGCCTCGGCGGCGTCCCCATCACCCTGACCGATAAAAAAGACCGGTACGGCCGCACCGAAGCCGATTTGATCAACATCTATTCCGGCGACAGAAACAAGGTCCACACGGGGGAAAACACCCTGAGCGGCCTGCAGGCCCGCTATTACGCCCGCATCCGCGACATCGGCGACGACCAGGAACGTACCCTGCGCCAGCGAAAGCTCTTTGAGAGCCTTGTCGGCAAGCTGAAGACGGCAAGCCTTCCGGCCATCTACAGCGTCCTTTCCGACACCCTGAACCTTGTGACCACCAATATGACGAAGGACGAGGTGCTGTCGATGGCTTCCAACTCGCTGACCTATCTCAACTATCCGGTCAGCCAGAACCGCGTCCCGGCGGACGGCGAGTACGAGGGCAAGAGCGTTTATATCAGCCAGAATTCTCCGCCGGCCTCCGTGCTGGTGCCGGATTTGGAGAAGTGCAGAAAAAGCCTGGCGCAGTTTATTTATGAAGACGACCTGCCGGAACAGGTTTCGGGATGAGCTTCCCAAAAGAGCGGAACGGGCTGCCGGAACACGGGGGCGCGCCTCTTTACACGGCGCTTGTGCGCCACGGAGAGAGGGGCCGCGCCTCTTTTCATACGCCGGGGCATAAGGGCAGCCCCGCCGCCCTGCCGCACGGCCTGATGTCGCTCGATTTTACGGAGTTGCCCGACACGGACAGCCTGTACGATGCCTCCGGCCCGATTCTGAAAGCGGAGCGCAAAGCCGCGGCGCTGTTCGGCACGGCGCGCACCTGCTTTTCCGCGGGCGGCTGCACGCTCTGCATCCAGGCCATGCTGCGCCTTGCAGCCCCGCACGGGGGCAAGATCCTCTGCTCCCGCGTGATTCACCGGAGCGCCGTAAACGCCATGGCCCTGCTGGGGCTGGAGCCGGTCTGGGCTCTGCCCGGCGGCGTGGCGGAGGCGGCGTCCCGCCCCGGCTTTGCCGCCGTCTATGTGACGACCCCGGATTACTACGGCCGCCTGATGGACCTCGGGCCGGTCGCCGCCGCGTGCAGGGCGCACGGCGTTCCGCTGCTGGTGGACTGCGCCCACGGCGCGCACCTGATGTTCACGCAGCCCGTGCTGCACCCGCTGCGCTTCGGCGCGTCCATCACCGCCGACTCGGCCCACAAGACGCTCGGCGTCCTGACCGGCGGCGCATGGCTGAACGTCGGCGACGCGCGCTACGCCGCCGGCGCAAAGCGGGCGATGGCTCTGTTCGGTTCCACCAGCCCGTCCTACCCCGTGCTGGCTTCGCTGGATTTGGCGCGGGAGTGGCTGCAGGCGCATCCGGGCGCGTATCCGCCGCTGCAGAAAAAGGTGGAGGAAATCCGCGCGTTCGCCTCTTCGCGGGGCATCGGCCTGCCGAAAGGTCCGTGCGACCCCACGCGGATCACGCTGAACACCGCCTCCGTCGGCCTGACGGGCGTGCAGGCGGCGCAGCGCCTGCGGAACGCGGGAATCGAGCCGGAATACGCCGACGCCGCCTATGTGGTGCTGATTGCCACGCCGTTCAATACGGACGGCGACTTCGCCCGCCTGAAGGCCGCTCTGGCGGAGCTGCCGGTGGGTGCTCCGCTGTCGGCGGAACCGGAGCTGCCGCCGCTGCCGCCCGTGGCCGCGGGCCTGCGCGAGGCCGTGCTGGCCGAATCGGAGCCGGTGCCGCTTTCTGCCGCGGCGGGCCGTATCGCGGCCGAAGCGGCCTGCCCCTGCCCGCCCGGCGTGCCGGTCGTGATGCCGGGGGAGCGGATTACGCGGGAGGCGGTCCGGTTTTTGCGCCGGTATGGAATTCCCGGCATAAACGTGTTAAAATAAGAAAGAAGGAGGCGCGGCCCGGCCGCGCTTCCCGGGAGAGAAGACATCCGAAAATCCCCACATTCGGCAGAAAGAGGGTGCCCCTTATGAAACTGGTCATGGCGGTCGTCGGCAGCGAAGACAGCAGCATGGTCTCTTCGGCCCTGACAAACGCCGGCTTCTCGGTTACGAAGCTGGCCACGACGGGCGGATTCCTGAGGGCCGGGAACACGACGTTCCTCGTCGGTACCGACGACGACAAGGTCGATCAGGTGATCGGCGTCATCGCCAAGCAGAGCCGCCGCCGGACCCAGCTTGTGCCGAGCGCCGCGACCACGGAGATGGGAATGTATTCCGCCTGCCCCGTGGAAGTCACGGTCGGCGGCTCGACCATCTTTGTGCTGAATGTGGAGCGGTTTGAGAAAATATGAATCTGCGGTTTGGCGGCTTTCAGGCAAATGAAAATGTGAAGCGGAGCCTGTCCCTTGCGTTCGGGCAGGAGCGGGTGCCGCACGCCGTCCTTCTGGAGGGCGGCGCGGCGGAGACGGCCGCCCTCGCCCGGTTTCTTGCGCAGGCGTGGGTCTGCCTTGCCGAAGGGGCAAAGCCCTGCGGGACCTGCTCCGGCTGCGTCAAGGCCCGGGCGGGCTCGCATCCGGATATCCTCATGCTGGACGGCGACGCCGACCCGCGCGCGTTCCCGGTGGACGCCGTGAGGCGGGTGCGCGCCGCCGCCTGGGTCCGCCCGAACGAGGCGCCGGGCAAGGCGTTTCTGCTGCTCGGCGCGCAGAATATGTCGGAGATTTCTCAGAACGCCCTGCTCAAGATTCTGGAAGAGCCGCCCGCCGGCGTCCTGTTTATCCTGACGGCGGCCAGCGCGTCCGCGCTGCTGCCGACTGTCCGTTCGCGCGTGCAGGTTTTCCCGGCGGGGGGCGGCGCCCCTTCCGGCGACTGGGAGCGCGCGGAGAAAATCGCGTCCGCCGTCACCGCGCCGGGCGAGGCGGACCTGATGTTCGCGTTTGCCGGGCTCGAAAAAGACCGCCGGCAGATGGGCGGCGTGCTGCAGCAGCTTCTGCTGATTTTCCGCGACGCGCTGGCGCTGCGCTCGGGCGGGAAGGCCCTCCTTTCCGGGCGGGGGGACGCGGCGGCCGCGCTGGGCGGCGCTCTGACCCGGCGCAGCCTGATGCGCATGGCGCAGGAGACCGAAAAAGCCCGGCGCGCGCTGGAGCGCAACGCGAACGCCGCTCTGCTGGGGGCGGCGTTCTGCAGCGGGCTGCGGGCGGCCGCCGGCCGCTGAAGACGGCGGAAAAGGGAGGACAAAATGGCCGAAATCATTGGCGTTCGATTCAAGAACGTGGGGAAAGTGTATTATTTCGACCCGGACGGAAACACTCTGAAAAGAGGCGACCGGGTGATTGTGGAAACGGCGCGCGGGGTGGAGTGCGGCGAGGTCGCGATGGAGAACCGCATCGTCGGCGACGAGGACCTCGTCCAGCCGCTGAAAAAGCTCATCCGCCCGGCGACCGCCGCCGACCTTAAAAAAGTCGAGGAAAACCATAAAAAAGAAAAGAGCGCGTTTGGCATCTGCCTGCGCAAAATCGCCGCGCACAAGCTCGAAATGAAGCTCGTGGGCGTGGAATATACGTTTGACAATTCCAAAATCCTGTTTTATTTCACGGCGGACGGCCGCGTCGATTTCCGGGAGCTGGTCAAAGACCTGGCGTCCGTTTTCCGCACCAGGATCGAGCTGCGGCAGATCGGCGTGCGCGACGAGGCGAAGATGCTGGGCGGCGTCGGCGTGTGCGGCCGCCCGTTCTGCTGCTCCACCTTCCTCGGCGGTTTTCAGCCCGTTTCGATTAAAATGGCCAAGGAGCAGGGCCTGTCGCTGAACCCGGTCAAGATTTCCGGCATCTGCGGCCGCCTGATGTGCTGCCTGAAATATGAGCAGGAAACCTACGCCGGCCTGATGAAAGTGGTGCCGGCGGTCAACGCCGCCGTGATGACGCCGCAGGGGCGCGGCGTCGTGGCCGACCGCAACCTGCTGAGCGAGACGGTCAGCGTCCGGCTGAACGTCTCGCCCGATTCGCCGCCCCGCACATTCCGCGCCGACGAGGTCAAGGTCCTGAAAACCGCGCGGGCAGGCAGGCCGCGCACGGGGCAGAGCCCGCCCAAAAACGCGGAGGACCATTAAAATTCACCGCGCTCTTGCATTTTTATGGTTTTATGTTACAATAAAAATCGAACTTTGCAAAACAAGCATGGAGGTGTTCTGAAAGATGGCATATCAAATCAGCGACGACTGCATTTCCTGCGGTGCGTGCGCGGCGGAGTGCCCGGTCGGCGCCATTTCCGAAGGCGACGGCAAGTTCGTGATCGACCCCGACAAATGCACGGAGTGCGGCTCGTGCGCGAGCGTCTGCCCCGTGGGTGCGCCGAAGCCGGCCGAATGAAGTATGACAAAAAAGCGGAGCGCCGCGGCGCCCCGCTTTTTTTTGCGGAAGACCGCCGGACGCCGCGGCTGCGGGAGGGAACGGAATGAGCGGAAAACTGGTCGTGGTCGGCACGCCTATCGGGAACCTCTCTGATTTTTCCCCGCGCGGGGTGCGGGCCCTGTCCGAAGCCGACTTCATCGCCGCCGAAGACACGCGCGTCACGCGGAAGCTGCTCACTCACTTCGGCATCCACAAGCCGATGATCAGCTATTTTGAGCACAACAAATACGCGCGCGGCCAGACCATCTGCGCCCGCATCGAGGCGGGCGAGACCTGCGCGCTGGTTTCGGACGCCGGCATGCCCGCCATTTCGGACCCCGGCGAGCTGCTGGTGGCCCAGTGCGCCGAACGGGGCATCCCCGTGACCGTCGTGCCGGGGCCGAGCGCCGTCGTTTCGGCGCTGGCGGTTTCCGGCCTGCCGACGGGCCGCTTCGCGTTCGAGGGCTTTCTGAGCGTAAACCGCAAAAACCGGAAAGAGCGCCTGCAGGAGCTGAAGGCGGAGCGCCGCACCCTGGTGTTTTACGAGGCGCCGCACAAGCTGGCGGCGACACTGGCGGATTTGCTGCAGGCCCTCGGCGACCGGCGGGTCGCCGTTGTGCGCGAAATGACGAAAATCCACGAGGAGGTGCTCCGCACCACGCTGTCGCAGGCCGCCGAGCGCTATGCGGGCGGCGGGGCGAAGGGGGAGTTCGTCCTGGTGGTCGAGGGCGCCCCCGCGCCGGAGCCCCGGCCGGCGCCGCGCGCGGAAGCCGCCGCCCTCGCGCGCCGGTATGAGGAACAGGGCCTTTCCGCTTCGGAAGCCGCCCGGCGCGCGGCGGCGGAAACCGGGGTGAAGAAGAATGAAATTTACCGCGCCGTCGTTTCGGACCGCCCGGACGGCGGGCAGGGGCGCAAGCCGGATGAAACGGACTGAGGCCGGCGGAAACGAAACGGGCGCATCCATCGGGGAGCCGGCCCGCCGCGCGGCCCGGATGCTCGCGGCTTTTCTGAAATGGGTGCTGCTCGGTTTTGCGGCGGGCGTGCCGGCCGGCACAGCCGGCGCACTGCTTCTGCTTTGCGTGGCCCGGGCGACGGCCCTGCGCACCGCCCACGGATGGCTGGTGTTCCTGCTGCCCGCGGGCGGCCTGTTCATCGTCTTTCTGTACCGGATTTTCGGGGCGCCGAACCCGCGGGGCACGGACCTGGTGATTGAGGCGGTGCGCTCCCCGGAAGAAGTGCCGCTGAAGATGGCCCCGCTGATTTTTGCCGGAACGGTCGTCACGCATCTTTTCGGCGGTTCCGCGGGGCGCGAGGGCGCGGCCCTGCAGATCGGCGGAAGCCTGGGGTACGGCGTGGGGCGCGTGTTCCGCCTGAACGAGAAGGACCTGCACCTGCTCACGCTCTGCGGCATGGCGGCCTGCTTTTCCGCACTGTTCGGCACGCCGGTCACCGCGACCGTCTTTGTGGCGGAGGTCGTGACCGTGGGGGTGATGTACTATTCCGCGCTGGTGCCGTGCGCCGTGGCGTCCCTTGTGGGGGCGGGGATTTCCCGCCTGTTCCGCTTCGCGCCGGCGGGGTATGCGGTCGCCGGCGTGCCGGCGGTGGGCTGGCGGTCCGCGGCCCTCGTGACGGTGCTTGCGGCCCTGTGCGCGGCGGTCAGCGTGCTGTTCTGCTCCGTCCTTCGCGGCGCGGGCCGCCTCTGCGGCAGAGCCTTTCGCAGCCCCTATCTGCGCGCGGCGGCCGGGGGCGCCGCCGTGGCCCTTCTGTCGCTGGTATTCGGCACGGATTACCTCGGCGCGGGCGGCGGGGTGATTGCCGCGGCCCTGAAGGGCCGGTCCGCGCCCTGGGCGTTCGCGCTGAAGCTGCTGTTCACGGCGCTCACGCTCGGGGCCGGCTTTAAGGGCGGCGAAATCGTCCCTTCGCTGTTCGTGGGGGCGACGTTCGGCTGCGCCGCGGGCGGGATGCTGGGCCTTTCCCCGTCGTTCGGCGCGGCGGTGGGGATGCTCGCCGTGTTCTGCGGCGTGACGAACTGCCCGCTGGCCGCTTTTCTGCTCGCGGTGGAGCTGTTTGGCGAAAGGGGCGCGGCCCTTTACCTGCTGGCCGCCGGCGTCAGCTACATGCTTTCGGGGTATTCGGGCATTTATTCCAAGCAGCGGATTCTGTACGCGAAAGACGGGCTTGTCTTCCGCGGCGGCGGGCCTTCCCAAGACTCGCCGTGAGGGCGCTTGCGGCTTCCCTTTTCCGCCTGGCGTCCAGGGTGTATAATAGAGAGCGAACGTTTAAAAAACCGGGAGGGAAAACCCGTTGAGCGAGATTTATTTCGACAATTCCTCCACCACAAAAGTGTGCCGCGAGGCCGCCGAAAAAGTGATGGAGGTCATGACGGAAAATTACGGAAACCCGTCGTCCCTGCACACGATTGGGTTCCGGGCGGAGCAGGAGATGCGCGCCGCGCGCAGTGCGGTCGCCTCGCTGCTCGACGTGCGGCCGGAGGAGATTTACTTTACCTCCGGCGGGACGGAGAGCAACAACATCGCCCTGTTCGGCGCGGCCCGCGCACGCAAAAAACGCGGCCGCCGGATTGTGACGACGGCGATTGAGCACCCCTCCGTGCTCAATACCATGAAGAAGCTGGAGCAGGAGGGCTTCGAGGTCGTCTACCTGAAACCGGACGGGCGGGGGCATATCGCCCCGGAGCAGATTTTCAGGGCTGTCACGCCCGACACCGTGCTGGTCAGCATCATGCGCGTGAACAACGAGGTCGGCAGCATCCTGCCGGTGGAGGCGGCCGCGGAGGCGATCGCCGCGGCGAAGGCCCCGGCCCTGCTGCACATGGACGCTGTGCAGGCGTTCGGCAAGCTGCCGCTGCGCCCGCGGAAGCTGGGCGTGGACCTGATGAGCGCCAGCGCCCACAAAATCCACGGCCCGAAGGGCAGCGGCGCGCTGTACGTGCGCGCCGGCGTGCATATCGAGCCGCTGACCTACGGCGGCGGGCAGGAGAAGAACCTGCGCCCGGGCACCGAAAGCGTCCCCCTGATTGCGGGCTTCGGCGCCGCCGTGCGGGCGCTGCCTGACCCGCAGGCGGAGCTGGCCGGGATGAAAAAGCTCAATGCGTTCTGCCGCGCGCAGCTCGCCGGAATCCCGGACCTTGCGGTCAACTCGCCGGACGACGCCCTGCCCTATATCCTGAATTTTTCGGCGGACGGCGTGCGGGCGGAGAATATGCTCCATTTTCTCTCGGAGCGCGGAATCTATGTTTCCTCCGGGTCGGCGTGCTCGCGCGGGCGCGAAAGCTACGTCCTGCGCGCGATGGGCCTTCCGCGGGAGCGCATCGCCTCCGCCCTGCGCCTGAGCTTCTGCCGCTGGAACACCGAAGACGAGGTCCGGGCCTTCGCCGCCGCGCTGAAAGACGGCCTTGCCGCTCTGACCCGGCGCCCGCTGTGAGGAGGGGCCTATGAGGGAAATCATTCTGGCCAAGCTCGGCGAAGTGGTCCTCAAGGGCCTCAACCGCCGCAGCTTCGAGGACGTCCTGCTCGCAAACATCCGCCGCCGCATCGGCCCGTTCGGAAAGTTCGAGGTGCGCGAGGCGCAGTCCACGGTCTACATCACGCCGCAGGAAGGCGCGGATCTCGACGGGGCCGAGGAGCGCGTCGCCAAGGTCTTCGGCATTGTCTCCTACTCCCGCGCGTGCGAGGTGCCGAAGGAGCTGGATTCCATCTGCGCCGGCGCGGAAAGCTACCTCAAGAGGGAGCTGCTTTCCGCTTCATCCTTCAAGGTGGAGTGCAGGCGGTCCGACAAAAAATTCCCGATGAAATCGCCGGAAATCTGCGCGCGGGTCGGCGGGTACCTGCAGCAGAAGTTCCCGCGCCTGCGCGTGGACGTGGAGCATCCGGAGTACACCGTCCGCGTGGAGGTGCGCGACTTTGCGGCCTACGTCCACGGCAACGCGCGCCGCGGGGCGGGCGGCATCCCGGTCGGCACGGGCGGAAAGGCGGCCGTGCTCGTCAGCGGCGGCATCGACAGCCCCGTCGCCGCTTGGATGATGGCCCGCCGCGGCGTGGAGCTGACCGCCGTGCATTTCGCCAGCCCGCCCTATACCAGCGAGCGCGCCGAGCAGAAGGCCGCCGACCTGCTCCGCCGCGTGGGCGAATACGCCGGGCACATGACCCTGTTCGTCGTTCCGTTCACCAAAATCCAGGAAGAAATCATGGCGAAATGCCCCGAGGACTATTTCACCGTGATCATGCGGCGCTTCATGATGAAGGCCGCCGAGCGCATCGCCCGCAGGGAGGGCTGCCAGGCCCTTGTGACGGGCGAGAGCCTGGGCCAGGTCGCCAGCCAGACCCTGCAGGCGATTGTCTGCACCGACGCGGCGGCCGAAATGCCCGTGTTCCGCCCGCTCATCGGCATGGACAAGGTCGAGATTATCGCCGCTGCACGCCGCATCGGCACCTACGACCTTTCCATTTTGCCCTATGAGGACTGCTGCACGGTGTTCACGCCGAAGCACCCCCGCACCCGCCCCGCCCTGGAGGCCATCCTCCGTGCGGAGGAGGCCCTGGACGCCGACGCGCTGGTCCGGGACTGCGTCGGCCGCGCAAAAACCGTCAAAATCGAGCCCAACCGCTAAGGAGGGAACTCTATGAACGCTGAGATTATTTCGGTGGGGACGGAACTGCTTCTGGGCCACACCGTGAACACCGACGCCTCGCTGGTGGCGCGGGAACTCGCGCCCGCCGGAATCGGCCTGCTGTACACCTGCACGGTGGGCGACAACCCCGGCCGCCTGCGGGCCGCCCTGCAGACCGCGCTGGAGCGGAGCGACATCGTGATCACCACCGGCGGCCTCGGCCCCACGGGCGACGACCTGACCAAGGAGACCGTCGCCGCGGTAGCCGGGAAAAAGCTGGTGATGGACCGCGCGAGCATGGAGCGCATCGAGCGCTATTTTCAGGGCCGCTCCCTCGGCGAGACGCAGAAAAAGCAGGCGCTTCTGCCCGAGGGCTGCACCGTTTTCCCGAACGACGTGGGCACCGCGCCCGGCTGCGGCTTCCGCACGGCGTCTGGCAAGCTGGTCGCCATGCTGCCCGGCCCGCCCTCCGAGCTGGTCCCCATGCTCCGCAATTACGCCGTGCCGTTTCTCGCGGCGGGCGGCCATGCGGCGATTGTCTCGCACATGGTGCATGTCTTCGGTCTGGGCGAAGGCCACGTGGCCGAGCAGATCGCCGACCTGTGCGCCGGCGCGAACCCCACCTGCGCCACCTATGCCAAGGAGTGCGAGATGTTCGTCCGCGTGACCGCGCGGGCACAGACTCCGGAGCAGGCCGAGGCCCTGTGCGGTCCGGCTGTGGCGGAGCTGCGGAAGCGGCTGGGCGCGTTCGTGTACGGGGTGGACGTCGCCAGCCTGGAGGAGGCCGTGGTGCGCCTGCTGACCGAGCGGCGCCTGACCGTCGCGACGGCGGAATCCTGCACGGGCGGCCTCGTCGCCAAGAGAATCACCGATATCCCCGGTTCGTCGGAAGTGTTCCATCTGGGCGCCGTGACTTACTCCAACAAAGCCAAACAGAAGCTGCTCGGCGTGCCGGAGGCGACCCTGCGGCAGTACGGCGCGGTCAGCCCGCAGACGGCGCGCGCCATGGCGAAGGGCGTGCGGGCCCTCGCCGGCGCGGATTTCGGCCTGGGGGTGACGGGCATCGCCGGCCCGGGCGGCGGCACGCCGCAGAAGCCGGTGGGGCTGGTTTACCTCGCGCTGAGCGACGGAGAAAACGTCTGGGTGCGTGAGATGCACGGCAACACGCGCCGCAAAGGGCGCGGATATCAGCGCGAGATGGCGGCCTCCAACGCGCTGGACATGGTCCGCCGCCGGATTCTGAATCTCGGCGGAATCGAAGATGCCGCCTACAGCCGCGAAAAGCGCGGCGGATAAGCGGGACGGAAGGGGAAGCGGAAAATGGACGCGGAAATCCTGTTCTATTTTGCCCGGCGGACCTCCGCGTGCCAGCGGACCCTGGGCCGCGCCGCGGCGCTGTTCGGCGTGAAGGTCGCGGACGTGCGGGTCTGCGCGCGGGAGCGGAGCCTCAGCTCCGAGCTGGCCCGCCTGCTGCGGCGCGGGACCGTTGTCTTTCTGGTCGGCTCCTGCCCGGGGCGCCGGCCGGACTGCGCGGAGCCGGTTTTCCGCACGCTCCGGGTCCCGCTCGACCGGCAGGGCGAGCCGCGCGGCGTGCTGCGGGTGCGCGGCGGGGAAAAAACGGGCTATGTGGTCGAAAGCGTCGACCAGGCCATTCTCCTGCTGCCCGACGACCCCTATGAAATCCTCAAAATGCTCCCCGCGGCGTTCGGCAGGCTCAAGCGCAAGTTCGGCCTTCCGGGCGAGTTCCCGAAGGCCGAGCACCCCGATTACGGGAAACTGGTTGCCGCCTGCATGGAGCGGCAGGGGGAACGGGCATAAAAAAAGGCCGCCAAAAAGGCGGCTTTTTTTTATGGTCTTATTTGATTATGATTTTCCGGTCGCCTGCGAGAGCTTGACGGACGCGGTGAACGTCTGCCCGCTCATCACCCGCGCGACGCTCAGCGTGACGGTGTCGCCCGGCTTTTTCGCCGCCACGGCCGAGGTGATGACGCCCTGGCTGGTGACGGTCTTCCCGTCGATTGCCGTGATGATGTCGCCCTTTTGGATTCCGGCGGCGGAGACGTTGCTGCTGTTGATGGAGACGACGACGAAACCGGTCACGTCGATGCCGTTTTCACGGGCGGACAGCGCGTCGAGGTACTGGCCGCTGATGCCGAGCACGGCGCGGTTCTTCACATACCCGTACTGCTTCAGCTCGCTGATGACGGGCTGGGCGGTGTTGATGGGGATGGCGAAGCCGAGGCCCTCGAAGCCCGTCGCCACGATTTTGGACGAGTTGATGCCGACGACCTGCCCGCGCATGTTGACCAGCGCGCCGCCGGAGTTGCCGGGGTTGATGGCGGCGTCGGTCTGGATGCACTTCATGGTGTAGCCGGTCTCGGAGTTCGTGATGGAGCGGTTCAGCGCGGAGATATAGCCGACCGTTACGGTGGAGTTGAATTCAACGCCGCCCGGGTTGCCGATGGCCATCACGGTGTCCGCCACCTGCAGGTCGCCGCTCGAGCCGAACTCCGCCGCCGGCAGGCCCGTCGCGCTGATCTTGACCAGCGCCAGGTCGGTGACGCTGTCGCTGCCGATCAGCTTGGCCTCGTAGGTTTTGCCGCTGGAAAGGATGACCTTCAGCGAAGAGGCGCCCGACACCACGTGGGCGTTGGTGACGATGTACCCGTCGCTCGACGCGATGATGCCGCTCCCGCTCCCGGTCGGGGTCAGGCCGCTGTTGCTCTTGTCGCTGCTGCCCTCTCTGAAGTAATCCTCCAGCGAGCCGCGCGAGGCGCTGTAGCTCTGGATGCACACGACCGACGGGATGACCTTCTTGGCCACCGCCTGCTTGCTCAGCTCCCCCGTGGCCGTTGTGTTGGTCGCGGCCGGCGCGGAACTGCTGCTGTTTTTTACGATGGTGAACGCCGGCGGCGTGTCGCCGGCAGTGTTCAGATGGATTGTTCCGTTGTTGATAAGGGCGGTGAATCCTGCGATGGAACCGGCCGACACCACAAGACACGCCAGCACCCCCACCAGCACTTTCCGGAGCAGATGCCGCTTCTTCGGCGGCCGGCTCCCGCCCGGCCCTTCCGGACCGGCGGGGCCGGGCCCTCCGTCCGGTTCGCCGGACGGCGCTTTGTAAGAATGGTAGCAGTCGCCTTCCCAGACGGTGCCGTTCGTCCCCCTGTTTTCATCGGGAGCGTAAACGCTCAAGTCCCTGTTGTCGTCTGATCCGGTGCCGCTGTGGTAAATGGGACCGACCATGGCAATCATTCCTTTCCCTGTATTTTCCGCTTCTATTATCCCCCGCATCTGTTAAAAAGATATGATATCCGGTTGATGTTTTTATGAATGAATTGAAAAAAATATGTAAACGGGCTTTCGTGCGCAAAAAGGCCCCGCGGGCGGGTGCACACCGCCTGCGGAGCCTTTTCTTAAAAGAAGGAGAGAAATGACGGGATACCGGTTAGTCCTTCTTGCCTGCCAGCACCGCCAGATGCTCGTAGTCCTGCTTGGCGTCCTTTTCAGCTTTGGAGAACAGCTCCTCGGCGCGCTGCGGGAACGAGCGGGTCAGCGAGTTGTAGCGGACCTCGCCCATGATGAAGTCGCGGTAAGAAGCCTTGGGCTCTCTGCTGTCGAGCTGCAGCGGGTTCTTGCCCTGCGCCGCAAGCCTCGGGTCATACCGGAAGTTCTTCCAGTAGCCGGCCGCGACGGCCTTTTTCTCCTCCAGCTGGGAGATGCCCATGCCGCCCTTGATGCCCTGGTTGATGCAGGGCGCGTAGGCGATGATGATGGAGGGGCCGTTGTAGCTTTCCGCCTCGGTAAGCGCCTTGACGGTCTGATTGTAATCCGCGCCCATGGCCACGTGCGCCACGTAAATGTAGCCGTAGGTCATGAACATGCCGGGCATATCCTTCTTCTTGGTGGACTTGCCGGTCGCCGCGAACTGCGCCACGGAGCCCATCGGCGTCGCCTTGGAGGCCTGCCCGCCGGTGTTGGAGTACACCTCGGTGTCGAAGATGAGGACGTTGACGTTCTCGCCGGAAGCGAGCACATGGTCGAGGCCGCCGAAGCCGATGTCGTAGGACCAGCCGTCGCCGCCGAAGATCCAGATGGACTTCTTCGCGAGGTAATCCTTGTCGGCCAGCGTCTTCTTGGCCAGCTCCGCGGTCTTGCCGGAGCCTTTTGCGGCTTTTTGGAGCTCCGCAATCAGGCGGTCGGTGGGCTCACGGTTTGCGACGCTGCTCTCCGCCGTGTCCAGATATTCCTTGGAGGCGGTCTTCAGCGTGTCGGAAGCGTCGTCCGCCGCCTGGATTTCCTTTACATAGTCGGCCAGCCTGCCGCGGATGGCGTCGTTGGCGAGCGCCATGCCGTAGCCGAACTCCGCGTTGTCTTCAAACAGCGAGTTGTTCCAGGCCGGGCCGTAGCCCTTTTCGTTCCGGGTGTACGGCGTCGCCGGCGCGGAGCCGCCCCAGATGGAGGAGCAGCCCGTCGCGTTCGCGATATACATCCTGTCGCCGAAGAGCTGTGTGGCCAGCTTGGCGTACGGCGTCTCGCCGCAGCCCGCGCACGCGCCGGAGAATTCCAGCAGCGGCTTGTGGAACTGGCTGCCCTTTACGCTCGTCGGGCGGAATTTCTTGGCGACCTCCGGCTTGGGCGAAAGCTTCTGGCCGTAGTCGAAGCCCTCCTGGCTGGCAAGCTGGGTCTCCATCGGCTTCATCGTCAGGGCCTTGTTGCCCCGCATGCCCGGGCAGACCGTCGCGCACGAGCCGCAGCCCGTGCAGTCCAGCGTGGAGATGGTGATGGCGAACTTCAGCCCCGGCATCAGGGTCATGTCCTTCATCTTCATGCTCTTCGGGGCCTTGGCGACTTCCTCGGCGTTCAGTACGGCGGGGCGGATCACCGCGTGCGGGCAGACGTAAGAGCACGTGTTGCACTGGATGCAGTTGGCGGGGTTCCATTCCGGCACGTCGATGGCGATTCCGCGCTTCTCATAGGCGGCGGAGCCGGATGGCACCGTGCCGTTGGCCATCTTCAAAACGGCGGAAACCGGCAGCTTGTCGCCCTGGTGGCGGTTGGCCGGAATCAGCACGTTGTTCACGTATTCGGTCAGGGCCGGGTCGCCGCAGTTGACTTTCTTGACCGTCGTGTTGTCGACGGCGTCTTTCCAGGCTTCCGGCACATGGACCTTGACGAACTCGTTCGCGCCGCGGTCGATGGCCTCGTGGTTCATCTTGACGATTTTTTCGCCTTTTCTGCTGTAGGACTTGGTCGCGGCATCCTTCATGTACTGGATGGCCTTTTCTTTCGGGATGATGCCGGTGATGGTGAAGAATGCGGACTGCAGAATGGTGTTGATGCGGCCGCCGAGGCCGATCTCCTTGCCGAGCTTCACACCGTTGATGGTGTAGAAGTTGATGTTGTTGCGGGCAATGTACCGCTTCATCTTCGCGGGCAGGTGCTCGTCCAGTTCCTTCTCGTTCCACTCGCAGTTGAGCAGGAAGCTGCCGCCGGGCTTCAGGTCCTCCACCATGTCGTAGACGTTCACGTAAGAGGGCTTGTGGCAGGCGACGAAGTTGGCCTTCGTGATATAATAGGTGGACTTAATCGGCTTTTTGCCGAAGCGCAGATGCGAGATGGTCAGGCCGCCGGATTTTTTGGAATCGTAGGCGAAATAGCCCTGCGCGTACATGTCCGTGTGGTCGCCGATGATTTTGATGGAGTTCTTGTTCGCGCCGACCGTGCCGTCTGCGCCGAGGCCCCAGAATTTGCAGGAATGGGTGCCGGGGGCGGTGGTGTCCGGGTTCTCCGTAATCGGCAGGGACAGGTGCGTCACATCGTCCTCGATGCCGATGGTGAAGCGCTTCTTCGGCTCGGCGGACTGCATGTTGCGGTACACGGCGACAATCTGGCCCGGGTTGGTGTCCTTGGAGCCGAGGCCGTAGCGGCCGGTGTAAATCGGGACGGAGCCGAACTCGGTGTCCTTCAGCGCGGCGACCACGTCCAGATACAGCGGCTCGCCGATGGAGCCGCGCTCTTTCGTGCGGTCCAGCACGCTGATTTTCTTGACCGTCTTCGGCAGGACGGCGGTCAGGTACTTCGGGACGAACGGGCGGTACAGGTGCACTTTTACAAGGCCGACCTTTTCGCCCTTCGCGTTCAGGTAATCGACGACTTCCTCCGCGCACTCGCACACGGAGCCCATCGCGACGATGACCTCGGTCGCGTCCGGCGCGCCGTAATAGTTGAACGGCTTGTAGTCCGTGCCGATCTTCGCGTTGACCTTGTTCATATAGTCCACGACGATGGCGGGGAACGCGTCGTAATGGCTGTTGCTCGCCTCGTTGACCTGGAAGAACAGGTCGTCGTTTTCAGACGTGCCCTTGGTCACGGGGTGCTCCGGGTTCATCGCGCTGCGGCGGAAGCGGTTCACGGCGTCCCAGTCGAGCAGGTCCGCAAGGTCCTTATAGTCCCAGATGTGGATTTTCTGGATCTCGTGGGAAGTGCGGAAGCCGTCGAAGAAATGCATGACCGGCATGCTGCCCTTGATGGCGGCGAGGTGGGCGACGGCGCCCAGGTCCATGCACTCCTGCGGGCTGTTGGAGCACAGCATCGCAAAGCCGGTCTGGCGGCAGGCGTAAATGTCGGAATGGTCGCCGAAGATGCACAGCGCCTGTGTGGAGAGCGAGCGCGCCGAGACGTGCATCACGGCCGGCAGAAATTCGCCCGCGATTTTGTACATGTTCGGGATCATCAGCAGCAGGCCCTGCGAGGCGGTGTAGGTCGTGGTCAGGGCGCCTGCCGCGAGGGAGCCGTGCACGGCGCCGGAAGCGCCGCCCTCCGACTGCATTTCGGTGATGCGAACGGGTCTGCCGAACAGGTTTTTCCTGCTCGCAGCGGACATCTTGTCCGTTTCGTCCGCCATGACGGACGACGGCGTGATGGGATAGATGGCGGCCACATCGGTGAACGCATACGAGGCGTATGCGGTCGCCGTGTTGCCGTCCATGGTCTTCATTTTTCTTGAATCCATATCGCTGTTTTTCCTCCTTTAAGGAATGGTTGGCCTGGTTGCGCAGCGGCATGCTGCACTTGTTTCAATTTTAACATTTTTTCAATTCCGTGTAAAGGCAAATCTGCCCCGCCGGAACCCTGATTTTTACAGCGGGAAAGTCTCCGGCTCGCCGGCGGCGGGATACAGGGTGGCGGTCGCGTCTTTCAGGTACAGCACCTCGAAGGTCCCGTCGTCCGCGCGGTACAGTTTCTGGAGGAAGGGGCTGTCCTCCAGCATCTTTCTCTTGGCCTCGCCGCTCGGGTCCGGTATCGCCTGCGCGGTGATCCGAATCCAGTCGTTCCCTTTGGCGGCGGCGATTTGGACCCTTGGGTTTTTCTTCATCTGGCGGAAGCACGCCTTGGTGTTGGAGGTGCAGATATAGGCTCTGCCGCCGTACTCCATAACGGCCCCGAACGGCCGGACCCGCGGCTGCCCGCCGTCGTCCGTCGCCAGATAAAAAGTTCCGCAGTCCTTTAAAAACTGAACAGCTTTATTCATCTTGATTGCCTCTTTTCAGAATCCTCGCGTTTCTTTTTTTATCTTAAAACTTTTCTCCACACTTTAATCGTATCATATTTTTTCCAAAATACAAGCGTCTCGGGGCTTCGTTTGATGTAAATTGCGGAAAATCCTCTCCCCGGCCCGGCACTTGCAAACGCCCGGCAAAACAGGTATGATAGGGGGTACTAAAACAGCAAGCAGCAAACGGGTGATTTTTTGTATCGGGCATGTATCTTTGATTTGGACGGAACTTTGGCGAACACGCTGAAATCGATCGCTTATTTTTCCAATGCCGCTCTGCGGCGATTCGGGTACCGCTCCATCCCGGCCGAAACCTACCGGACCATCGTGGGGGACGGCGCGGACGTGCAGGTGCACCGGATGCTGGACCTTGTCGCCGGAAAGGGCGCCTATTCGGAGCAGGACTTCAAAAAAGTGCGGGAGGTCTACGGCGCCCTGTACGGCGCGGAGCCGACCCGCCTGCTGGAGCCGTATGCGGGCATGGCGGAGACGGTGCGGGCGCTGAAGCGGCTGGGCGTGAAAACGGCCGTGCTCTCCAACAAGCCGCATGCCTGGGTTACGGCCATCATTGATTTTCTGTTCCCGCGCGGCAGCTTTGACCGGTGCTACGGCCAGCAGCCCGGCATCCCGCGCAAGCCGTCCCCCGCGGGCGCCCTGCGCATCGCCCGGGAGCTCGGCGTTTCCCCGCGGGAGTGCCTGTACATCGGCGACACCAATACCGATATGAAGACGGGCGCCGCGGCGGGAATGGATACTGCGGGCGCCCTGTGGGGGTTCCGCGACCGGCGCGAACTGCAGGAAAACCATGCCGTCTATATCCTGGAAAAGCCGGAGGAGATTGTTCGCCTGGCGGCCGGCGACGGGAGGTGACCCATGGGCTGGTTTGTTCGCTTTGTGCATGCGGACCACCGCCTCGGGATGCGCGTCGTCAAGACGGGCATCGCGGTGACCCTGAGCATTGCGGTTTCCAACCTTCTCGGACTGGAGGAGCCTTTTATCGCGGCCGTGGCGACCGTGATGTCCATGGGCAAATCCATCGACATATCCGTCCGGTCCGGCAAAAACAAGATGTTCGGCGTGGTGCTCGGCGCCGCGCTGGGGGGATGCTTCGCCGCGTTTTCCCCCGCCAACGCCGGGTTCTGCGGCCTCGGCATCATCGTTTCGCTGTACCTGTGCCACCTGTTCCGGCTGGACGGGGCGCAGGCGCTCTCAAGCTTTACCTTCGCCGCGGTGATGTTCAGCCGCACAGGGGACCCGTGGCTGGCCGCCCTGACCTGCGGCGCGGACGCGCTGCTGGGCATCGGCATTGCGGTGGGCATCAACCTGGCCGTGCTGCCGCCGAATTACGCGGAGCAGATAAAGCGCTCGTTCGCGGCCCTGCGCGAGCGGCTCTCCGCCGCCGTGGAGGACGCGGCCGCCCGGCGGCAGATCGATGTGGAAGCCGTGGAATCCTCCATCAGCGATATTGAGCGGATCATCCACCGGTACGTTTCCGAATACAGGCTTTTCCGCGGCGACGACGACGAGATTTTTAAAATTTCGTGCCGGATTTCCGTGTACCGCATGATTCTCGACGAGCTGCGGGCGATTGAAGTGATGGAGCTGACGGAAGAGCCGAAGCCCGGCGGCGAGATTGAGACCGTCTACGCCTACCACATGAAGCGCATCCGCCAGCTGGCGCAGAGCCTGCGGCAGGGCGGCTCGGCGCACTGAAAAGGACCCGGGCCGGGGGCCTTTTTTTATGCCCTTTTGCGCTCAGTCCGGGCCGCGCCGCGAAAGCGGATGGACGGCGGGGCTTTCCAGCACCTTCCCGTCGGCGTCGAAGCGCGAGCCGTGGCACGGGCAGTCCCAGGTTTTTTCTTCGCCGTTCCAGCGCAGGGGGCAGTGCATGTGGGGGCAGACGGGGTCCACCGCGTGCAGGCCGCCCTCTTCGTCCCGCCAGGCCCCGATTTTCGCGCCGCTGTAGTCCACCACCCCGCCCTCGCCGGGCAGAAGCTGCGACAGCTCCCGCCCCGGAACGGAGAAGTAGCCCTTCAGGAAGTTCACGGCCGTGTCGCCCGCCTGGCGGAAGAATTCCGGCGCCTGAAGGGAAAAGCTGCTGCGCAGCGGGGAAAAGACGGAGGTCTCCTCCCCGCCGGAGGCAATCAGCCGGGCGACGACGCGCGCCGCGGCCATGCTGCCCGTCATGCCCCATTTGTTGAAGCCGCACGCAAGGTAGATGTTGCCCTCCATCTGGCGGTACCGCCCCGCGTAGGGGATGCCGTCGTTCGTCATGCAGTCCTGCGCCGACCAGCGGTATTTTACCGTGCAGCCGGGGAAGAGCCGGCGGGCGGTTTCCTCCAGCTTCTCATAGTGGGCCGCCTCGGTTTCGTGCCCCGTTTTGTGCCCGCAGCCGCCCAGCAGGAGCAGGTCTTTCCCGTCGGCCGCCCGGCAGCTGCGGAAGGAATACCCGTCCTCCGCGCAGCCGAGGTACATCCCCCGCAGGGGCGGCGGCCCTTCCAGCGCGAGGACGTAGGAACGGCTCTGGACGATTCGGGAAAAATACAGGCCGCGCAGGTTCACGAAGGGGTAGTGCGTGCAGAGCACCGTGCTTTTCGCGTAGACCCGGCCGTCCCGCGTGACGGTTACGCCGTCCTCCAGCGCGACGGCGCGGCTGTTTTCGTAGATTCGGACCCCTTCGCGCCGCAGGACGTCCAGCAGGCCGCGGGCAAATTTCAGCGGGTGGAAGCGCGCCTGGCGCGGGAACTGCAGCGCCGCCGCGACGGGGAAGGGGAGCTCGCATTCCTTCACGACGCGGGCGTCGATGCCGAGGCGCCCGGCGGCCCCGGCCTCCTCCTCCAGTTTCTGCGCGTCCTCGCTGGTCAGTGCGTAGAGGAACGCATCGCAGGGGGTGAAATCGCAGTCGATTTTTTCGGCTTCGATGATTTCCCGGTACCGGGCGACGGCCCCTTCCGAAGCGCGCGCATAGTCCAGCGCGCCCCGCGGGCCGACCCCGTCGAGCAACCTGCGGTAAATCAGGCGGTGCTGGGAAGTGATTTTTCCCGTCGTGTGCGCCGTCGTGCCGGAGCACACCCGGCGCGCCTCCAAAATCACAATGTTCTTCACCCCGGCGCGCAGCAGCTCGTAGGCGCACAGCAGCCCGCACAGCCCGCCGCCCACCACGGCGGCGTCCGCCGCGCAGTCGCCGGAAAGCGCCGGGAACTCCGGCAGCTCCACCTCCTGCCACGGGGAGGAAAAATCGTCTTTCACCCGGACCGTCTCCTTTTTTCAGATTTCCGTTTTATTGTTGCCGGGAGCGGGACGGTCCATGCGCACGGCGAGCAGAAAAAAGCCGGCCGCGGAACCTGCGGCCGGCGCGATGTTCAATTTTTGAAACGCGCTTTCTCAGACCCTGCCGGTTTTTTTCGCCTTTTCGGCGCCGTCGAGCGCGTCCTGCTCAATCTGCCCGATATAGAGCTCAACGAACCGCCTGAAATCCTCTCCGGCGAGCTCCGGCATCCGGACCGCGGAAGGCTCCACCGACGGCTCATTTTCGGCGGAGACGCCGTCGGCGGCCGCAGCCGGCGCGCCGCCGGCGGAAAGGGGTTCCCCGGCATAGGCGAGCACCCGCCGCACGTAGTTCTGCGTTTCAGTGAACGGCGGGATTCCGCCGTACTTTTCCACGTTCCCGCTGCCCGCGTTGTAGGCGGCGAGCGTCAGTTCCTCGTCGCCGCCGTAGCGGCGCAGAAGCTGCCCGAGGTATTTGGCGCCCCCCATGATGTTCTGCTCCGGGTTCAGCGTGTCCGTTACGCCGAGCGCTGCGGCCGTGGAGGGCATCAGCTGCATGATTCCCTGCGCGCCGCAGCGCGACACCGCGTCCGCCCGGAAGCCGGATTCCGCCTTGGCGACGGCCTTCAGCAGGTTTTCCGGCACGCCGAAACGCTCCGCGGCGGAGCGGAAAATCGAATCGAGGCTGCCGGCTTTGTCCGTTTTCTTATCCGCCGCGCGCAGGCACTGCGCGAACGAGCGGGCCGGTTCCGCCTTCTGTGCGGCCGGGGCGGCGGAAAGCGCCTGCCGCGCGGGCCGAATCGCAGAAATTCCGTTTGCCATGCCGATTCCCCTCCATTTCATTATTTTCTGTCTGTAAGCATAGCGCATTTCCGAAAAAAAATCAATCCGCCCCGCCCGTTTTCCGGAAAATTTTCGGGGGAATTTCCGCCGCTGCCCGGTCCGCCGGGCTGTCATTTTCCCGCGCCCTTTCATAAGCTGGAAGAAACGGAGAAAAGGGGGAGGGACGGCATGTCCTACGGAATTGCTCTGGCCGGGGGAGGCATCCGCGGCGCGGCGCACGTGGGCGTGCTGCTGGCGCTGGAAGAGTGCGGGATGAAGCCCTGCGCCGTGGCCGGGACCAGCGCGGGCGGCATCGTCGCGGGCCTTTACGCCTGCGGCCTTTCCGCGCAGCAGCTTCGGGAGATTGTGCTGCAGGCGTCCCGCAAAGGCGCGCTGCTGGCGGACCCGGACGTCTCCGGCATCCTCGCGCTGGTGCCGAGGCTGCTCGCGCAGAAGGAATGTGCCTGCTCGGGGCTGCTGAAAGGGGACCGGATGGAAAAGTGCTTTGCGAAGCTGACCGGGAACCGCCGGATGCGCGACCTGACCATGCGCACCGTGATCCCCGGCGTGGACCTGTGCAGCGGGCTCACGGTGGCCTGCACCAACTCGCTGCTCGGCGTGCGGACCCTGAAGAACGTGCGGTGGACCGCGGACATGCGCGTCTGCGAGGCCATGCGCGCGACGTCCGCCCTGCCGGCGGCCTTTCAGCCGAAGAAAATCGACGGCATGTATCTGGTGGACGGCGGCGTCGCCGACGTGCTGCCGGTGGATCTGCTGGTCGCGGCGGGCGTGCCGAACGTGCTGGCCGTGGACGTTTCGGACTTTTACCGGATGCCGGAGCGGATGAACATCATCGAGGTCGCGTCGCATTCCCTTTCCATTATGGAGACCCGCCTGCGGGAATGCGTGACGCGCGGCGAAAAGCTGCTGCTGAACCCGGACCTGCCGGAGACCTCCGGCGTGCTGAACCTGGGGCAGATGCCGGAGTGCATGGAGGCCGGCTATCAGGCGGCCAAAGAGGTCATGCCGCAGATTCGGCGCATCTTTTCATAAATTAATTCCATAAAACAACAGAGGCCGCGCCGGGGAAAAACCGGCGCGGCCTCTGTGAAGGGGCCCTATGCGAACGGATTTTCGGTCTTGTAGAGCATGCCCTTCGGCCGGTTGAACGAGACGTCGGGGATGCCGAGGTAGCGGAACAGGGTGAACAGGGCGGCCCCCACGTGGCCGAAGGCCACCGCGCCGTGGTGCGGAAAATGCTTTTCAATCAGCACGTGGCGGTAGAAGCGGCCCATCTCCGGGATGGCGAAGACGCCGATGCCGCCGAACGAGCGCGTCGCCACGGGCAGCACCTCGCCCTGCGCGACATAGGCCTTCAGCCGGCCGTCGGCCGTGCCCTGCAGGCGGTAGAACGTGATGTCCCCCGGGGCGATGTCGCCTTCGAGCGTGCCGCGGGTGAAATCCGGCTTGTTCCCGTTTTCCAGCAGGCGGTTCTGGATGAGCTGGTACTTGATGGCGCCTTTCGAGAGCCTGCACAGCGGCGTGTTGCCGCAGTGGAAGCCCATGAAGGTGTCGCGGTGGGCATAGCGGTATTTTCCCCTGATGTCGCTGTCGTACAGGTCCTGCGGCACGCTGTTGTTGATGTCCAGCAGGGTGACCGCGCCGTCCGTCACGCAGGCGCCGATGTATTCGCTGACCGCGCCGTAGACGTCGGTCTCGCATGCGACGGGGATGCCGCGGCTCGCCAGCCGGCTGTTGACGTAGCACGGCTCAAAGCCGAACTCCTTCGGGAACGCCGGCCAGCATTTGTCGGCGAAGGCCACGTACCTGCGCGAACCCGCGTTCTGCTGTGCCCAGTCGAGCAGGGTCAGCTCGAACTGCGCGAGGCGCGGCAGCAGGTCGGGGTAGGTGTTGCCCGCCGCGCCGAGCTCCTTCGCCATGTCGTCCGCGACGCCGGCGATGCGTTTGTCCCCCTTGTGCGCGCGGTAGGAGACCAGAAGGTCCAGCTCGGAATTTTCCTGGATTTCGATTCCCAGGTCGTACAGCGGCTGGATGGGCGCGTTGCAGGCGAAAAAGTCCTGCGGGCGCGGGCCGAAGGTGATGACCTTCAGCGATTTGAGCCCGATGGCCGCGCGCGCGGCGGGGATGAACTTCCGAATCATCTCCGCAATCTCATCGGCCGTGCCGACCGGGTATTCCGGTATCACGGCCGGGATATGGCGCAGCCCCAGGTTATAAGAGCAGTTGAGCATGCCGCAGTAGGCGTCGCCCCTGCCGTTTATCAGGTCCTTGCCGCTTTCCTCCGCTGCGGCGGCGTACAGCACCGGCCCGTCAAAATGCTGGGCGAGCTGCGTTTCGGGCGTTTCCGGCCCGAAATTGCCGAGGAACACGACCAGCGCGTTGCACCCCGCCCGTTTCACTTCATCGGCGGCGCGCAACATGTCCGCCTCGTTTTCCACGATGGTCTGCGCCTCGTACAGCTCCGTGCCGTTCCGGCGGCACGCTTCTGCGACGGCCCGCCGGCGCTTTTCCGCGAGCGACTTCACGAAACAGTCGCGGCTCACGGCGACGATTGCCGGCCTGACTTTCGGAATGTTTTTCAGCATGATGGATTCTCCTTCCCGGATTTTGTCTGTTTCATGAGCGGAAGCTCCATTTCAGAGCGCCGTAGAACCTGACGAATTTTTCGTACTGCGCCGCGTACAGCGGCACGTTGGCTGCGATGGGCTCGGTCCGGCTCTCCGGCCGGACGAGGGGAACGGTGGCCGCGAGGTCGGGCCAGATGCCCGCGGTCACGCCCGCGGCGAGCGCCGCACCGAACGAGCCGCCCTCGGCGCTGCCGTAGACGGTGCGCACCGGCAGGTTGAACGTGTCGGCAAAAATCTGCCGCCACACGGGGCTGACCGCCCCGCCGCCGGCCAGAACGATCTCGTCGGACGAAACCCCGTGCCCGACGCTTTCCATCAGGCCGTACACCTGCCGCAGGGAGAACGCCACGCCCTCCAGCACGGCGCGGGCGAAGTGCCCTTTCGTGTGGCGGGACGTGATGCCGAGGAACGCCCCCTTCGCGTCCGGGTCGTTGAGCGGCGCGCGCTCGCCCGTCAGATAGGGCAGAAAGACCAGCCCGCCGGAGCAGGGCGGGGCGGCCGCGGCGGCCCGGTCCAGCAGACGGAACGCGCTGACGCCCTCCCGCTTTGCGCGCTCGGTCTCCCAGTCGCCGAACGTGCTGCGGAACCACTGGTACGAGCCGGCCGCCGCCAGGGTCACCCCCATGGCGGTGTAGAGCCCCGGCGCATTGCCGCAGAAGACCTGCAGCATCCCGTCCGGGTTCGGCAGGCAGGCATCCAGCGACGTGGCGACCACGCCGGAGGTGCCCAGCGTCACGCCCACGCGGCCCGGCCGCACCAGCCCGAGGCCCGTGGTCGAAATCACGGCGTCGCCGCCGCCGCCCGCGACGGGCGTGCCCTCCGGCACGCCCGTCTGTGCGGCGGCTTCCTTCGTCACGCGGCCCACGGCGTCGACCGATTCGACGGCCCTCGGGAACAGCGCCGGGTCCAGGCCGGTTCTGCGGATCAGTCCCTGCGCCCAGCGGCGGTTCTTTACGTCGAACAGGCCCGTGCCGGAGGCGTCCGAGACGTCCGTCGCGATCTCGCCCGAAAGGCGGTAGCGGATGTAGTCCTTCGGGTTGAGGATGAATTTCGTCCGCGCGTAATTTTCCGGCTCGTTTTCCTTCATCCACAGGATTTTTCCGCCGGTGTAGCCGGTCAGCATCCGGTTGTTGGTGATGTTCAGCAGGGCGGCGGAACCGCCGGCCGCCCGCGTGATCTCTTCGCACTGGCTCCCGGTGCGCTGGTCGTTCCACAGAATGGCCCGGCGCACCACGCGCCGGTTCTCATCCAGTGCGACCATCCCGTGCATCTGGCCCGAAAAGCCGACGGCCCCGATTTTCCGGCCGCCCAGCGACGCCGTGATTTTCCGCAGGCCGGCGCAGACGCCGCGCCACCAGTCCTCCGGGTCCTGCTCGGACCAGCCTTCGCGCGGGGCGTAGCACGGGTACCCTTCCACCGCGGAGTTCAGGATTTTCCCCGTTTCGTCCAGCGCGAGGATTTTGCATCCGGACGTGCCGACGTCCACGCCCAGAACGCATTGATTTGCCATTTCAGCCGTCCTCCTTTCCAGACTTGGGCTAATTCACTTCGATGTTTTCGCCTTCCAGCCCGCAGAAGGCGCCGTCCGCGCCCAGACCGGAATCGGGGTGGGCAATCAGCCATTTGTTCGCGGCGAAGAGCAGGCGGATTTCCCCTTTCCCTTCCGCCGGCGAGCGCAGCGGCAGGTTGGTGCCGCGTGGCAGCACAATCGCGTTGCGGAAGGGCCGCCCGTTCACGCTGCACGGGGCGTAGTGCAGGGTGGTGGCGTACAGCTCCACCATCGTCCCGGCCGGGACGAGGAACGCCTGCACCAGGGAAGTGTCGTACCGGTGCGTCTCGGGGTCGACGTCCTGCTCTAAGCCGAGCAGCAGGATCAGGTCGTCTGCGGCGATGTTGACCTCGGACGAGCGGTGGTACTCCAGCGCGTTCAGCCTGTGGTTGATGCCGTTGCAGTAGCCGATCTGAATCGGGATTCCGCCGAACTCCAGACTTTGAATCTGTTTGAATGCGTCCAGCTTTTCCAGCGCCTCGTCGGAGGCGACGTAGACCGTCCCCTCCTGCGGCAGCGGCGTTCTGCCCAGCAGCTCCAGCAGCTGCGTGCAGTCGAAATCCCGGACGACCCGGCCGTACCTGCGGAACTCCGCGTCCCGCACGGAATGAATTTTCAACTTTTCAGACATGCCGTTCTCTCCTTTCGGTTCTCCGGCCCGGATGCCGGGCCGGTCAGAGATTCTGCCGGATTTTAATCACGGTATCCGTGTAATAGCGGCTCTTTTCCGGCTTTTTTCCGTTTACGAGGAACTCGTACAGCAGCTTGACGGAGCGGTACCCCTGCTCGAAGGGTTCCTGGCAGATGGTGGCCGAGATGACGCCGTCCCGCACGAAGCGCCGGGTGGCCGGCACGTCGTCGAACGTGAGCACGGTCAGCCGCCCCGCCAGCCCCTTTTCGCACACGGCGCGGCAGACGCCGGCCACGCCGCCGCTGGTCACGTACACGCAGTCCACGCGGGGCAGGACGTCCAGAGCCTGCAGCGTGCGGCGGTAGGCGATTTCGCAGTCGTCGACCGATTCGACGATTTTAGCGATATGGAAGGGCGCCGGCTGCTTCTTCAGCTCCTGGATGAATCCGGCGATGCGCCGGTTGTGCCCCTGCATGTTGCGCGACCCGGTCACGACCAGAATCTCGGCCCCCCTGCCGCCGCGCATCAGGCGCAGAAGCCCCGCCGCCGTGCGCCCGCTCTGCAGGTAGTTGCAGCCCACGTAGAACAGGCGCCCGGTCCCGCTCAGGTCGGAGTTGACGGCCGCGACGGGGATGCCGCGCGCGATCACGGCGTTCACGGTGCGGCGGACCGGAAGGACGTCCACCGTCGCCGCGCAGAGCGCGTTGACCTTCCGCTGCGCCAGCTTTTTCAGCGCGCCCGCGTGCACCGCGGGGTCGAACCCCTTGACCTGCAGAATCTCCAGCGAGACCCCGTAGTCGGAAAGTTCCCGCTCGGCCCGGCGCAGGCCGCGGATGATGCCGTCGAAAAAATCGTTGCCGACGCTCGGCAGAAGGCAGCCGATGCGCATCGGCTTTTTCAGCGAGGCGAGGACCTTGCCGGCCCGGTTGGGCGTGTAGCCCATTTCGGCAATCAGGGCCCGGATTCTGTCCTCCAGCTCCGGCCGGACCCCGCCGCGGCGATTCAGCACCCGGTCCACCGTGCCGCGTGAGACGCCCGCCGCCCGGGCAATGTCCCGAATGGTTACCGCCATGGGTGCCTCCTTTCCTGTAGGAACGCCGTGCCCGTGCACAGATGTGCCCGGGCACATTTCAGCTTAAACACAGTATAGCGGAAGATTCGGAGAAAGTCAACCATCTTTTAAAAACAGAAAATAAAATTTTGTGGATTATTTTTTAAAACGAAAAGAGCAGAAAGCCCGGCCGGGGAAAAACGGGGCGCCCGCGCCGCATGTTTTTTCGCGCCGGGTGGCATGGCCCGGCGCTTTTTTCAATATACTGTACCAGCGGCGTTGCAGATGGGCCGTTTTAATGAATTGACGAAGCAGGTGACGGAAAGATGATCAGTTCGCCCTGGCGGCATTTCTTTTGGGGCACGGATGCCCGAATGCGCACGAACTACGGCCGCACCGCGCGCGTTTTCCTGAACAATGCCGCCACCCCCCTGATTGCGCGGCCGGTGACGGAGAGGGTCCGCAGGATGCTGCCGCGGTACGCGTCCGGCGGCGAGCCGGACCGGATTTCCGAAGCGATGCGGGAGCAGTGCGGTGAAATCCGGGCTGCGGCTCTGGACTATGTGGGCGGGGACCCGGAACGGGACGCGGCGGTCTACGTCCCCTCGGCCACGGCGGCCATCAATCTGCTCAGCTGCCTCTTCCTGCAGTCGGACCCGGACCAGGTGGTCCTTTCCACGCGCATGGAGCACCTGGCCAACTTCCTCCCTTTCCGGGAGCGGTTCGAGACCGCGCTGGTGGAGCTGACCTCCGGCGGGGCAATCGACCTGAACGACTACCACCGCCTGCTGGTCAAATACGAGGGCCGGGTCCGGCTGGTCGCGGTGACGGGCGGCTCCAACATCACCGGCGAGGTCCCTCCGGTCCACCGCATGGCTCAGATGGCGCACGAGTATGGCGCGCGGATTCTGGTGGACGCGGTACAGCTTGTGCAGCACCGGCCGTTCTCGATGCTGCCGCACGACGACCCGCGGCACATCGACTTTCTGTGCTTTGACGGGCACAAATGCTATACCGGCCGGTCCGGCGGGATGCTGATAGGGCCGAAGGATTTTCTGGATTCCTGCCGGCCGGCCGTCTACGGGGCGGGCATCGCCGATTTCGTCAGCGACAAGGAGATCGCCTACCGCGGCGCCCCCGACCGGTTTGAAGCCGGGTACCCCGATTTCCCCGGGATGCTTTCGCTTGGGGAGGCGCTGGGTTTCCTCAAAAGAATCGGGGTGCAGCGCATCGCCGAGTACGAGGGCAATCTGTACCGCTATCTGCTGCGGAGGCTCCGGGAAGTTCCGGGCCTGCGCCTGTACGGCGCGGCGGAGGACGGCGACCGCCTCCCCATCGCGGCGTTCTGCCTGAAGGGCGTCGGGTTCCGGGAGCTGGGGGACGCGCTCGGCTACGACTACGGCATCGCCGCGGCCGCGGGAACCTGCGGGGCGAACCTCTATGTGCAGGACCTGCTCAGGCTGAGCAACACGCAGGCGTGCGCGCTTTTCCGCGGAGGGAAAGAATACGGGGTGGCGCGGGTGTCGCTCGCGCCGTTCAACTCTTCGGAGGACATCGACCGCCTCGCCGCCGCGCTGCGCCGCATCGCGGGGGCCTGAACCTCCTCTGGCCGGGCCGCCCGAACAAGGTCAGGGCTGCCCGTCGGACGGAAAGACGCTCTCCGCGGTGATAATCCGCAGGGGAAGCTCCTTCCCCTCGCTGTAATCCAGCACGGCGCGCATCAGCAGCGGGCCGAGCTGGGAATTGCACTCCACGGTGCAGTTCAGCTCCCCGCTGCCGACGGCTCTGCGCGCGCTTTTTGTGCCGTCCACGGAGATCACGGTGACGTCCCTTCCGGGGGTCAGGCCGCGGTTCCGCATCGTTTCAATCGCGCCCAGCGCCATGTCGTCGTTCTGGGCGAACACCACGTCGATTTTCTTTTCATAGTTCAGGAGGTTTTCCATGGCCTTCCTGCCGCCCTCGTAGGTAAAGAAGCCCGGGTCCAGCGCGGAGATGGAGTAGTTGGGAAAATCCCTCAGGACCGACCCGAACCCCTGCTCGCGGCCGATTGCGGGCGTGGACCCGGGGGTCCCCTGAATCTCCACCACGTTCAGCTTGCCGGGCTTTTTTTCGTTGGCCACCAGCCAGTTCGCCGCGCGGCGCCCCTCTTCCACAAAATCCGAGCCGATAAAGGTGGAGCAGAGCGACTCATCCCCGACGGACACGCCGCGGTCCATGCAGATGACGGGGATGCCGGCGTCCTTCGCCTGCTGCAGCACCTTGTCCCACCCCGTTTCGACCAGCGGCGAAAAGGCGATGACGTCCACCTTCTGCCGGACGAACGAGGCGATGGCCTCGATTTCCCTCTGCTGGCTCCCGTTGGCGTTGACAAAGCGCAGCTCGACCCCCATCTCTTTCGCGGCGCTCTGGATGGAGACGGTGTTGTCGGTCCGCCAGCCGCTTTCGCTGCCCACCTGAACAAAGCCGAGGACGGGCTTTTTCCCCCGGCCGGAAGAAACCGCCTGCTTTCGGCTTTTTCCGGTCAGATACTGCTGCGCGTTCTCGGGTGTGACCAAATCGCTCTGCAGGATGATTCTCTTGGGCAGCCCCATCTTGTCCGTCAGGAGGGAGTAGGCGCACTGCACGGCTTCCGCGCCGCCCGTCCTGGAAACGAAGGTGGCGGCGAGCGTGCCGTCGCGCACCATGGCGAGCCCGCCGCCCGACCCGCTGATGCCGCCGACGCCTATGATTACGATCCCCTCTTTTTTCAGCGCTTTCACTGCCCGGAAGGCGCCTTTGGCCATCTCGTCCGTCTGCGCGAAAATCGCGTTGACCTCCGGGTGCGCGGGGAGGAACGCCTTGAGCTCGTCCTCCGCCTTGTCGCTGAGCCAGTTGCCGACGACCGTGCCGGCCAGCCGGCAGTTCGGGCTGGACTGGATGACTTTCAGAAAGCCGTCGCTCCGGTCCGCCGCCTGTTTGGACATCGGGTTGCCGAGGACTTCGACGGCGTTGGCCTGCCGGTTTTTCATCAGCTTGCAGATGAACCGGCCCGCCTGCTCGCCGATTCTCTCGTTGTCGGAGCCGATGAAAAGGGAATAGCCGTACCCGTTGATGGAGCGGTCCAGCACAATCACGGGAATCTGCCGGTAAATCTGCTGAATCACGGGGGTCAGCCGATCCGCCTCGTTGGGGGAGATAATCAGAAGGTCGATTCCCTCCGCCATCAGGTTCTTCACGTCGTTAATCTGTTTTTTGCTGCTCTGCTCCGCGTCGGTGAAAACGACGCGCATATCGGCGTATTTTGCGGCCTCCGCCTGGATTTCCCGGTTCATGGTCACGCGCCACGGCTCCACCAGGTTTGCCTGGGACATCCCGATCAGATATTTTACGCCGCTGTCCTTTTCCCCGGCGTGGAAATACCGGAACGCGCCGGCGGAAACGGCCGCCAGCAGGAGAAGGAGCGCGGCGAGCAGCCGGCGCCGCCTTTTCGCCTTCATCCGCCGCTCCCCCTTGCCCTGCGGTATTCGGCGGGGGAAACCCCTTTCACTTTTTTGAACGCCGTGCTGAAATAGTGCTGGTCGCTGTAACCGACTTTTTCCGCGACCTCGTAAATTTTCTCGCGGGGGTTGCCCATCAGCTGGATGGCTTTCCGGATGCGCAGCCGGGTGAGAAAATCGATGAACGAAAGCCCGGTTTCCCGCTTCAGGATTTTGCTCAGGTAGGAAGGGCTGATTCTGATTTTTTCCGCCGCCGTCTGCAGGGACAGGCCCGGTTCGCTGAAATGGCGCTCCAGGTAAGACCGTATCAGCACCGCGATGGGCGCGCCGCAGCTTTTTCTCTCGGTTTCTTCCAGAAGCTCCGGATACGCCTGGGCGACCTGCCAGAGCCCACCCGGCAGAACCCGGGCGGACGAAACGGCCGCGCGCTTCAGGCAGGCGCCGGCGGCGTCCACAATCTTTTCGGAAGCCTCCGACCACTGCGCCGCGCTGCCCGCGGGGGCAACCGCGACCACGTTCCCCTTCTCATCCGTGAACACCCCGCTCGGCTGAAAGCCGGAAATCAAATCGGAGGCCATGTTCTGCACCGCATAGAGAAGCAGCTCGCGGTCCCAGGCGTCCGGCGTGTCCTCCAGGACGATTTTCTCCAGGACCCGGACCACCATCAGGCCGCACGGCGCGGCAAACGGAATCCGGAACAGGCGCGCCTGCTCCTGCGCTTCCTGTTTTGTCAGCCGGCCGCCGATCAGGCTGAGCAGGAACTTCTTCTTCAGCTCCGTGTCCGAGCTGCGAATCAGGCTGCGGAACGCGTGCCGGTGCGCGAGCGCTTCCTTTGCCTTCCGGATGGATTCCAGAAGCTGCCCCCGGTCGATCGGCTTCAGAAGATAATCGAAGACCTGCAGCTTGACCGCCTGCTGCGCATAGGGAAAGTCGTCGTAGACGGTGATGATGATCACGATGCTTTCCGGCAGGATGCGCTTGACCCGGCGGATAAAATCCAGGCCGTTGACGAACGGCATGCAGATGTCCACCAGAACGATGTCGGGCTGGAACCCGGCGGCCTTCCGCAGGGCGATTTCGCCGTCTTCCGCCTCGCAGATCGGCCCGATGCCGAGCCCTTTCCAGTCGGCGGCGTTCCGGATGTCCCAGCGGATTTTCGGCTCGTCGTCCGCAATCAGCATCTTAAACATGGAACCCGTTCCCCCTCTCCGTCATTCCACAAGCGGAAGTTTTACTTTCACAAGCGTATATTTTCCGTATTCGCTTTGGATGCTCAGACCATACCGGTTCCCGTAGGCGAGCCGGATCCGCTCGCTCACGTTCTGCAGGCCGAACCCGCTTATGCTGTTGGGCCGCTTTCCCTGCAGAATCCCGTTCATCAGGGCCACGTCCTCCGGCGGAATGCCGGCGCCGTTGTCCCAGACCGTGAAGAGCAGGCCCCCTTCCGCGACGGAGACGCTGACCCTTATCAGGCCGGGGCCGCGCTTTTCCTTGATGCCGTGGTACAGGGCGTTTTCGACAATCGGCTGCAGAATCAGCTTGATTACGGAATAGCGCCTTGCGCACGGCTCGCAGAAAATGATGTAGTTCAGTTTGTCTTCATAGCGCATTTTCTGGATGAACAGGTAGCTTTCGACATGCCTGATTTCGTCGGCGACCGTGATGACTTCCCGCCCCTTGTTCAGGCTGATGCGGAAGAGGGTCGTCATCGCCCGGACAATCCGCACGATGTCGTCCGCGTGGTGCTCCTGCGCCATGACCTGGATGGTTTCGAGCGTGTTGTAGAGAAAGTGGGGCTTAATCTGGGATTCCAGCACCCGAAGCTCGGCCTCGCGCTTGCTTTTCTGCTCGAGGACGAGCAGATCCACCAGATTTTTGATGCGCGCGATCATCATGTTGAAGCACTCGCCGAGCTGGCCGATTTCGTCGTGCGTCCGGTTGACGAACCGGACGCTGAAGTCCCCGCTTTCCGCTTTTTTCATCAGGCTGCCCAGGTCGCGGATCGGCCGCGCGATGGAGGAGGTGAACAGCAGCGCGGCGGCCAGGGCGAGAAGCGACATGACCAGCCCGATCAGAATCGTGTAAGACCGGATGCGGTAGATGTTGGCGAACAGCTCGTTCAGGGAGAACACGCCGACGATTTTCATGTTGGCCAGGGAAGAGCTTCCGTAAATGATCCGGTACTCTTTGGACCGGATGCTCCGGTTCATGTTTCCGGAGCGGTTTTTCAGCCATTCCGGCCGCACCCGGTAGACGACCGCGTTCACGGGGGTGTAGACCACCTCGCCGCTGGCGCTGGTGACGAAGATGAATCCGTTCCCGCCGAGCGCGATGTTCTGGATGAGGCCCTTCACGGCATCCAGTTTGAAATCGACGAGGATGACCCCCAGGCAGCCGCCTGTCGGGGAGGGGACCGCCTGCGCGATGGAGAGGATGCTGTCGGTCCCGTACGTCGTCGCGAGGTTCCTTCCCATCGGCCTGCTGATGATGCTGATTCTGCCGGCGTTTTTGACGGTGTCCCGGTACCATTTTTCCCCCGTGAGGGAATCCCGCGTGATGGCCTTCATCTCGTTGCTGGCGTAGAGACCCTCCCCGTTCACGACGAGGATTCCGGCGATTTCCGGGTGGGTCGATATGTAAAGGCGCATCTGCTCGTCGGCCTCCGCCCTCAGGGCGGAGGAGCCGCCGCCCGGGCCCTTCTGCATCAGAAAACCGACCACGCTCGGGTCCTTGGAAAGATAGTAGATGATGTTGGTTACGCCCGTGATGTAGGATTCCAGCCCGTGCCGGACCTGCTCGATCATCTGGACCGTGTGCGCGTCCGTCTCCTGCTCCACCACCTGGGAGGAGATGATTCTGCTGACCGTGCTGAGCGATGCGATGGACAGCACGATGAGGCACATGAAATAGGAGAAGAGCTTTTTCCCGATTTTTCCGTTTTTAAAATAGCCGCCGAAGTTCATCTTCCGTCATCCTGTCTGAAGGCGACATCACAATTTCTGGCATCTAAAAAATTATACACCTCAGAATTTTATTGTCAATGTTTAAAATATTTATTATAATTTGATGAAATTTATATTTTTTACCGAATTTCAATCAGAACAAAGGGGCAGTCGGCCGGCTGCCGGCCGACTGTCTTTAAGAAAAACCACGTCCCGAAAAACGATGAACCGAATATTGAACAGATTTGCAGGTTTTTCTACATACATTCCATTCAATATGCCGTATAATACCCCACGGAAGCGAAGAATTCAGCACGTCATCATAAGGGAGGAAGAGCTTTGAAAAGTCTACGTAAGATTCTCGGCCTGTTTCTGACCGTATCCCTGGCCTTTTCCCTGAGCGCCTGCAACAACGGCGGAGGAGCCTCCGCCGCCCCCGCGCCCAGCGAGGCTTCCGGCGGGGCTTCCAGCGAAGCCTCCAGCGCGGCGGCGGCAAAGAAGACGGGGAAGGACCTCGTGGTCGGCTTCGCCCAGGAAGGCGCCGAAAGCGCGTGGAGGACCGGCGAGACCAAATCCATCAAGGAAGAGGCGGCCAAGCGGGGCGTCAACCTTAAATTTTCCGACGCACAGCAGAAGCAGGAGAACCAGATCAAGGCGATCCGGACCTTCATCCAGCAGAAAGTCGACGTGATAGGCGTCGCTCCGGCCGTCGACACGGGCTGGGAAGAGGTGTTCAAGGAAGCCAAAACGGCCAACATCCCGGTGATCCTGATAGACCGTCAGGCGACGGGCGTCGACGACCTGTACGCGACGTTCATCGGCTCCGACTTCGTGCAGGAGGGCAAGGACGCCTGCGACCAGCTCGCAAAGGCCATGGGTGAAAAGGGCAACGTGGTGATCCTCCTCGGCACGACGGGCGCAAGCGCCGCGACGGGCCGCACGAAGGGCTTTACGGAGCAGATCGCCAAATACCCGAACATGAAGATCACGAAGCAGCAGGACGGCGACTTCAGCCGCCAGACCGGCAAGCAGGTCATGGAATCCTTCCTCAAATCCGACAGCAACATCCAGGGCGTGTTTGCCGAGAACGACGATATGGGCATGGGCGCCGTGCAGGCGATTGAAGAGGCCGGCAAGGCGCCGGGCAAGGACATCAAGCTCGTCGGCTGCGACGGCATCAAGGATGCGTTCCAGGCCATGGTGGACGGCAAATACAACGCGAGCGTGGAGTGCAACCCGCTTCTCGGGCCCCAGTTCTTCGACGCATGCGAAAAGCTGGCAAACGGAGAAAGCGTCCCGAAGTGGATTAAATCCCAGGAGAGCGTGTATCCGGCCTCCAAGGCGGCGGAAGCGCTGCCGACCCGCACCTATTGATTTTTTGGAAGGGAACGAAAAGAAAATCCGCACTGTGGGGGGACCTTCGTGTCCCCCCACAAATATAACCGGGAATTGCGAGGAGGGAGTAAAACGGTGGAAGCTGAACCGATTCTGACCATGGCCGGGATCTGCAAATCCTATCCGGGCGTGAGGGCGCTTTCCAACGTTGACTTCGACCTGATGCCGGGTGAAATCCACGCGCTGGTCGGCGAGAACGGCGCCGGAAAATCGACGCTCATCAAAATCCTGACCGGCGTGGAAAAGCTCGACAGCGGCCGCATCACGCTGGAAGGGAAGGACATCCTGCCGAAATCCACGCAGGACGCGCAAAAGCTCGGCATCGGGACCGTCTACCAGGAAATCAACCTTTGCCCGAACCTGACGGTCGCTGAAAATATTTTCATCGGAAAAGAAAAGACGAAGCACGGCAAAATCGACTGGAAGTCCCTCTACGCGGACGCGCGCAGGACCATGAAAGGCCTCAATCTGGACATCGACGTCCAGAAACCCCTGAACAGCTACTCCGTCGCCGTCCAGCAGATGGTGGCGATCGCGCGCACGCTGGAGTTTTCGTCCAAAGTGCTGATTCTCGACGAACCGACTTCCAGCCTCGACCAGAACGAGGCGAACAAGCTCTTCGAGATCATGCGGCAGCTGCGGGACCGGGGGCTCGGCATTCTCTTCATCACCCATTTCATCGACCAGGTCTACGAGGTGAGCGACCGCATCACGATTCTGCGGAACGGCGGGCTCGTGGGGCATTACCGCACGCGGGACCTGCCGAAAGTGCAGATGGTCGCCAAGATGATCGGCAAGGACTACAGCGACCTGGTGGCGATGGACCGGACCGCCAGGCCGGAGCAGGAGGCGGCGGAAAAACCCTTCCTCAGGGCCGAAAAGCTCGGCCGCCGCGGCGATATCGCCCCGTTCGACCTCGCCGTCGGCAAGGGGGAGGTCATCGGCCTCACGGGCCTGCTCGGCTCCGGCAGAACCGAGCTGGCGCAGCTTCTGTTCGGCATCCGGCGCGCGGACACCGGGCGGCTGGTCCTGAACGGGAAAGAGATTAAAATCGCGAAGCCGATTGACGGCATCCGGAACGGGTTCGCCTACTGTCCCGAGGACCGCAAGGCGCAGGGGGTCATCGGGGAGCTCACCGTGCGGGAAAACATCATCATGGCCCTGCAGGCGAGCCGGGGACACCTGAAGCGGATTTCCCGCAAAGAGCAGGAGGCCATCGCGGACCGGTACATCAAGGCGCTGAACATAAAAGCTTCTTCCCAGGAGCAGCTTGTCAGAAACCTGAGCGGCGGCAACCAGCAGAAAGTCATCCTTGCGCGGTGGCTCGCCACGGACCCGGAGCTTCTGATTCTCGACGAGCCGACCCGCGGCATCGACATCGGGGCGAAGAGCGAAATCCAGAAGCTGGTCCGCCGGCTTGCAAAGAACGACATCGCCATCCTCTTCATCTCGTCCGAAGTGGATGAAACCCTGCGCTGCAGCACGCGCCTGGTCGTCCTGCGGGACAAAAAGGTCGTCGGCGAACTGCGGGGAGAGGACATGAACGAAAACAGGGTCATGCGGATGATTGCCGAAGAGGTGGAGCAGCCATGAAGAGATTTAAGCGGAGCCCGCTGTTCTGGCCGACCATGGGGCTGTGCGCCGTCCTTCTGTTCGACCTGATTTTCCTTCCGGGCTTTTTTACCATCCAGTTGAAGAACGGATACCTTTACGGGCGCGTGATCGACATCGTCAACAACGCGGCGACCCTGATGATTCTTTCCATCGGCATGACGCTCGTCATCGCCACGGGAGGCACGGATATTTCCGTCGGTTCCATCCTGGCCATCTCGGGTGCGATTGTGGCGCAGATGCTCGGCCCCGGCCAGACGGCCCGGACCCCTCTGGCCGTCTGCCTTCTGGTCGCGCTGGCCGTTTCGGCGGTCCTGGGCTGCTGGAACGGCATGCTCGTGGCGGTGGTGGGCGTCTCGCCCATGGTGGCCACGCTGATTCTGAACGTGGCGGGCCGCGGCATCGCCCAGCTGATTACCGGGGGCCAGATTCCGACCGTAATCTACAAGCCCTTCTGCATGATTGCCAGCTACGTCCCCGGGATGCCGCTGCCGTTTTCCGTGCTCATCGTGATTCTGATGTTCGTGCTCGCGGAGCTCTATACGCGCAAGACGTCGTTCGGCATGTTCGTCGAGTCGGTCGGAACCAACGCGACGGCCAGCCGGTACTCCGGCATCAACGCGGTGATGATCGTGTTTCTCACCTATGTGATCAGCGGGCTGTGCGCGGGCGTCGGCGGGTTTATCACGACCTCCATCATCAAGGCCGCGGACGCCAACAACGCCGGCTACCTGATTGAGATGGACGCCATCCTTTCGGTCGCGCTCGGCGGAACGAAAATGACGGGCGGCAGATTCTCCCTCGGCGCGAGCATCATCGGCGCGCTGATTATCCAGAGCCTTACGACCACGCTGTACGCCTGGGGCGTGCCGCCGCAGGTCCTTCCGGTGGTCAAGGCGGTGGTCGTCATCCTGATCTGCCTGATTCAGTCCGAGGAATTCCGCGGCCTTCTCGGCAGAATCGGGAACGGGGAAAGGAAGAGAGCCCATGCTTAAAAAGCTGCTGAGGTCGAAATATTTTCCGATTATCATCACATCGGTGCTGTTCGTCGTCCTTTTCGGCATCGGGTCCGCTCTGTTCGAGGGCTTCTTCTCCCTCCAGGTTTTTCTGAATCTCTTCATCGACAACGCCTACCTGATTGTCATCGCAACCGGCATGTCCATGGTGCTGATTCTCGGCGGCATCGATATTTCCGTGGGCTCGGTGATCGCCATGGTCTGCATGGCTTCCGCCGCCATGCTGCGGGACCATGTGAACCCCTACCTCGTGATGCTTCTGATGGTCGCTGTCGGGGCGGCGTTCGGCTTCACGCAGGGCTGCCTGATTCAGTTCTTTAAAATCCAGCCGTTCATCGTGACCCTGGCGGGCCTGTTCTTCGCGCGCGGCATGACCGCCGTTATCAACACGACCTCCATCAACATCAAGGACCCGACCTATGTGGCCATCTCAAACGCGAAGATTCCGCTTCCGGGCGGGAACTACGTCTCCCCGGGCGTCGTCATCGCCCTCGTGCTGCTGGCCGCGGCGTCGCTCGTGATGACCTACACGAAGTTCGGCCGCACGGTCTATGCGATCGGCGGCAACGAAGCTTCCGCCAACCTGATGGGCCTGCCGGTGGGGAAAACCAAAATCCTCGTCTATACCGTCAACGGAATCTATTCGTCGATTGCGGGCATCGTGTTCAGCTTCTACATGCTTTCCGGGTACACCCGCCACGCCGTCGGCGCCGAAATGGACGCCATTTCGTCTTCGGTCATCGGCGGAATGTCGCTCACGGGCGGCATCGGCTATGTCCCCGGGGCGCTGTTCGGCGTCCTCATCAACGGCACCATTCAGACGCTGATTACGTTTCAGGGCACGCTGAGCTCCTGGTGGGCGAAGATCGTCAGCGGCCTGCTCCTCTGCGCGTTTATCGTTCTGCAGAGGATGATTCTGAAAAACAAGGGGGTCGGGGAATCGTAGCCCACAGCACCGCGTGAGACCCCGGTGGACCGGCGGGACGGAGCCCCTTATCGGAGGGAGGAGCTCGGCTGCCCCGCCGGCATTTTTTGGCCGGCGGCTGGCGCGGATGGATGGGGAAGGATGGAATGCAAAAAGTAAGCAGTTACTATTTTTTACCCTTTAAAATACGAAATTGAAGGTACCGATAAAATACAAATTATTACTTTTCCACAGCCGATGGTCTAAAGTTTAACAATCAAAGGACGATAACATAACCGATGCCGGTTTAAAAAAGGCGCATCCTGACATTCCGTATGCAAACCAAGACATCCATAAAATTATTACCTTATAGATTAAGGAGATCAGCAGCAATGAACCGATTCAAATCACTCAGAAAAAAACTCATCACCTGCACCGTTGCGATTATCGTCCTGACGGCGCTGCTCAACCTGGCTGTCGGCGTTTATTCGTCGTATCAGGGCATCACGCAGGACGTGCGCGACGATCTGCAGTCCATCGGGGAGACGGCGCAGGTGGCAATCGGCAGCTCACTCGACAAGATGAAGGCGGACATCCAGACCGTCGCGATTTCCGACGAGATTGGGAAACCGGGAGTCGGCCGGGCCGAGCTCTTGAACACGCTGAAGAAACAGAAAAGCGCGCACGGCTATCAGTCGCTCAGCCTGGTCGCGGCAGACGGGACCGTCGTCAGCGAAGACGCCAGGCTGGACGGGAAAAACATCGCGGACCAGGAGTATTTTAAAAAGGCGATGAACGGAGAGACCTATCTTTCGCCCACCATGTACGATTCTGCCAAAGAACTCTGCGTAATTGCCTGCGCGCCGGTCGCAAACAGCAACGGCTACCGCGGGGCGGTTTTGGCGACTTACGACCCTTTGGTTTACCGGAACATCATTAAGAACATCGTGATTGGAAAAACCGGCAACGTGTTCATCATGGACAAATCCGGCGCCGTGATTGCGGACGTTCAGGAGGCCAGCGTAAAAGCGAGAAAGCTCGCCGAAGTTTCGCGGCTGAAACTGGTCAAGTCGGGGCAGAGCGGCGTCACCACCTACCGCTATGGAACGGGGGACAGAATCTGCTACTATGCCCCCGTAAAAAATACCGACGGCTGGTCGATCGGCGTGGTCGCCCCCATTGCGGAGATGACGTCGTCCATCTGGTTTTCCGTTTTCGGCTTAATCGGTTCTTCCGCCCTGTGCATCGCGGCCGGCGTTTTCCTCTCAATCGCCGTCGCAAAGTCGATTGCAGACCCGATTCGGAAATGCGTCGGGAGAATCGTCCTTCTTTCTACCGGCGACCTGACTTCCCCGGTCCCTGCAGTCAAAGCTGAAGATGAGACCAGGACCCTCGCGGAGGCGACCGGCACCGTGCTGGGAAGGCTGAGAAGGGTCATCGAGGAAATATCGGGCGCCCTCAACAGAATGGCGAACGGCGATCTGACGGTGGTCCCCTCCGACCACTTTGCAAAAGACTTTGCCCCGATTAAATCCAGCCTCGATACGATTATCGCCACTTTCAACAGGGACCTGAACCAAATCAACGCCTCGGCAAAGCAGGTTTCGGCCGGCTCCGAGCAGGTTTCGGCCGGCGCGCAGTCCCTGGCCCAGGGCTCCAGCGAACAGGCGGGCACCATTGAGGAGCTGTCTTCCACAATCGACACGATTTCGGAAAAAATCCACGGCTCTGCGAAGGACGCCGCCGCCGCGTCGGGCAGGGCGAATGAAGCCGGGGACAAGGTCCAGGAAAGCAACCGGCAGATGCAGGCCATGGTCAGCGCAATGAACCTGATTTCCGAAAAATCGAGCCAGACCAGCAAAATCATCAAAACCATCGAAAACGTGGCCTTCCAGACCAACATCCTGTCCCTGAACGCCGCGGTGGAAGCCGCGCGGGCCGGGGAAGCGGGCAAGGGGTTCGCGGTCGTCGCGGATGAGGTGCGCAACCTTGCCGGCAAATCCGCGGACGCGGCGAAAAATACGGCCGCGCTGATTCACGAGACCATTTCCGCGGTGCAGAACGGGACGAAAATCGCCAATGCGACGGCTGGCTCTTTAAATTCGACCGTTCCCCTCGTCCACGGGGTCGTCGACGCCGTAAACGACATCGCCAAATCGGCCAATCAGCAGGCTGAAGCGATTTCCCAGTTCAACCAGGGCGTCAACCAGATTTCGACGGTGATTCAGACGAATTCCGCCACGGCGGAAGAGAGCGCCGCGGCCAGCGAGGAACTGTCCGGCCAGGCTTCTTTAATGGAAAAGCTGGTCTCCAAATTTCATTTAAAGGCGGAAGCCGCCGGAAAAGAATCCTGATTGAACCGTCGATAAGGACTGCCGCCGGCTTCTTTCTTCAAAACCTTAAGACCTCCTGTAACGTGGATGCAAAGGACCCGAATGGCCGGCCATTCGGGTCCTTTGCATGGAAAGCTTTGATTGTTGTGAAGGCGGGTTTACGCCGCCTGTTTTTCATTAAAAAAAATGCGGCTTCCCGCGCTTATTGCGGCGCTCCGGCCCGGCGGGCCGGGAAAATCCACAATACAAAAGCCTGGGGGACGGCCTGCTTATTTTCGGAATTTCTGCCGGGTGTCCCCGTTATGTCTTTTATATCTTCAATGTGGGTGCAAATCGTGATAAAATAAGACCAATATGATTTGGTGTGATTTAAAAAAATTGTAGGCAAGGGTTTGAGGTGATTGTTCGGTATGAAAGAACTCCAGGGAATCGGCGCATCCGAAGGGATTGCAATCGGCAGGCTCGG
>ENA-UOOR01000749-UOOR01000749.1-fermentation-metagenome-genome-assembly--contig:-NODE-749-length-43075-cov-7.483147_pt1 | contig 43075 bp, 32 predicted proteins | sample MGYA00245780_ERZ724029 | MGnify/ENA primary metagenome ERZ724029 (study PRJEB28704, sample SAMN03018315) | fermentation metagenome | biome: anthropogenic terrestrial biome; feature: soil; material... | reverse complement strand
CGGGATTCGCCAAGGCGGCGTAAGGGCTTCGCAATCAGTTTCAGAGTTGCACCCTATTCGGATCGCCCGGTGAGAGGCCCGGGCCGACCGGCCGCCAGCACGAAGGCTGGCGCTCCGGACCTCGACGGGCCCCTGCCATGCGCCCCCGCTCCGGAACCGATGTCAGCCCCCTCTGTTAGGAAGAATCCACCGTCGGCCGCCGAAACGATTGCTGTCCGAGGGTGGATGCACTAAACAGGCGTGCAGCCATCCGGCGGCCCCAACCCCGACTCACGAGGGAGAAGAAAGATGCCCGTGGTTCCCGAGAAGGAAAAGGCGATCGACCTGGCCGTCAGCGCCATCGAGAAGCAGTTCGGCAAAGGCAGCATCATGCGCCTGGGCAACGAAGAGGCGCTGATCAAGGACGTGCAGGCCATCTCCACCGGGTCGATCTCGCTCGACCTCGCGCTGGGCGTCGGCGGCGTGCCCCACGGGCGCATCGTCGAGGTCTACGGGCCGGAGTCCTCGGGCAAGACGACCCTGTGCCTGCACATCGTCGCCGAGGCCCAGAAGAAGGGCGGCATCGCGGCCTTCATCGACGCCGAGCACGCGCTCGACGTTCAGTACGCCCGCAAGCTCGGCGTGCGCACCGACGACCTGCTCATCAGCCAGCCGGACACCGGCGAGCAGGGCCTGGAGATCGCCGAGATGCTGGTGCGCTCGGGCGCCATCGACGTGCTGGTGGTCGACTCGGTCGCCGCCCTGGTGCCCAAGGCCGAGCTCGAGGGCGAGATGGGCGACGCGCACATGGGCGTGCAGGCCCGCCTGATGAGCCAGGCGCTGCGCAAGCTGACCGGCACCATCTCCAAGAGCCAGACCTGCGTCATCTTCATCAACCAGATCCGCATGAAGATCGGGGTGATGTTCGGCAACCCGGAGACGACCACCGGCGGCAACGCCCTCAAGTTCTACGCCAGCCAGCGGCTCGACATCCGCCGCGTCGGGGCCATCAAGAACGGCGATGAGGTGGTCGGCAACCGCACCCGCGTCAAGGTGGTCAAGAACAAGGTCGCCCCGCCGTTCCGCGAGGTGGAGTTCGACATCCTCTACGGCTCGGGCATCTCGCGCGAGGGCGACCTGCTCGACCTGGCCGTCACCCACAACTTCGTCGAGAAGAGCGGCTCCTGGTACAGCTTCGGCGGCGAGCGCATCGGACAGGGCCGCGAGCAGGCCAAGGAGTTCTTGCGCACCCGTCCCGAGGCCTGCGTCGAGATCGAAAAGCAGCTCTTCGACAAGCTCGGCATCGCCCGGAGGCCGCCGGCCAACGGCGCCGAGGCCCCGGCTGTCCCGGCCGAAGGTGGCGACGACAAGAAGCGCAGCAAGGCGGCCAAGTAGCCGCCCCCTCACTGGCGCGCTCGTCCGAGAGGGCGGGCGACACACGCCAGCGCGGCCCCGCGGCGAAAGCCCGGGGCCGTTTGCTTTTCGACGGGCCTCGGCCGGGGCGCCGCTCCGCTGCCCGCCGCCGGCACCCGCCGGCTTGAATCGGAGCCTTGTCCCTGCCGCAGCCGGCCTCTCGGGCGCAGCGGCGCTCACCCGCCGTTCGCCACCCGATGGGACCGCCTACGGCGACTCGTCGTCGTCCTCGAAGTCGTCGTCCGCGAAGTCATCCGAAGTCGTCGTCCCCGAGGTCGTCGTCATCCTCGAAGAGGTCGTCGTCCTCGAAGTCATCGTCCTCGAAGTCGTCCAAAGGCTCGAGCTGGTCCTCCTGCCCCTCCTCCTCATCGAGTCGCGGCGATTGCTCGGCAAGCCGTTCGAAGGCCCAGCGCCCGAGCAGAGTTACCTTGGCACCCTCGAACTCGAATTCGCGCAGCTTCGCGTACCGCGAGTCGTCCTCGTACTGGAGCTCGACGAGCCCCGCGTCGCGCCAGCTCGGCAAGAGAACGCTTCCGAAGACCTCGACGCCCCAAGGCAACCTCAGGAGATCGAGCGGCTTGAAGGGCTTGGCGAGCCTCTCCCCCAGGCTCGCGCGGTATGCCTGCAGCCCGTCGGCCTCTCTGGAGACATTCATACTCAGGCCCTTCCACCTCACCCGCTGCCAGAGCGCCTCGACGACTGCCCACCAGCGCTCGGACTCGGGCAGCTCGGCGAAGGCCGCGGCGTCAGGGTGGCCGACCGTCCGGTGCTTGTCCGCGTCCACCTCAAGCAGTCCAAGCGCCTCGGCCACCCGGAAGCAGACATGCACCCGCGGCACCTGCGGCTGCACGCATCGCAGGTTCAGCTCGAGCGGCCGGGTCATCCGGGCATTGGCCTCGGCGAGGTCGGCGCGGTTCAGCCCGTTGGTGCGCTTGCCGAGCTTGAAGGTCCGGCCGGCGATGAAGCGCACGAACGCCGAGCAGTCCGCGAGCAGCGGCCCGCTCGCCGCGGAGCGAAGGCCGGCTGGCAGCTCGGGACACGGCGCGCGCTCGCCTGCCGCCAAGCCTGGCAGGACGAAGGCGGGCCCGACGATAGCCCCGGGCTCGCGCAGCTTCGCGTCCGGGTCGTACGAGGAGCCGGCCTCGAAGACGTCGTAGTCCCAGAGATAGAAGTCGCTGGCCACGGCGAAGCAGAGCCCGACGCTGCCGCCGGAGAAGGGGAAGTCACCCTCGCGGTCGTAGTCGTCGCGACTGTACTGGTAGATCTCGCAACCCCAGCTCTCGGGCTTGCCGGTACAGCGGAATCATCTGCGAGCGGCGGCCGCTGGAGGTCCTGGCGGCGACAGCCAGGTACTTGCCCTCGAAAGAAAGCTCGAACCCCTCTGCTGCCCCCGACTCGAGGTAGCGCTCCATCTGCGGCTCGAGGCGCGCGACGACCTCCTCGCGCACCTTCTTGGGAATCCCGGCTGAAGCCTTCTTGCGCCTGCTGGTCGCTACGCGCATCCGCTCTTCCTTTCTCCTTCGGATTCGACGAGCGGGTGTGAATACCAGATCGGCCGCGCCGCCGCGCTGCACGAGCCTGAGCTCGGCGCCGCGACCGCAGAGCGATTAGGCTGCGCCGCGAACCAATCGACACCGCCGCGGTGACGCTCGCGAGGCCCACCGGTGTTCAGCCAGTCAGGAGGAGGCAGCGCGTGGCGATCGACGTCGAAGCCCATTACCGCCGGTACGGACCGCTCGTGCTGCGCCGTTGCCGGAGGCTGCTGCGCGACGAGCAGCGGGCGCTCGACGCGACCCAGGACGTCTTCGTCGAGCTGCTGCGGCGCGAGGCGAGCCTCCGGGACACTGCGCCGTCGGCGCTGCTGCAGCGCATCGCCACCAACCTGTGCCTCAACCGCCTGCGCAGCGAGCGGCGGCGCCCGGAGGACCGGGACGAGGAGCTGCTGCTGCGGATCGCGTCGTCGGCCGAGGGCGCCGACCGGCGCGCCGAGACGCTCTCGGTCCTCGCCCGCATCTTCGGGCGCGAGAGGGAGTCGACCGCGGCCATCGCGGTGATGCACCTGGTCGACGGGCTGACGCTCGAAGAGGTCGCCGCCGAGGTGCAGATGTCGGTCTCCGGAGTGCGCAAGCGCCTGCGTACCCTTCGCGCCCGCGTCCACGAGCTGGAGGGAGTCTGAACATGGCAGCCGAACCGATCCCCATCTCCGATTGGCTCCTCGAGCGGTACGCGCTCGAGGAGCTGCCGGCCGACAAGGCGGCCGAGATCGCGCGCCGCGTCGAGTCCGACCCCGCGCTGGCGGCGCGCCTCCAGGCCTTGAGGGATTCCGACCGCGAGGTTCTCGCGCAGTACCCGGCGCCGCAGATGGCCGAGAGGATCGGCCGCCGCGCCGCGAGCCCCCGGCGGCCGGCCTGGCCCCTCCCGGCGCTCCTCGCCGCCCCGGCGCTCGCCGTCGCCGCCGCGCTCCTCCTGCTGGTCCGCGCTCCGGGCGACCTTGCGCCGACCGACCTCGCGCCCGCCGTCGCGACCGACGAGCCGCAAACCGACCGCGTCAAGGGGCTCACCCCGCGCCTGCTCGCCTTCCGCATGCACGAGGGCCAGAGCGAACCGGTCGACGAATCGCAGCCGCTGAGCGCCGGCGAGGTCGTCCAGCTCCACTACGTCGCGGCCGGCCGGGCCTTCGGCGCGATCGTCTCCATCGACGGGGGCGGCGCGGTGACGCTGCACTGGCCTGAGCGGCCCTCTCGCCCGACGCAGCTCGAGCCGAAGGGCCAGGTTTCGCTCCCCCACGCCTTCGAGCTCGACGCGGCGCCGGGCTTCGAGCGCTTCTTCCTGGTGACCGCGCCCGAGCCGATCTCCGCCGAGCGCGTCGTCGAGGCCGCGCGCGCTCTCGCCGCCGGCCCGGGCGCGCGCACCGAGCCCCTCCACCTTCCCGCGACCTGGGAGCAGAGCAGCCTCTGCCTGCGAAAGGACACGAAATGAACCCGCTTGTCGCCCTCACTTCGGCCGTGCTCATGGCCGCGAGCTCGACTCCCACCGAGCGCTTCGGCCTCTTCGTCGGCTCCAACGACGGCGGGCCCGGCCGGATCCGACTGCGCTACGCCTCGAGCGACGCTCAGCAGGTCGCGAAGCTCCTCGGCCAGCTCGGCGGGGTCCCGAGCACCCACTCGGCGGTCCTCGTCGACCCGGTCCGCGCCGACTTCGAGGCCCAGATCGCGCGGCTCGAGCGCGACATCGCCGCCGCCCGCGCCGCCGGCGCCCGCGCCGAGCTGGTCCTCTATTTCTCAGGCCACGCCGACGAGACCGGGCTGCTGCTCGGACGCGACCGGATCGACTACACGGAGCTGCGCCGGATGCTCGAAGAGGTTCCGGCCCAAGTGCGCGTCGCCATCCTCGACTCCTGCCACGCCGGCGCCATCATCCGCACCAAGGGCGGGCGCCACGTGCCGGCCTTCCTCGTCGACGCCTCGACCACGGTCCACGGCCAGGCCTTCCTCACCGCGAGCTCGGCGAACGAGGCTGCCCAGGAGTCGGACCGCATCCGCGGCTCGTATTTCACCTCCTCGCTGCTGACCGGGCTGCGCGGGGCCGCCGACGCGACCCGCGACGGCAAGGTGACGCTGACCGAGGCCTACCAGTTCGCCTTCCACGAGACGCTGGCCAAGACCGAAAAGACGAGCGCGGGGCCGCAGCACCCGGCCTACGACTTCCACCTCGCCGGCACCGGCGACCTGGTGATGACCGACGTGCGCGCCACCAGCGCGGGCCTCTGCTTCGGCCCGGAGATCGCCGGCCGGCTCTTCGTGCGCGACGCCCAGGGCCGGCTCGTCGCCGAGCTGCAGAAGGCGGCCGGGCATCCGGTCGAGCTTGGGCTCGAGCCGGGCGGCTACGGGCTTACCCTCGAGTCGGCCGACGGCGTCTTCGAGGCCCGCGCCGAGCTCGCCGAAGGCTTGCGGGTGCCGCTTTCGCAGGAGCGCTTTGCCCCCGCGACGATCGAGGTTGCCTCTAGCCGCGGCGCCTCGGGCGAGCGGCACCTCCAGCCGGTCAACCTCGCTGTGATTCCCGGGTTGAGCCTGGCCGACTTTCGCAACGGCGGCGAGCTGCCGGTGAGCATCTTCGGCCTCAACCTCATCGGCGGCCGGCTGCGGGCGGTGCGCGGCTTCGAGCTCGGGTCGGTCTTCAACATCGAGACCGAGGAGGCGGTCGGCCTGCAGATCGCCGGCGCCGCCAACCACGTCGGCGGCCCGGTCGGCGGCGTGCAGATCGCCGGAGCCTGGAACCACGGCGCCTCGCTGTCCGGCCTGCAGGTCTCGGGGGCGGCCAACCACGTCGGCGGCGAGGTCAAGGGCGTCCAGCTCGGCGGGGCCTACAACCGCGGCCTCTGGCTCGGCGGCCTGCAGGTCGCCGGCGGCGCCAACCTCGTCTCCGAGACGGCGCGCGGCCTGCAGATCGCCGGGGCGCTCAACCTCGCCGGCGAGCTCGCGGGGGTGCAACTCGCTGGCGTCAATCTCGCCCGCGCCTCATGGATGCAGGTCGGCGGCATCAACCACAGCGGCTCGAGCGGCTTGCAGATAGGCGGCGTCAACAACGGCGGCGCGGCAGCGCAGGTGGGCGGCATCAACCGCGCGACCACCACCGGCTTCCAGCTCGGCGGGATCAACCTCGCCGGCGAGAGCGGGGTGAGCATCGGGGCGATCAACGTCGCCCGGCGCGCGAAGGCGCCCATCGGCCTGCTCAACTTCATCGAAGAGGGCTATCACGCGGTGGGCCTGTGGGGCGGTGACCTGAGCGGCGCCACTCTCGGCGTCAAGCTGGGCGGCGAGCTCACCTACACCGCGCTCGGCTTGGGGCTGCGCCCGAAGATGGACGGCTACACCACCACCGCGGCGCTCGGCCTGCACTTGGTCTCCGGCCGCTTCTTCCTCGACACCGACCTCGGCTCCACCGCCTTCCAGGACCGCAAGAGCGGGCTGTGGACCGAGTCGCGCCACGCCATCGGCGCGACCTGGCGGCTCGCCGGCGGGTTCCGGCTCTGGAAGGACTTGTCCGTCGTCGCCGGCCCGACCCTCAACGTCGTCACCAGTTGGGGCGCCCAGGACGTCGACCTCGCGCTGCTGCCGCAGAAGGTCTGGCGCAACGGGGAGACGACCGTGCGGCTCTTCCCGGGGTTCACCCTCGGCCTGCAGATCTGAAGAGGTGTCGAAGAACTGTTCGAGCAACAACCGGTCGGCCGGCGTGCCAGCCTTCGTGCTGGCGGCCCGGCGTCTCGGGGTGCCGGAAACAAGGGCCCTCGGTTTCGGCCTCCACCCCGCTCACCCTGAGCGTTGCCCCCGACGCGCCGAGCGGCGGGGGCGGAGCTGAAGGGCCCCTTCGGCCTCGCAAGCTCGGCCTACGCTCGGGGTGACCGGGAGGCGAGGGGGATTCTGCGACACCTTTTCGAGCGCGCTCGGGCGAACACGCCTTCGCACACGGGCCGCCAGTCGCCGTGGACCTCGGCCAGCCCCCGGGCCTTTCCGGGGCCGAGCGCCTCTCCCCGAGGATTCCGCGCCGCTACCGGAAGACCCGCACCGCGCCGGAGTGGATGTTGCCCGACTCGACGACGAGCACGTCCCATCGGTCGCGCTGCCGCCGGCTGCTCGCGCCGATGAAGGTGAGGTGAGGCCGGCCTCCGATGCGCGCCCCTTGCGCGAGCCCGTAGAACGTCCTGCGCTTGCGCTTGTCCTTGCCGACCAGCAGCACGCCGGGCTGCTCCTCATCCGGCTTCTCGGGGACAGGTTTGCCGAGGAAGCCTGTCCCGAGCTCGCGGAAGGTCTCCCGTACCAGCAGCAAAGCGGCGCCCTCGGGGAACGCGTAGCGGATGGCCGGCGAGAGCAGCTCGGCCGCCTCCTTCGGGCGGTCGATGGCCATCAGGCTGGAGAACTGCTCGAGCAGCGCCACCACCTCTTCGTCGGCCAGCTCCTCGGACTCGATCTTGGAGAAGAGGCTGCCGTTGCAGTCCTCGAGCAGCTTGGTCGTGAAGGAGAAGTTGCGGTCCTCGTCGACGCGGTAGTCGGCCTTGCGCTTGCCCTTGGGGGCGCCGCGCTTGACGAGGCCGAAGGTGTTGTAGATGCGCGCGGTGCCGTCGATGTGCGCGAGCACGAGGTGACCGTGCTCGGAGACGAGGTAGTGGCCGACGTAGTCGCCTATCTGCGCGACGGTCGAGGACCGCGGGCTCTTGCCCTGCAGCTCCATGTGCGCGAGGGCCGGTCCGATGGAGATCGGCTCGGCCCCGGCGGGCCAGGTGGCCGTCAGGTAGGCGGCGCGCTGGAACCTCAAGCGGATCCAGCCGATGAACTCGACCTTGGCCGGCGGGCGCGAGGCGAGATCCTCAGGCGTGTCGAACAGCAGGTTGTAGTGCCAGGGCACCGGCTCGCCCTTCGACGGCAGCGAGGGCCAGACGTTGACCGGCGAGGCGAAGCCGATGGTCTGCGCGCCGCGAAGCTGGAAGATGGGCGAGAGGACCGAGGGGTACTTCACCTCCTGCGGCGAGATCTCGAGCGGAATCGGCGGGCGATGCTGCGCCGAGGAGTCGATGAAACCGCTGAGGCGCTTCTTGCCGAATTCGGCGTGGACGTAGTCGAGCCGAGAACCCGGTTGGCACACCATGCGCCCGGGGCCCTTGGGCTCGAGCGTGTAGAGCTCCGAGAACGACTGCCTTAGCGTGGTGAAGCTGGCGGTGACCGAGAGGGTGCCGAGGTCGGTGTAGCGCAGCGCGCACTCGGGCTCGGTCGCCCAGGCGAGATGAGGCAGGTACTCGAGGTAGTCGAGCGGCTCCCACTCGATGCCCCCGAGCGCGGCGGCGACGTGCGGGGCAGCGTGAAGTCCGGGCGCCCGGACTTCGCCGCCGGGAGGCCAAGGGACGTCAAGGGAGAGAGCTCGCCGGCCGCGCGGGACGCCGGCTCGGCCTCTGGCGCCACCTTCTCGGTGCAGGCGGCCTGACCGGTGAGAAGGGCGGCGAACAGAACGAGGCGCAAGGCGCGACAGGGCATCGGCTCTCCCAGCGCGAGAGGGGGCGGAAGGGTCTCGGGCGCTTCGGACCCTAACCCTACCGAAAGACCGGGGAAGCCGGCACGCCACCGAGTATCGCGCGAGGCGGGGCGCCGCCGTCTCGGTGCTCGAGGCGGCGCGGCGGACCCTCGACTTCGGCCTCGCAAGCTCGGCCTACCCTCGGGCTGAGCGGGGGGCCGGGCACCCGTCGGCAGCCTGTCAGTTCAAGGTCACAGCCGGCCAAGGGCCCGGTGCAAAGCTCGAGGTGAGCGGGGCGAGCCGCGGCCTCGACTTCGCTCGAGGTGAGCGGGGGCGGGAAACTCGCGACGACTCGTTGGATCCGTCGGCCCGAGACGGCGGGCCGCCAGCACGAAGGCTGGCGCTCCGGGCCTTGGAGCTGATCGACATCGATTCCTCGGAGGCCACGAAATGATCGAGCCCCCGACCGGCGCAATGGGCCGGCCAGGGGCTCGGTGAGTCAATCAGGGCGCCTCAAGCCTGCTTCTTGATGGCCGCCTCGACCTCCTCCTTGCTCACCTTCTTGGTGCAAAAGAACCAATCGTGGCAAGTGAGGTCCTTGTTCTCCATTCGCTGCTTGGCGACGCCGCAAGAGCCGGCGGTCGGCACGATCACGTCGTCGCCGGGGCGCCAGTCGGCCGGGGTAGCGATGCTCAGCGCGTCGGCGGCCTGCAGCGCGGTCACCACGCGCAGCAGCTCGTCGAAGTTCCGCCCCAGGCTGAGCGGGTAGTAGATGATGGTGCGGATGATGCCCTTCGGGTCGATGACGAAGACCGCGCGCACGGCCTTGGTCGAGCTCTCGCCGGGCTGGATCATCCCGTACTTCTTGGCCACCTCCATCGTGATGTCTTCGATGAGCGGGAAGGTGACCTCGACGCCCTTCATGCCCTTGTACTCGATCTTCTCCTTGATGGTGCGCAGCCAGGCGATGTGGCTGTAGAGCCCGTCGACCGAGAGTCCGACCAGCTTGGTGTTGAGCTTGGCGAACTGCGGCTCGAGCGTGGCGAAGGTCATGAACTCCGAGGTGCAAACCGGAGTGAAGTCGGCCGGGTGGCTGAAGAGGATGACCCAGCTACCCGCGTACTGCTCGGGGAACTGGATATCGCCCTGGGTGGTGACAGCCTTGAACGAGGGGGCCTTCTCGCCGATGCGCGGCAGGGTCGTGGCCTGAGTCTGCTCCATCTCTTCGCTCTCCTTGGTTTCGGGGGTGTTGGGGGGCTGCTCTCTAATCGCCTCATTCAGATGCGGCCGGCGCAGGAAGGTTTCTCGATCGGATTCGTCGGCCGTTCCGCGCACTCGCCGCTCCCCCTCCCAGCCGGCGCGCACGCGCGCAGTGCTCGCCACGGTCTACCGAGGGCGCGCCTGGGCGATCGCCCTTGCCGGCGGCGTATGCCCGTTCGCTCGTTCCGCATCGCTCGCAGGCGCCAAGACGCGCTTCGGGGGTCGCGGGTCTCCTGCGCTTGGTCAGTACGTCCCGAGTGGGCCCGAGTCGTTGCTCGTCGTTGACGAAAGCCCCTTCCCGCGCGCGGATGAAGGTCGCGACGAGCAGAAACCGCGGCCGCGCGGTGCCTAGGGTTGCGGGCTCGCCCCGATCTGGCTCTGAAGCAGCCGCGCCTCCAGCTCAATAGGCGTCGCCGCGAGCGCCTGCGAAACCGGGCAGCCCTTCTTCGCCGCCTCGGCGTGCTGCAGGAAGGTCGACTCGTCGATGCCGGGGATCTCGGCCTCGGTCGAGAGCACGATGCGCGTGATGCGAAAGCCGCCCCCGACCCGCTCGATGGAGACCCGCGCGGTGGTGTGGATGCTGTTGGGCACGAAGCCGGCCTCGCCGAGGCCCAGGGCGAGGGCCATCGAGAAGCACCCCGCGTGGGCGGCCCCCAGCAATTCCTCAGGGTTGGTGCCCGCGCCGTTCTCGAACCGCGAAGAGGCGGAGTAGTCGGCCTTCAACAGGCCGGTGGCCACCGCGACCGTCCCGCTCCCCCGCTTGAACGAACCTCGCCAGATCGCTTCTCCGGTCCTGGTCGGCATGAGCTCTCTCTCTTCTTTTTGGTTGAGTCGTGGAGGCGGGAATCTGTGTCGCCGAGTCGCGATGGGAAGCCATCGGTCTTCCCGCCGAGCAGCCGGTGCGCTCCGCAAGACTGCCCTCTCCACGCTCGAAGAGAATGCTCGCGACGAGCCCGCCGGCTCGCCGCCAGACCAGCCCAGAACGCAAGACTCCGGCAAGACCACCGTGCAGCTTCCGCGTCGGCCGGCGGCGCTTCTCGCTGCCCGGCTGCTTCTTTGCTGCACCGCGTCGCACGCTCCGGACAAGGCAGCAACGGTCTCGCCCGCGCCCCTCCAACGCGGGAAGAGCTCGACGCGGCTCGCCTGCGCGCGTAGGTCGCCAACGAAGCAAGGCTTCGCCTCGTGGAAGGTGCACCCCAAGCTGGATCTCCGCCGCCTGGACGCGTGCCGGGAGAATCCCGATTCGGCGCCGTTGCTCAAGGGCACCGCAGTCGAACGCCTCCTCGATCTCGCGATGGCCGCATTTGCGCAGGGCCGTCCCGAAGAGGCTGAAGGGCGGGCCCGATTCGCGCGCGCCCACGCCGCCCATCGCAATTGGCCTTCATCGCAGCCGCACGAGGTGGCCAGGCTCATCGAGTGGACCGGCGATCCGGTCGCCGCGCCGTCCGACGGAATGATCGCCCAAGACAGGCGCGCGATGGCGAGGGCCGGCAGTTTCGAGCGGAGGCGCGCGACTGAGTCTCCCGGTGATAGCCGGCCGATGGTGGGGAGGGAGGTAGCGGCGACGACAGGTGGGGCTTCCCTCAGGTGCCCTCTTGCTGAGCTCGAATTCCGGCCGCCTGCGCGACACGGTCGACGCGGGCAGCTACGCGACCGGCCTGCACCTCGCTGCCGTGGCCACCGCCGCGCCGTCGAGCGGATCGGCTGGCCCAACCGCGAGGATCCCGCTCGCGCAGGCGGTCATCTACGTGGCAAACGTGCCCAAGTCGGAACGCGACGGTGATGGCCATCGACGCCGCGCTCGGGGCCGAGGAGGGTTGAGCAGCCGGTTCTTGCGTTCGAGGCCGGCGATGATCCGCTCGATGCCGGAGTTGAAGTCGGCCATCGCCACCTGCTCGGCCCCGCGCCGGGTGGCCGCCAGGGCCGCCTCGTTGACCAGGTTGGCGAGGTCGGCGCCGGTGAAGCCCGCGGTGAGCGCGGCGACCTGCTCGAGCTCGACGTCCTCGCCGGTCTTGATGCACTTGACGTGCACCGCGAGGATCTGCGCGCGGCCGAGCTCGTCGATGAAGACGATGGCCGGGGCCTTGGCGCGCGCCTGCTCGAAGAGATCGCGCACCCGTGTGGCGTCGACCCCGACGAACATCTCCACGAAGTCCGAGCCCGAGATGGAGAAAACGGGTACCCCGGCCTTGCCGGCCACCGCGCGCGCGAGCAGCGTCTTGCCGGTGCCCGGCGGGCCAACGAGCAGGATCCCCTTGGGCATGCGCGCCCCGAGCCGCCCGCCGGCGCCCCGATAGCGCAGCGGCCCGTCTCTCTGTTCTCTCTCGGCCGGGCGGCGGTGCCCGGCGAGTCGGCCCGCCCTCCGCGCGGGCGGCTGAGACGAGCGCCGGGGTGAAGGCCTACCCAGATCTTGAGGGCGTACGGCTGAGACGGCCTTGCTGACGGCGCCCCTCGTGAAGCGACGGCACGGGACCATCGCCGGCGTGACCGAGAATCAGTCGCCGAACCGAAGAGGCGTGTCGGCCGCCGTGAATCACGGCGCCCCACTCAACAGCGCACAGCGCGAGCTCGGCGACCGCCTACGCGGTGACGCGCGAGGGGACGGCGAAGGCCGAGCGTCCCGAAGGCGAGCAGCCCAATCCCGGGGCTGAGCCGTAGCGCGGACCCTCCGCCAGTAGAAGCGAGTTGCCGTTTGCTTTCGTCTTCCGCCGGCGAAACTCGCCGTCCCCTCCCGCCCTTCGACCGAGCTCGAAGCCTCGTCCCCCTTCACGCGTGCACGCCCCGGTCGATTCCGGCTGGCCGGCTGGGGTCATGTGCCCACCTTTCGGTCGTGCTGCGCCCCCTCGCCATCGTCCTCGCCGCCGCTTCGGTCGGCTGCGCTCACCCGCAGCGACCCGCCGTCGACGAGGACCGGCCCGTCGTCGAGAGCGTCCGCCTCGAAGGCGTCAGCGCGCTCGACGAGGACGCCATCAAGGGCGGCCTGGTCACCCGCGCGACCAGGTCGTGGCCCTGGAGCACGCGCTACCGACTCGACCGGCTCGCGCTCGAGCAGGACCTGCGGCGCGTCGAGACCTTCTACCGGCTGCAGGGCTACTTCGACGCGCGGGTCACCTCGACCCGCGTCGAGCTGCGCGACGGCGCCGCCCGCGTCGTCATCGGCATCTCCGAGGGCGAGCCCACTCGCATCGAGCGCGTCGAGGTTCTCGGCCTCGACGCGCTCGCGCCCGAGCTGCGGCGGCGCCTCGAGGAGCGGCTGCCGCTTCGGCCGGGCCAGGTGCTGCTCGCCGCCGACTACGACGCGGCGCTCGCGCTGCTGCGAGGGCGGCTTCGCGAGGCCGGCTTCGCGCAGGTCGAGGTCGAGGGGCGGGTCGAAATCTTCCCCGAGCGCCGCGAGGCTTTCGTCGCCCTGAGCGCCCGGCCCGGGCCGCTCGTCCACTTCGGAGACCTGGTCGTCGAGGGCCTGCGGATCATCCCCGCGGCGAAGGTGCGCGCGGCTGCCCGCCGCGCGGTCCCCGAGGGACGGCTCTTCTCGCCGCAGGCGCTCGAGGACGCGCAGGCGTTCGTCTTCGAGCTCGGGGTCTTCGAGACCGTGCGCGCGGTGCTCGCCGAGCCGAGCGAGGCGCTGCCCCCGGGGACGGTGCGGGTCGTCGCCCAGGAGCGCGCCGCCAACGCGCTCACCCTCGGCGGCGGCGTCGGGATCGAACGCGGCCTGCAGCAGCTCGAGCTGGTCGCCAACCTCCGCAACGTCAACCTCCTCGGCGGAGCGAGCAGCCTGAGCTGGGAGAACACGCTGGGCCTCCAGCTCCTGCCCTCGCTGTTTCGCCCCGAGCGCGTCGGCTTCTCCGGCGAATCGGCGCTCGAGCTGACCGTGCCGCAGGTCTGGACCCGGACCGATCTCGCGGGCCGGCTCGCCTACGAGCGCATCTTTCGGCAGGCCTATTCGGCAGACGCCGTCTCCGTCCACTTGGGAGCGCCGTTTCGGCCGCGACGCTTCGCCCTGTTCGTCCCCGCGGTCGGCTTCCAACAGTACGCGCGGTTCGAGCCGGTCCCGCTCGCCGCCCCGGCGCCGCCGGGCTTCTCGACCGACTGCGCTCCGCCCTGCCGGCTCGCGTTCCCGGAAATCGAAGCCACCTACGACCGGCGCGACGACCCGGTCAGCCCGCGGCGCGGCTTCCTGCTGCTTGGCGAGGCGCAGTACGCCTTCCCTGCGTTCGGCGGCTTCCACTTCCTGCGAATCGTGCCCGAGGCCCGGGGCTACGTGCCGGTCGGCCGGGTGGTCCTCGCCGCCAGGCTGCGCGTCGGCGCGGTCTGGCCTCTGGGCTCGACCGAGTACGTGCCCATCGTCGGCCGGCTCTTCGACGGAGGCGAGGGCGGGCACCGGGCCTTTGGTGCGGACAGGCTCTCGCCGATGCTCGAGGCCGAGGAGGGCCAGTTCGTCCCCGCCGGCGGCACCGGCGCCTGGCTCGCGAGCCTCGAAGCGCGCTGGCGGGTGCTCGACGACTGGGGCCTCGCGGCCTTCATCGACTGGGGAAACGTGACCGAGCGCCCGCTGCAATTCGGGCCCGATGCGCCGCTCGGCCTCGGGCTGGGGGTGCGCTACTACACGCTGGCCGGACCGGTCCGGCTCGACGTGGCCTGGCGGGTCGATCGGCGCGCGCGGCACGCGCTCAACACCGGCGCGCCGGTCGAGACGAGCCCGATTGACTTCTTCGCGCTCACCCTCTCGCTCGGCGAGTCGTTCTGAGGATCCAGGCTCGAGGCTGCAAAGAAGTCACAGCGAGCGCATTCTTTTCATCCGTCCGCTGCCGGAATTTGTCACCTGCGGGATTCCCCTCCCCTGGAGCCCGGGAGCCGGACTCGGAGGCCATCGGGCGCCAGGGCGCCACCGGGCCCGGGCCGCGTGGCCGCCCCTCGAGCGGCCCGCCCGATGCAAAACGCGGTCGGCATGAACCGTCGACCCCAAGGCTTCACCCTGATCGAAGCGATGGTGGTTGTCGCCATCGTGGGAATCCTCGCGGCCCTGAGCTTCTCGTACCTGCGGCCTCTGTCGCCGCGCGCCAAGCTCTCGGGCGCCGCGCGCGTCCTCAGCGCGCAGCTCTCCGCGGGAAAGTCGCAGGCCTACGGCCGCTCGTTCCGGGTGGCGATCTTGATCAACACCGACTCGGCCGACTCCCGCTTCAGCCACTGGATGGTGGTCGATCCCTGGTCGACCCTCGACGAGTCGATGGCCAACGACGCCAATTGGACCGGGCCGGCAGACCTGCTTCCCGTCGCGCCCGCCCCCGAAGGCTCGAGCTACCGGATTCTGGATTCCGAAACCCTGCCGGCGACGGTCAACCTCCCCGCGCTCGTCTCGGGCGGCACCGCGGCGCTGACCGGCTTTCGCGGACCGGTCGCCCGAGGGGCCTACAGCGGCACCGCGGTCGCCAAGTATCCGCAGTGCCCGGCGGCCGGCTTCTTCCCGCCTCCGTTCTGCAACGTCCCGGTCGGCGGCTGCACCTTCTGCACGAACGGGCGCGGCGCGATCTTCTTTGAGCCGGACGGAGGGGTCCGGCTCATCAACCACCAAGGCCAGGAGAACGGCTTGCGCGGCTCTATCAGCCTGGCGGAGGCCACCATCGACGACGTCAGGTCGGTCGTTCTCACCTCGGCGGGCCTGGTGCGCGCCTTCTGAGAGAGGAGATGGCGATGCGAAACGGACGCCCAGCCTCCCGCGGCTTCACGCTCATCGAGGGCCTGATCGCGATGGTGATCTTCATGATCGGCGTGATCGGGGTGATCGCCTCGCTGCTCAACGCGCGCGGCGCGACCTCGATGGCGCGCCGGGCGATCCTCGCCAACGCCGTGGCGACCGATCTCACCGAGCAGCTCGACACCTGGCCCTACGACGAGGCCCGCCTCGGCCCGCCGCCCGAGGAGCCCTGCCTGGCCGATCCGGCCGACACCTCGGGCGCGCTCGAGAGCAGGGGAGCGGACTACGACAGCTTCCTGGCCTGCGCCCACGACGAGGATGATCTGACCGGCGACGAGAAGGTCTGGAGCGGGCTGCCCAGGCACGCGGAGTTGGCGGGCGTGCGCTTCGAGTCCGATTCGAACGTCGACGACTTCAAGCGCTTCTGGGTCGTGCGCGAGGAGAACCGCGACGGGACGGCTGCCTCACCGCCCAACACCGGGGTGCGCAAACGCATCTGGATTCACGTCACCTACGGCGAAGGCGGAGCGCGCCGCAAGGTCACCCGGTTCGTCACCAAGTTCCGCGTCGGAGGCCTGTGATGCGCGCGCGTCGAGAGGCGGGCTTCACCTTGCTCGAGCTGATGATCTCCACGGCCCTGGTCGCGCTGGCCGCCACGGCGATGACGGCCGGCTTTCTCTCCTTCTCCCAGATGCTCCACGCCCAGGAAGGCATCCGCAGCGGCCAGGCCTCGGCCCGGCAGGCGCTTCATCTGGTCTCGACGAGCCTGCGGCTGGCCGGCTACGGAGTCGAGCCGCCGCTCGCCTTCGCCTTCCCCGAAGACTGGAAGGGCACCTACGCCAACAGCTCCGACCGGCTGGTCTTCTACGCGCGCAACCCGCGCCTCCACCTCGCCATGCTGGCCGGGGGCGCCGAGACCGACGCCCTGACCATCGACACCGCGACTCCCCTCGAGGTGCCGCTGTACGCCGGCGACATCATCCAGGTGATCTGCCCGGGCGCGAGCAACTGGTCCTACGGCGTCCTGTCCGCCGACGTGGAGCCGGGCGCCGAGACGCTGCCCCTCGAGGCGGACACCGGCGAGTTCCCCTACCTGAACAACGAGTTCGACCAGCCCTGCTTCGACGGCGCGCTCGGCGTGCCGGCCTTCATCTACAAGGTCGAGCGGTTCGACTACTGGGTCGAGCAGGTCAACGTCGACGGGGTCAACACCCGGCCCTACCTGTTTCGCCGCCGCGGCGGGGTCGACGAACCGGTGGCCGAGGACATCGAGGCCTTCCGCGTCACCTTCGTCAAGGCCGACGGCACCACCTTCGTCCCCGATCCCGAGGCCAAGGCGCCCGAGTACGACACCCCGAGTAACGACCCGCTGCGCCTCAACGACCATCCCGCGAATATCCGCACCGTGCGCATCGGGCTGGTGGCGCGCGCCTCGCTGCCGGACCAGGGGCTGCGGCTGGCCGACCACGGCAAGCTGATCCCCGCCTTCGCCGGCGTCGAGGCGATCGACAGCGGCAGGCCCGGGTTTCGCCGCCTGCTCTACGAGTCGAGCATCCACGTACGCAACCTCGCTTCGACGACGATGTTCATCCCGCCGTACACCGACGACAAGACGACCACCAACGTCTGTCAGGGCGCCGCGCCGTCCGACGGGCTGAACTGCGCCGGCGGTTAGGAGGAAGAGATGAAGCGCAACTACTCGCAGAGGGGCTCGGCGCTCGTGCTCGCGGTGGTGCTCACCGCCGCGCTCGCGATGCTCTCGGTCGCCGCGCTCTCGTTCTCACACACCGAGCTGAGCGCGGTGCGCACCTTCCGCTCCGGCGACGAGCTCGTCTCCTGCGCCGAGGCGGGCCGCAAACACATCATCTCGATGTTCCGCAAGCTCGAGCTGCCGACCGGGATCGTCCTCGACGCCCACGTCGAGGGCGTCGGCGCCGCCACCTGCCCCGCCGACCTCCCCGCGGGCCAGCACTGCGTCAAGAGCGGCCACCTGGGCCAGACGGTCACCGGGGTCAAGCTGGTGCCCCACGGGATGACCCAGCAGAGAAACCAGCGCGACCTGACCAACGTGATCTCCCGGATGAACCTGGGCAGCGGCCAGGAATACGAGGTGGTCGTGCACTGCGTCGATTCGCGCGGGCGCGAAACCGAGATCGAATTCGGTATGCGGTTCGGCCTCTAGGCCCTCACAACGGCGAGGAGTCTCCGATGAAGACCCTTTTCTCGAACCTGCGACGCTCGACCCTGGCACGCCGCTCGGTGCCGCTTGGGCTGGGGCTCGCGGCGCTCGCGGCGCTGCTCGCCCCTGCGCTCGCGGCCGAGGCTGGCGGCGAAACCACCGAGGGGCTTCCGCCCAAGGCGGCCTGCTGCATGGGCCCGCTGACTCTTGGCGACTCGCTCATCAACTTCTCGGAGGGCGGCGACAAGGACTTCTTCGAGTCGGCCAACGGTCCGGCCTCGGTGATGTTCCTGCTCGGCAACAACTCGGGGATGCAGGACTTCGCCGTCGCCCTGCCCAGCAGCACCAAGAACGGCTGCAGCGACAACGCGCTCGTCGCGGCGATGAGCTGGTTCGACCTGACCAGCGAGGACCCGGCGAAGAACGGCTCGCTGGTCTTCGATCCCGACCCGCAGCTCGGCTCCGACGACTTCTTCGACCCCAGCCTCTACTACCGGGTCAGCTCCACGAAGATGCTCCTGGGCAGCTCGCTGCCCGCCTCGCTCAGCAACGACTTCCACGGCACCCGGGGCTATGGCGTGAACACCGAGGCCTGCGACTCCATCGCCTACATCACCAACGGCGACAAGAACGCCTGCGGCAATTGCCTGACCGGCGTGGGCTGGTATCGCCACAGCGACTCGGTCTGGGTCGTCAGCGGTCGGGTCCTCAACGTGCGACCTCCCAAGTTCGTCACCGCGCGCAAGGTGCTCAAGGACGTCGTCGACACTCTGTCGAACGTGCGGATGGGGCTGGCGACCCTCGACCTCGACGGCAACGGCATGTACGACCCGGCCTACGTCTGGACCAACCCGACGAGCGGCGTCTTTGGCTTGGTGCCCACCTGCGCCCAATCGTTCCCGGATCTCGACAACGACGCGATGGCCACCGCGCGCGCCGACCTGAAGACCAACCTCAACAAGGTGCAGTTCACCGGCTCGGAGCGCTCCTTCGGCGAGGCGCTCAACGCGGTAGGCGGCTACTACGCGAACCAAACCGTCTGGACGAACTGGTTCACCAGCATCTCGGCTCCGCCGAACTACCCGGACAGCTCTGCGTGGGGAAACACCGAGTGGATCACGCCCTCGGGCACCGTGGACGGCGTGGGCCAACCCTGGGAGAGGAGCGACAACAAGTCGGTCTGCTGGGCTTGCCAGACAAGCGCGGTGATCATCGTCTCGGACGGCACCCCTTACGGCGACAACAGCGTCCCGGTCTCGAAGATGCTCAAGATGATGATCGACCAGGGCGAGAAGCATCCGGGCGGCACGCCGCTGACCTTCAACCCCAACTCCTCGACCCCCGGCGGCGTCAACTACTGCGACCACTTCGAGCCGGAGCGCTCCAAGACGCAGTGCGACACCGGCAGTAACCCGCTCGGCCCGGACTCGACGAACCGGAACTTCATGGACGACGTGGCCTTCTTCCTCAGCCGCGCCGACCTGCGCGCCGAGAGTGAGTACGAGGGCAAGCAGAGCGTTCGCACCTACACCATCGGCTTTGCCGACAGCAGCCCGATGCTGCGCAGCATGGCGCTGGCCGGGGGCGGGCGCTTCTTCCGCGCCGACAATGCGGCCGAGCTGAAGGACTCCATCGTCTCGGCGGTCGACGACCTGAAGTCCGGCTCGACCTCGTTCGCCTCCACCGCGGTCTCCAACGTGCAGGCTGGCGGCATGCAGACCAGCGTCTACATCCCGCGCTTTATCCCGCGCTCGGACCGCCCGTTCGAGGGCCACCTCTACCGCTACCGCTACTACAGCGAATTCACCGAGGGCTGCAGCCCGACCCTGGCGTCCAGCGACGAGGGCGACCCGACCGACATCAACGCCGACGGCGACTGCAACGACGTCTACTTCCTCGACAAGCCGTCCTCGTGGACCCTGACCGCCGGACAGCTACCCCCGGCGACCGCGTTCAGCGCCTCCAACGTGGTGCAGGAGAACCGCAGCGGCGAATGGGTCAAGGTGCTCACCGCGAACCTCGACTCCGAGGGCAAGCTGGTCGGGGGCGAGCTGGCCGAGCCGTTCTGGGACGCGGCCGAGGCGCTCGACTCGAGGAGCGCGACCGACAACTGCGCCTCGGGCGGCCGCTGCATCTTCACCATGATCGACCGCTCCGGCGACGGCAACCTGACGGTCGACGACAACCCGCCGCTCGAGTTCCATCGGGACGAGGAGAGCCTGCTGCGCCCCTATCTGCTAAGCGGCGGCGCGGGCGCCTGCACCGAGATCCTCGGCGGCCTGCCGGTCCCGCAGACCTACGACGGCAGCGAGGCGATGCAGCAGCTCTGCTCGGAGACGATCATCGACTTCATCCGCGGGGTCGACGTGTTCGACTACGACTCGGACGGCGACGCCACCGAGGACAGGCCCTGCCAGAACAACCCGACGAAGAGCTGCAAGCTCGGCGACATCTTCCACTCCTCGCCGATCGTGGTCGACCCGCCGGTCCACCCGCTCGTCTGCACGCTGGGGCTCCATCCCCAGTGCCTGATGACGCTGTACGCCGCCGCCTCGGACTTCGCCCCGGTCGGCGAGCCCCTCTGCACCGATGACGGGCCCAAGCCCTGTTACGAGGCGACGCCGATGGTTCCCGCGGCGAGTCCGGGGTTGGGCACCTACGGGGCCTACGAGGCGTACATGAACGCCCAGAAGCACCGCGACAGGTTCATCCTCGTCGGCGCCAACGACGGCATGCTGCACGCGTTTTTGGCCGGCAAGCACATCAGCGGCAAGGACTTCGGGACGATGGGCGACGACATCTTCGACCTGGGGACCGGGGAGGAGATGTGGGCCTTCATCCCGCCAGACCTGCTGCCGAAGCTGGCGCGCAGCGCTCTCAAGCACGAGTACTTCGTCGACGGCACGCCGATGGTGCGCGACATCTGGGTCGACGGCTCGGGCGCGACCTCGGCCGATGGGAAGAAGCAGGCCGACGAGTTCCACACGGTGGCGATGATCAGCGAGCGCGGCGGCGGCCAGCGCTACATGGCGCTCGACGTGACCAACCCCTGGGGGATGAAGACCGCGGGCCTGGAGACCTCGACCTACCAGCCGTTCCTGTGGATGTACCCGAACGCCTGTGACAGCGAGGCCTACAACTTCGGGCAGAGCTGGATGAACTTCTCGCCCAAGCCGCCCTCCATCGGGCCGGTGCGCCTGAAGAACGACAACCGCGCGCGCGGCTGGGACGAGCGCTGGATCACCTTCCTCAACGGCGGCTACAGCAACGACCTGTTGCGCGGGCGCGGCGTCTACCTGGTCGACATCTGGACCGGGGAGCGCCTCTGGTCCTTCGTCGCCGAGATGGACGCAGCCGACGGCGGCGGCGGCAAAGGCGGGGCCGACTACGAGGGATCGGTGCGCGACATGCTCGCCCCGGTCGCGGCCGCTCCGGCGATGCTCGACGTCGGCGCCATGCAGAGCATCAAGGCCGACCAGGACGGCTTCTTCGACACCGTGGTCGTCGGAGATTTGGGCGGGCAGGTCTGGGTCTTCCGCATGTACGAGCCGGGCATCAAGCCCGCCGACGGCCAGGTCACCAATTGGTTCGGGGCACGGGCCCTCGAGCTCGACCGAAGCGACTCGGACACGCGCTCGGACCGCAAGCTCGGCTTGAAGACCCCGTTCTTCAACATCGCCTCGAACACCATCCAGACCGAGACCGGTTGGCTGCGCACTTTCCTGGGGACCGGCGACAAGCAGAACATCCGCGACAAGGAGACCTCGGCCTGCGGCATCGACAACCTGCTCGCCTGCACGCGCCTGGGCTGCAAGGTCAAGATCGACACGAAGATCAAGGTGGACGGCTACGAGTTGAAGCAGACGATCCACTACGAGGACGGGAGGGTGAAGAACTCGAGGGCCAAGCCCAAGGACAAGAAGTCGTCCGATTCCTGCTCGGCGGCCGAGATGAGCATCACCAAGCTCGACGTGCACTGCAACGCGGGCCACGGCGGCACAACCAAGGACAACTGGTTCGAAAAGCAGAACCAGTCGGTCACCATGTCCTGCGACGCCCAGTCCGGCTGGGACTGCGAGATGGCGAGCGTCTGGGACACCAAGGACCATGGGGAGTTCGAGGTCACCGACGAAGGACTCGCCGCGCTGCCGCGCAACCGCTACTTCGGTTTCTTCTCGTACGGCGGAACGGAGAGGGTCTTCGACAGCAAGGAGAGCGCGCTCGCGTACGACGGCCTGCGCTTGACCGACCGCAGCACCTACTCGCCGAGCGAGCCGTGCACCCGCGAGAAGTGCATCCTCACCGACGTGACCATCCCTGAGTCGGACTTCAGCACCACGACCATCGACGGCAAGACGGTCCGCTACGTTCCTGCCGACAAGCTCAAGAAGGCCGACCCGCTCGGCCCGGGTTGGTTCATCGAGTACGCGAGCCTCGACGAGAAGACCGCGGCCGGCTCGTCCATCCTGGTCGGCACGGTCTTCTGGCCCTCCTTGGTGCCGCCCGAGGGCGAGCAGGAGGCCTGTGGCCCGGCTCTGACCGGAGACATCGGCCGCTCCTGGCAGGCCGACTACTTGACCGGCGCCCCGGATACCGCCGAGAGCTTCCGGATCCCGCAGGGCTACATCCAGGCAAAGTCGCGCGCAGTGGCCGCACCACCACCTGAGCCGGCGAGCGTCATCTCGCTCTCGAAGACCGGCGCGGTCAGCTACGGGATCATCGTCACCGATCCGGGCGCGCCGCCGGTCGCCGAGACCCTCAAGACGCAGCGCGACTTGACCTCCGAGATCTACTGGCTCGAGGTCCCGCGCAGCCTCCACGAGTGCCGGCACGTGAACAAGAACGCCTGCGATTGAGCGAGGCGGCGCCTCGAATCGGCCAGCCAGGTACCGGTCAGCCCGAGCTTGGCACCGGTCCCTTGGCCGGCCGTGGCCGACGAACGAACCGCGTCGTGCCGTCAGGTGCGCCGCGCGCGACCAACTGAGCCACCCCTCCCGCGCGGGCCGAGGGGGCCTTCTTCGCGCCCGCGCACGGCGCGGGCCGCCACGAAGGCCGGCGCTCCGGAGGTCGGACCCTTCCACGCGCCCCGTGCGCATCGTTGGGTGAGATGCGACGGGTCAGCCCAATAGGCTGGGCGGTGCTCGCCCTTGTCGCGCTTTTCGCGCTCGCTCTCGTCGGCATCGTCGGCTTTCGCCTCTGGCTCGAGACGGACTCAGGCGGCCTATGGCTCGGTCGGCAGGCGCTCGCGCCGCTCAACGAGCGCATCGCCGGCCGCGTGGAGCCCGGCCGCGTGGAGGTCCACGGCCTCTGGGGCGTGACCGCCTACGATCTGCGCGCCCTGACGCCCGACGGCAAGGCCGCCGTGTCGGCCGAGCGCGTGACCGCCGCCATCACCCTGCCCGGGGCCTTTCGCAACGGCGTGTTTCTGGACCTGCTGCGGATCGAGGGGCTCACCGCCGACATCGCGCCCGAGGCCGACGGCGACTACGCACTCCGCAAGGCCTTCGGACCAGCCGGCGGGACCGGCAAGTCGAGCGGCAATCCACTGGTCTTCGAGCGCGTCTTCGTCGGCGTCCGCCGGGTCGTCTACGCGCCCTCGCCAGAAGAGGCCCCGGCGGCGGTCGTCGAGCGAGGAGCGCTGCGCGGCAGGCTGTCGTTCGGAGGCGGCACCATCGGTTTTGCAGCCCAAGGCGACCTGACGCTCTCGGCTCCGGCCGCGGGCCTCGCGCGCGTCGACGTCGTGGGCACCTACGCACAGGGCCAGTTGTCGTTCGAGCGCCTGGAGGCGACGCTTCCGGGCGGCGTCCAGCTCGAAGGCGAGCACGGCGCCGCACCACCCTGGACCTCGCCCTTGATGCTCGCGGCGAACGGCATCGTCGTCGTCCCCGACAAAGCCGACGGCGGGCTTATCGAGGATCTGCGCGTCACGGTGCTCATCCCCAGCGAGGGCCTCGTGCCCTACGGCGGACCGTCTCTGGAAGGTCCGGTGCGCATCCTGGCGAAGCTCAACCAATCGGCTGACCGCTTCCGGTTCACGGCGACCGCGCACCCGCCCGGCCCGGGCGCGATCGTCGCCGAAGGCTGGGCAACGAGCGGAGACCCGCAGAGGTTCGAGGCGCTCGTCGACTTTCGCGGCGTCGACCCGGCTCAGCTTTTCGCCTCGCTGCCAGCCGGTGAGCTCTGGCTCGCTGTCGAGGCCTCCGGACAGCTCGCCTTCCCTCCCGACGCGCAGGCATCCGGGATGCTGCGGCTCGGCGAGTCGCTATTCGACGGCGAGCGCATCGGCCCAGGCCGGGCGCGATTCGCGGTCCGTGGGGTGCGCTGGAAGATCGACGACCTCGAGCTGGAGCTGCCCGGCGCGACGGCGCGCGCCGATCTCGAGCTGGGCGCTGGCGCCCCGCCAGCCGGCAGCCTGGTCCTCGACGCCGCGCGACTCGAGGAGCTCGCCGGGCTCGCCCGCGCGTTCGAGGTCGACCTTCCGCGGTTGTCGGGCTCGCTCCACCTCGAGGCGAGCGGTTCGCGCCAGGCCGACGACCCGAACCTACGGCTTCACGCGAGCTCTCCTTCCGTCACCATCGGCGGCACGGTCCTTCGCTCGGTGGAGAGCCACGCGACGTTCGCGCACTCGCGGCTCGGCGGCTCTTTCGAAGCCCTCACCGCCGCGGGCCGCGTCGCGCTCGCTCTCGAGGCGACCGTGGCCGGTTCCGATGAGGCTCGCCTCGAATCGCTCGAGCTCGCGCTGGCCGGGACGAGCTGGCGCCTGCGAGGGCCGGCCTTGATCTCGTGGTCGAAGGCCTTCGCGATCCGCGATCTGCGGCTCGACGGTCCGGGCCGGATCGCGCTCGAGCTGACCGCGGCCCGATCAGAGAACGGCATCGCCGGGCCTCTCTCAGGCTCGTTATCGATCGACGATTTCGCGTTGGGATCGCTCTCTTCCCTGCTCGAAGAGGCCACGCTCTCCGGGACCGTCGACGCAAAGGTCGCCATCGGCGGCACCATCGAACGACCGCGCTTCGACGGCACTCTCGAAGCGACGAACGTGCGCTTCTCTGAGTACGGCCTCGATTCGATGGCCTCCCGCTTCGCGCTCGACTCGCGAAGCCTCGACGCGAGTGGATTGTTGGCTCCGACCACAGGGTCGTCGGTTCGTTTCGACGTGCGCCTGATGGCTCCGCGGAACCGACCGATCTGGTCGCGCGAGGGCGCGCTCGGCGCGCGAGGACCCATCAAGGCCTCTATCGAGGAGCTGCGCCTCGCGACACTCGCCGAGGCCGGCCTCGACGGTCTCAGCGGAACGCTGTCCGGAGCCTTCGACCTCGAGGCGCCGCTCGCGCGCCCGACGGTTCGCGCGGATCTCGAGCTGACCAACGTCGGCGTCGCCCAGCTCGGCGAGCTCCCCCCGGTGACCGCGCGGGTGCGGCTCGAGGGCGGCCCCGAGGCGATTGCGGCCGACCTGGCCGGTCGAATCAAAGGCTTCCCTCGGGTCGAGGGGTTCCTGCGCCTCGGAGCCTCTGTCCGCGAGCTCTTCGCCGGCGAGATTCCGGACCACGCGCCGCTGCTCGGCAGGCTCACGACAGTGAGAGAGTCGCTCTCGTACCCGCGCGAACGGCTCGAGGCGCGGGCGGTCGAGCTCGTCGTGGACGCGCAAGGCACGCTCGCCGACCCCATCGCGAAGGTGAGCGGGCGTATCCAGGGGCTCGCGTATCGCGAACGCGCCGTCGGCGCCCTGACCCTCGAAGGCGCCGTCGATGAGGAGCGCGCGACGGCACGGCTGGAGCTCGACGCGGCCGCCGGCGGCAACCTGCTCGCGCGAGTCGATTACGCCTTCACCACCGATGACTGGTCCGTCGAGCTCGACGCGGACCGGGCAGGGCTCGACCTCCTCACCCTGTTGCCGCAGGTCCGAGAGGTAGAGGGGAGCGCGCTCGACGGCTCGCTGCGCGCGCGCTCCGAAGGCAAGAAGGTCGAGTTCGCGGGCGAGTTGCGCGCGCGGGCCGAGACGGTGACGCTGCCGTCCTACGGCAGACTCGAAGGGCTGCGACTCGCTCTCACGAGCGACGGTTCGCGGCTGCAGCTCTCCACGCTCGCCTTCGAGGCCGGGCAAGGCAGAGTCGAGGCGACTGGCGAGCTCACCTGGCGCGACGAACGCTGGCAGAGCCTGTTGACCGCTGACTTCGACCGGCTCCCCGTGCCCACCCTGGTCACGCCGGTCGCGCAGTTGACGACGCGGCTCGAGGCGCGGCTCAGCCAAGCCCACGAGCGCGTCGACGCCGAGCTGCGCGTGTCGGCGGGCGAGGTGCTGTTTCCCGAGCTGCCCGGAACCCAGGAGCTGCATCCGGTCGAGCTGCCCGCCGATTTCCGGGTGTACGGCCCCGAGCCACCGGCGGCGCCGTCCGACAGCTTCGCAGCGTGGCTCGCCCGCCAGAGGGCGCGCATCACCCTGCGAGTGCCGCGCGACTTCTGGTTTCGCAGCCCGCTGGCGAACGTCGAGCTGACCGCGGATCTGGTCGGGCTCTGGGATGGCGAATCGCTCGCATTGCAGGGAAGTACCGAGGCCCTGCGCGGCGAGGTGACCCTGGCGACGAGGCGCTTTGAGGTCGAAGACTTCCGCGCAGAGTTCACCGGCGCGGCGGAGCTGGACCCCAACCTCGACGGCACGCTGCGCTACGACCACCGCGACGCCGAGATCGAGGTAAAGGTGGGCGGCACGCTGCGCGCGCCGCAGCTCGCGTTTCGCTCCGACCCGCCGATGGACCCGGCACAGATCGCCCTCCTCATCGCCTCCGGCCAGCGCGGGGTCGAGGGAGGCGGAGTCGGTCAGACGGCCGTCGCGGGCGCCCTCAACCTGGTCGCCGGAGAGCTGCGCGACGCGCTCGCACCCGCCGTTCCTCTCGACGTCTTCGAGGTCGAGCTCGGTCCCACGGGAGAGCCGAGGAGGCTCGAGGCAGGGGTCTACGTCACGCAGGATCTCTTCCTTGCGTTCGTGAGGAACCTCTTCGCGCCGCCGGGCGCCAACTTCAACGAGGTGCTCGCCGAGTACCAGATCAGCCGCTCTCTCTCGCTCCGAACGCGGTACGGCGACAGGCAGGCAGGCTCGGCACGGCTGGTGTGGGAGCGCAGGTTCCGCTCGCCGCGACAGCGCGTGGCGATGGCCGGGGAGGACGCGGTTTCCGCAAATACCAGGCTGCAATCGAATACGTCGGAGTCACTCGCCGGGAGCTTTGTCGATGAGCTCGCGCGGGTGATTGCGCCGATGATCGGGGTCAGTCGGGATGGGGGGCGCTGACAACGAAAGCCGTCTGCAACGAAAGGCGCGGATTGAAGAGGGCTCGAGGGTGCCCACGGACCCGCTTCCTTCGAGCATCGAAAGCTGGTCCGAGTTCTTTGGAGCCAGCATTAATGGCCCGCACTCAGGCAGTTGGCGTCTTCGAGTTGGCCTTCTTACTGCGTCGCCCTGTAGCGAGCATAGAGCAGCAAGCCATACAAGTAGGCGGCAGCTATCAGCATGAGGGTGCCGACATTAATCCTGTATTCCCCGGCGCGAAGCCAAGGAACTAGCATCCAAAACAGAAAGACTAACGCCACGACGGCGTGCCGTGTTGCGACTTGGCGCATCCGAAGGATTGAGCCGGCGAGATAGAGAGAGCTCACGATCGGGACGCTCCAGAGAGGGAACCCTTTGATCGCTAAGACCTCGCTCAACGAAAGGCCGAGTCTCATCGTAATTGCGGTCACGCCCACCGGACCAGGATCATGGCGAATGACGCAAATGCACAAGCTTTCCACATCGCCTTTGCCTCCGCGCAAGCTGCCTCCTCGAAAAGGCCACACGATTCGAACGTCGAACAAGGCCTCCTCGACACGCGGCCCTCCTGGCCATTCGCGGACGCAGGCCGACGGGGACGGCGGCGCTCCCTCCTCGATACGCGGCCTTCCTGGCCATTCACACCAACAAAAAGCCGCGCGCCCCGGAGGACGCGCGGCCGTAGCTCCCGAGAAGGCAGGCAGCTACTCGATGACCGCCAACACCTGGCGCACCTCGACCGTCTCGCCTTCCTTCACGTTCACCTGGCGGACGGTGCCCGAGCGCTTGGCCTTGAGCTCGTTCTGCATCTTCATGGCCTCGAGGACGACGATGACTTCGCCCTCCTCGACCTTGTCGCCCTCCTTCTTGGCGACCTTGATGATCAGCCCGGGCATGATCGCCGTGACCGCGCCGGCCTCGTCGGCCGCAGCCGCCGAAGCGGCCTTGCGCCTGCCCGCCTTCGGCTCGGACAGGCCATGCGCCTCGATGGCGTAGGTGATGCCGTCGACGACCGCGGTGCTGCCCCGCAGCTCGACGGCATGCGGGTTGCCCGAAACGTGGATGGCGTTGGCGGCCAAGGTGACCGGCAGCTCCTGCCCGTTCACGAGAATGAGGTCGCCGCGCCGCTCGATGTCGTACGCGACGCCTTCCAGCGTCAGCTTGAACCGGTTGATCATCGCCAGCCTCCACGCGTCATGAGCCCGCTTCGGGCGAACATCTTCCAGGGCGAACCCGCCGCCATCGGCTCGCCTGCCGAGCCCTTCGCCTTCTCACGGGCCTCCTGCTGTTGGAAGAGCGCCACGGCGATGGCCGCCGCGACCTCCTCCTTGCCGCCCATGCCCTTGGCTCGCCGCTCGAGCAGGGGCTTGGCCACCTGCGGGAAGAGCGCGTAGGAGAGGACGTCCTCGTCAGACTTGGCGAGCGGGCCGACCTCGGCCTTGGCGCTCTCCCAACCCGGGGCGAGCAGGTCGGCGGGCCGGCAGGTGATGGGCGTCCCGCTGCCAATCGCCTTCTGCTGCACCTCGGGGTTGATGGGCGCCGGCGCGCGGCCGTAGTAGCCGCTCACGTAGCGCTTCACCTCTTCCGGGATGACCTTGTAGCGCTCGCCCATCAGCACGTTGAAGGTCGCCTGCGTGCCCACGATCTGGCTCGTCGGGGTGACCAGCGGCGGATAGCCGAGGTCGGCGCGCACCCGCGGGATCTCGTCGAGCACGTCGTAGTAGCGGTCCATCGCGTTCTGCTGGCGAAGCTGGCTCACCAGGTTGGAGAGCATGCCGCCGGGCACCTGGAACTGCAGGACGTTGACGTCGACCGCGGCGATGCCCGCCTCGAAGCTCGCGTACTTCTTGCGGGTCTCGGTCATCGTCCGCGAGAGGTCGGCGAGCTTGCCGAGGTCGAGGCCGGTGTCGTACTCGGTGCCGCGCAGGCAGGCGACCAGCGTCTCGGTCGGCGGCTGCGAGGTCGACAGGGACATCGAGGAGATGGCGGTGTCGATGACGTCGCAGCCGGCCTCGACGGCCTTGAGCGCGGCCGCGGTGCCCATGCCGCTCGTGTAGTGGGTGTGGAGCTGCACCGGCAGCCCGACCTGCTTCTTGAGCGCCGCGACGAGCTCGTAGGCCGCGTACGGGGTGATCAGGCCGGCCATGTCCTTGATGCAGATCGAGTCGGCGCCGCGTTCGGCCAGCTCCTTCCCCATCTGCACGAAGGCCTCGATGCTGTGCACCGGGCTGATGGTGTAGCTGATGGTGCCCTGGACATGGCCGCCCTCGCGCTTCGCGACCTTCATCGCGCCTTCCATGTTCCGCAAATCATTCAGGGCGTCAAAGATGCGAAACACGTCGACGCCGTTCTTGCGGGCGGCGACGACGAAGCGCTCGACGAGGTCGTCGGGGTAGTGCTTGTAGCCGACGAGGTTCTGGCCGCGCAGCAGCATCTGCAGGCGGGTGTTGGGGATGGCCTTGCGCAGCGCGCGCAGCCGCTCCCACGGGTCCTCGCCGAGGAAGCGCATCGCGCTGTCGAAGGTCGCCCCGCCCCAGACCTCGAGCGACCAGTAGCCGACCTGGTCGAGCCGCGAGGCGACCTCGAGCATGTCCTCGGTGCGCATGCGGGTCGCCAGCAGCGACTGGTGCGCGTCGCGCAGGACGGTGTCGGTGATCATCACTTTATGTGCCATGAGGTCGCCTCACTCGCCCTTGGCCTGGGGCGCGTAGAACATCTCCTTGGGCTTCATCATCAGGACCAGCGCCCCCTGCTCCGACGACGGGTGGTGCGTGGTGTAGGCGCGCACCACCGTCACGCAGTGCTTCTTGAGGATGCGGGTCGGCTGGTTGTGAAACTCGATCTTCACCTCGCCCTCGAGCACCACGTACATCTCGTCCTGCGTGTGGCGGTGCCAGGTGCTCTCGCCCTCGAAGCGCAGCAGGTAGGCCGCATGGTCGTTGACCTGGCCGACCTCGAGGTGGAAGTACGGCTTGGTCAGCAGCGGGGTGAGCTCGTCGATGGCGGTGATGAAACTGGGGCTGGACATGGTGGACTCCCCCTTGAGCGCTAGAGCGGGATGTTGCCGTGCTTCTTCGGCGGGTTGGGGTCTCGCTTGTTCTGCAGCATCTTGAGGGCCTCGATGAGCCGGGGCCGGGTCTCGCGGGGCTCGATGACGTCGTCGACGTAGCCGCGCGAGGCCGCCACGTAGGGGTTGGCGAACTTGTCGCGGTACTCCTTGATCAGCTCGGCGCGCCGCGCCGCCTTGTCGGCCGCCTTGTCGAGCTCCTTGCGGAAGACGATGTTCACCGCGCCCTCCGGGCCCATCACCGCGATCTCGGCGGCCGGCCAGGCGATGACGTAGTCGCCGCGGATGTGCTTGCTGTTCATCACGCAGTAGGCGCCGCCGTACGCCTTGCGGGTGATGACCGTGACCTTGGGGACGGTCGCCTCGCAGAAGGCGTAGAGCAGCTTGGCGCCGTGGATGATGATGCCGTTGTGCTCCTGGTCGAGCCCGGGCATGAAGCCGGGCACGTCCTCGAAGACGACCAGGGGGATGTTGAAGGCGTCGCAGAAGCGCACGAAGCGCGCGCCCTTGAGCGAGGCCTTGATGTCGAGCACCCCGGCCAGCACCATCGGCTGGTTGGCGACCACGCCGACGGTGCGCCCGTCGAGGCGGGCGAAGCCGACGACGATGTTCTGGGCGAAGCCCTCGTGGATCTCGAAGAACTCGCCCTCGTCCACGATCGGCCGGATGACGTCCTTGATGTCGTAGGGCTTGTTCGCCTCGTCGGGGACGACCGAGTCGAGCTTGGCCTCCATGCGCTTCGGGTCGTCGGTCGGCTCGGTGCGCGGAGGGTCCTCCATGTTGTTGGAGGGCAGGTAGGCGAGGAGCTGGCGGATGGAGTCGAGGGCGTCCTCTTCGTCGTCGGAGAGCACGTGGCAGACGCCGCTCTTGGTGGAGTGGACCTTGCCGCCGCCGAGATCCTCGAACGAGACCTCTTCGCGCGTGACCGCTTTGACCACGTCGGGGCCGGTGATGAACATGTGGCTGGTGTTCTTGACCATGAAGACAAAGTCGGTCAACGCCGGGCTGTAGACCGCGCCGCCGGCGCAGGGGCCCATGATCGCGCTGATCTGCGGGACGACGCCGGAGGCGAGCGTGTTGCGCAGGAAGATGTCGGCGTAGCCGCCCAGGCTCACCACGCCCTCCTGGATGCGCGCGCCGCCCGAGTCGTTCAGGCCGATGACCGGGGCCCCGTTCTTCATCGCCAGCTCCATCACCTTGCAGATCTTCGCCGAGTGCACCTCGCCGAGGCTGCCTCCGAAGACGGTGAAGTCCTGGGCGTAGACGTAGATGGTCCTCCCGTCGATGGTTCCCCACCCGGTCACAACGCTATCGGAGAGGAATTTCTTCGCGTCCATCCCGAAGTCGGTGGTGCGGTGGGTGACGAACATGTCCAGCTCGCGGAACGAGCCCTTGTCGAGCAGCTTCTCGAGCCGCTCGCGGGCGGTCATCTTGCCCTTTGCGTGCTGGGCGTCCTGGCGGTCCTTGCCGCCGCCGAGTTGGGCCTGGGCTCTCGACTCCTGAAGCTGCTTGAGTCTCTCCGGGGTTGTCATGGGGTCTCCTGGTCTATCGAACGCAAACGAGGTCAAGAACGATTGCGAGCTACCGGTCCTGCTCCTGCCGGTCCGGTCGGCACGCTGCCGGCCGTCGCTGTGCCGTGCATGTCCACTTGCCCTGCTCCCACCCTCTCGGCCTGTTGCGGGCCGGCCGCGACTATTCGTTAGGAATCCAGAACTCCTGAGCCACTCTCACCCTGGTGATGAAACATCCGATGCCCTAGTCGGCAGCACGGTTGCTCGAACACCGGGCGAAATGCCTCGGCAGCGGACGGAAATCCGCCCACCACGTTTCATCGATTCTGCGCCCTGCCGCAGCCCGGACGCTGGGTAGGTCAGGAGTTCTGGAATCGGCCATTAGGCGCCCCCCAACAGGCAAGGACCCGTCACGATACTCGGGGGCGCGAGGACAAGGGAAGAGCGGCCGAACAGCGTCGCGCCCGCGACCCTGACAGATTGTCGAAAACCGCGGAAGGCGCCGGGGATCGGCCGATCGCTCGAGAGTTGGGAGTTGGGAGTTGGGAGTGAAAACCAAGTTCCGGGCACGACATGCCCGCGCCCAACCAACCTGCGGCCGGTCCTTTAGGTCCCATCCCCCGTCGCTCCGTCTCCTAGCCGATCACGACCAGCCGCTGCGGGCGCATCGACGTGAACCCGACCTTGCGGCAGACCCCGGCGAGCCCGACGTCCTTCTCGTCGACGCGCATCACCACGCGCGGGCTCGAGCTGAGCAGCATGCGTGAGAGCTGGCCGAGCGCCAGGGTCGCAAAGCCGCGCCGACGCGCGGCCGGCAACGTATACAGGCCTTCGATCTCGGTGCCGTAGCGGCTCTTGACGCCCACGTCCAGCTTCAGGAACAGCCCCTGGGCGTCGCCAAGCACGAAGGTGCGCGCGAGCGCGATGCGCGCCTCGATCCGCCGCTCGAAGGCCGAAGCGTTGTGAGCGAGCGGGTCCTCACCGAGCGACTCTCGAATCGAGGCGGCCCCCATCGACACGAGGCGCGGCAGGTCGGCCAAAGTCGCGAGTCGCAGCTCCGGGCAGACGAAGGGGCCCAGGTCGTCGGCCGAGGCGGCGAAGAGCCGCTGCGGGCGCGACAAGCGCGCCGGGCCCGTGCCGAAAGCCCGCACGAGCGCGTCGACCGCGTAGCGCTCGCCAAAGATCCCGCGCAGCCGGACCCGCCCGCGCATCTGCTCGCCGAGGTCGGCGGCTGCACCCGGGTCGAAGACGCACGGCAACACCAGGCCCCCGCCGCCGCCGACGACGGCCGCGCCCATGATCCGGCCTTCCTCGAGCAGGACGAAGGCGAGCACCCCGCCGCCCGCCGCGTCGGAGAGGCCGTGCTCCTCAAGGATGCCGAGGGCATACGCGTTCTGGACGGGATCCTTGGCCAGATAGCCCCGTAGCTCGTCGGCGCGCTCGCCTGGCAGCTCGATGACTTCCACGGGCGAAACCTATCGCGCCCGCAGTCGGGCTCGCAAGGTTTCCCATCCGGCTCTTCCTCTCAGAAGACATTCTGCCGGACCACCCGAGCCGCGGGACCGCGCCGCTCGGGCGCCCTCCGGGAGCTTGCCCGCGAGCACGAGGCGCTTGGCTAACGTTGGTGCAGGCAGCGGATGGGCGACAGCCGGGCTGCTGCCCTGCCGTCGGCCCGGCCCCGCGAAGCCGGGCGCCCGGCCTCCCTGGCTCTGGAGGCCCTTCTGGCGGCCCGGGCTCGGCGCTCGCGACTGCCCAGGAGAGCCGGTCACCAAGCGCGTGCCCAGGCGCCGGCACCCCTTGCCGTGGCTCGAGCCTGTAGACGGGCGTTGAGAACGAGCGTCCTTCGGGTGCTCGGGCGTATATTCCTTGGGCCGCTTCGGCCTTCCGCCCGCCGAAGGCCCCTCCGGAAGAGAGCTTTCCTTGCTCGAGCGAGAACAGAGCGTCGACGCCCCGCGCCCGCCGCCCCCGGTACACGCGCCCGGCAAGGAGGAGGCTGACGAGCCGAGCCTCGCGCCCATCCTCACCCTGCTCTCGCGGGCCCGGGCGCGTCAGGCGCGCATCCTCCACCTCTCGGCCGCCTTCCTCTGCCTCGCCGGCCTGCTCGTCGCCACTCCGGTCGTCCTTGGGCTCGCCGCCGCCGGGTGGCCAGGGGCTCGCGCGCTCGCCGCGGGCCTCGTCCTGGTTGCTTTCGCGGGGTACTTCGTCGGCGGGCTGCTGCACGCGCGACGCCGCGCCGGCGACCTCCAGACGACCGCACGGCTGCTCGCAGGCCGCGTCGATTCGGCCACGCTGCAGCGCGGGCTGCTGCCTGCCTACGAGCTCGGCGCGGCGCTCTCGCGGGGCGAGCCGGTCGACTTCTCGCGGTCGCTGGCGCGCGCCCACATCGACAGCGTCGCCACCGCCGCCCGCCGGGTCGATCTCGCCAAGGCCCTGCCGAGCAAGCCCCTGAGGCAGGCAGCCAAGGTGCTGCTCGCCGCCGGTGCGCTCCTGCTCGTCGCCCTGGTCGCCTTCGGAGCGCCGCTCTCGCGCGGCGCGCGCTTGCTCTTTGCCCGCCAGCCTCCGCAGGCGAAGAGCGCGCGAATCGTCGAGCCGATCACCGGCGAGATCCAGCTCACCTACGTCTATCCGAGCTACACGCGCCTGCCGGCTCGCACCGTGCCCAACACCAACGGCGAGATCTCCGCGCCGCGGGGCACGCAGGTGAAGCTCGCGACCCGCGCCGATCGCGAGGTGGACAAGGCGAGCGTGCTCGTCGGCAACTCCGAGCTGCCGCTGCAGGTCGAGGGCGGGCGCGCGCTCGCCGGTGAGCTCCTCGTCAACGAGCCGGGCAGCTACCGCTTTCGCTTCGAGAGCGCGCGCGGGCGCACGCTGGCCGAAGGCCCCCCCATCCCCATCGCCGTCGAGGCCGACGCCGCGCCCAAGGCCGAGATCGTCGCCCCGGCGACCGACCTCGAGGTGGACCCCAAGTCCGACGTGACCCTCCGCTTCGAGGCTCAGGACGACTACGGGCTCTCGGAGATCGCCCTGATGTACAAGCTGCCCGGCGCCACCAAGCCCCAGCGCCTCGTGCTGCAGCGCGACCCCGAGACCCCGCGCCGCGGCGCAGGCGAGTACCGCTGGGACATCGTCTCCCTCGGCCTGATGGCCGGCGACCGGGTCGCCTACTACGTCGAGGCCACCGACAACGATCAGATCTCCGGCGTCAAGACCGGCGTCTCGCGCACGCAGTACCTGAAGATCTACAGCGAGGCCGAGCACCACCGGCAGATCATCGGGCAGATAGAAGAGGACTGGGAGAAGCTCATCTCCCTGCTCGCCGACCGGCTCGAGGGCCGCGACCGGGCCGAGGGCCGCTCGCTCGAGGACATCGCCGGGCTCGAGGCGGTAGACACCCGCGCGCTCGCGCTCGCCGCCACGCTCGCCGAGCGCGCCACCTCGCTGCGCAAGGCCAAGGCGCCCGATCAGCTTTGGCGCGCGCTCGTCAACGTCTCGCAGGGGCTGCGCGCGAAGACCTCGGCCACCTCCGACGCGCGCTCGGCCCTCGGCATCTGGCTGCGCCGCGGCATCGGCCTCGACTCGAGCCCGGTGCGCCGCTTCGACGCCGCCCTCGCCGCGGAGATCGCCGAGGAGGAGCGCAGCATCCTCTACCTCGAGACCCTGCTCGACCAGCAGCGCATCGAGGATTTGCTCGCGCTCTCCAAGGAGCTGGCCGCCAAACGGCGCGACCTCGCCAACCTGCTCGAGGAGTACCGCACCGCGCCCAACGACGAGACGCGCGATCGGCTCATCTCCGAGATCGCCCGGCTCAAGGAGCGGATGGCCGAGCTGATGCAGCGGATGGCCGAGCTGACCAAGAACATCAGCGACGACCACGTCAACGCCGAGGCGCTCAAGGAGCTGAGCGAGACCGGGCAGATGATGGACCTGTTCGACAAGCTCCAAGAGCTGCTGCACCAGGGCGAGGTCGAAGAGGCGATGAAGGAGATGGAGAAGCTCGGGCAGATGCTCGACGAGCTCGAGAAGGGTCTGAAGGAGGCCTCGGGCAAGTTCGAGGGCGGCGAGATGGCCGAGCTCGGCCGCGACCTGCAGCAGTTCGCCCGCGAGCTCGACAGGCTGCAGCAGGACCAGCAGTCGCTGCTCGAGGACACGCAGCAGGTGCGCAACAGCTACAAGCAGGCCATGGAGGAGCGCCTGAAGCAGAGGGGCGCCGACTTCGTGAAGCGGCTGCGCGAGAAGGTGGCCGAGGCCGAGAAGAAGCTCGGCGAGGTGTCCGAGGTACAGAGCTTCTTCGGCTTCAACGACCTGCGCGGCGCCCAGGAGGCGATCTCCGATCTCGACAAGGCGCTCGCGGTCGAGGACTTCGACCAAGCGGCGCAGGCCGCGGCCAAGGCGCTCGCGCATGCCAAGCCGCTCGCCGAGGACTTCGAGCGCCAGGCCCGCGAGTCGCGCCACTTCCCGCAGGCCTGGAAGAAGGAGGCCGAGAAGGCGCAGCGCAACGCCAAGCACGCCCGCGAGGCGATCCCGCCGCTCGAAGAGGTGCGCAAGGAGCTCGCCGAGCTCTTCCCGCCGCCCACGCAGATGATGAGCGAGTCCGACATCCAGAAGATGAAGGACCTCGGCGAGCGCGAGGGCGCGCTGCAGCAGAAGACGGGCCAGATGATGGAGAAGATGGGCAGGATGAATCAGCAGGCGCCCCTCTTCTCGCCCGACGCCCAGCAGATGATGAAGCAGGCCGGCGACCGCATGGGCCAAGCCCAGCGCGAGCTGCGCGGGCGCAATCCGACCGGCGCCATCGCCGAGCAGCGCGCGGCGCTCGATCAGATCAGCCAGCTCCAGAAGGGCCTCGAGCAGGGCCAGAAGCAGGGCGGCGGTCAGGGTCCGGGCATCCCCTGGCCGTGGATGGGCCCGGGCATGGGACGTGACAACGGAGGAGGGATGTCCTCCTCGAACGACGAGAAGGTCCAGATCCCCGGGGCCGACCAGTACCAGGTGCCCGAGGAGTACCGAAAGGACATCCTCGACGCGATGAAGCAGCGGGCGCCGGAGAAATACGAGGATCAGGTCAAGCGCTATTACGAGGAGATTGTAAAGTGAGCCGGCTCGCGCGCCCCACCCTGCTGCTCGTCGCGCTGCTGCTGCCCGGCGCCGTCCTCGCGGCTTCGGAGGAGATCGAGGCCGCGGCGCGCATCGTCATCGGCGAGCTCGAGGCCTGGGACGTCAACGCCGCGCGCGAGGCCGTCGACGAGCTGCTCGCCCGCGAGCCCGATTCGCGCAGGGCCAAGGCGCTGCACGCGCAGGTGCTCTTCGAAGAGGGCGACTACGCGAAGTCCGCCGCTCTCTGGGACGAGCTCGGCGCACCCGACGAAGACATGGCGCTGCTCGCCCGCGCCACGCACCAGGTGACCAAGAGCTACGAGTCGGTCGAGAGCAAGCACTTCGTCTTCCGCTACCCGCCGGGCAAGGACGCGCTGCTCGCCCCCTACGCGCTCGAGGCGCTCGAGAAGATCTACGCGGCGATGCGCGCCGACCTCGGCTTCGGGCCGCCGAACAAGATCGCCATCGAGGTCTACGCCGACGCCAAGGCGCTCGCGGCCGTATCGACCCTGCCGCTCGAGGCGATCAAGACCTCGGGCACCATCGCCATCTGCAAGTTCAACCGGATCATGTTCACCAGCCCGAAGGCGCTGGTGCACGGGTACGGCTGGCTCGACACCCTGGCCCACGAGTACGTCCACCTGGTCATCTCCAAGAAGAGCCGCAACAGCGTGCCCATCTGGATCCACGAGGGGCTCGCGAAGTTCCTCGAGTCGCGTTGGCGAGGCGAGGCGGGCCAGGCGCTCTCGCCTGCCTCCGAGGCCTTCCTCGGTCAGGAGGCGAAGAAGGACGCGCTCATCCCCTTCGAGCGGATGCACCCGTCGATGGCGCTGCTGCCGTCGCAGGAGGACGCCGCGCTCGCCTACGCCGAGGTCTTCACGGCGATAGAGCTGATGCACCGCAAGGGCGGCAACGCGGCGCTCGTCAAGCTGATGGACGAGCTGAGAGGCGGCGCCGACTACAAGACCGCGGTCTCGCGCACGGTGGGCGCGCCCTTCCCGAAGTTCATGGCGGACTGGAAGGCCTACCTCGCCCGCCGCGAGTACCCGAAGGAGGTGGCGCCGCTGTCGGCCGAGCGGCGCCGCTTCACCGAGGACGAGGCACAGCGGCCGGCGGCGAAGGGCTCGGAGGAGGAGCGCGAGAAGATCCGCTTCGGCGACTTCCTGGAGATAGAGGACTCCGAGGGCCGCAAGCTCGCCCACCTCGGCGACCTGCTGCACGCGCGCGGACGCCACCAGGCGGCGGTCGAGGAGTTCGCTCGGGCCTACAAGCGGGTCAAGAACCGCTCGCCGGCGCTGTCGAACCGCTATGCCCTCGCGCTGATGAAGCTCGGCGACTTCAAGCGCGCCGAGGAGCTGCTGACCGCGAGCCTCAAGCCCTTCCCCTCCCACGCGACGACGCACCTGCACCTCGGGCAGGTCCAGATGGCGACCGACCGCGCTGCCCTGGCCGAGCGCTCGTTTTTCGAGGTCGTCGCCCAGGATCCGTTCGACCCGCGACCGCACCAGGCGCTCGCCGAGATCTACGGCGCCCGCAAGGACGCGCTGAGGCTCGAGCGCGAGAAGGCCTCCCTCGCCATCCTGATGGGCAAGGAGAAGAGCGCGGTCGAGAGCAAGGGCGTGGTCGTCGTGCGCAGCCACCCCTTCGCGCGCGTGCTGCTCGACGGCGTGGATACGGGGCGCTCGACGCCGACCAAGCTGCTCGTGATGCCGGGGCAGCACGTGGTCCGCCTCGTCAACAGCGAGCGGGGCTTCAGCCAGGAAACGACGGTCGAGGTCGTGGCGGGGGAAGAGGCGCTCGTCGAGGTGATGCTCGACGAGCCGGCGCCAGAGGCCGACGGGGGTTGAACCTCAGCCGCGGGGACGCCGGGAAGTCCGGTGGCGGGTAGGGGCGCATCGCGATGCGCCCGTCGACGAATCCGGCAGAGGCGCGGGCGATACGAGGGTTCCCGGCGGCCGCACGAAGGCCGGCCCTCCGGAATCGTGCTGCCGCGCCATGCGAGCGAGGCGAAACGCGCCGCGCCTGCCGCTTCGGAAGGGATAGACGGACGCGGCGGCCACGCCGAGGCGATGAGTCGTCAATCCTGCCCCGCTATCCGCGGCTCCGACTCGGTGCCCGGCGGCCGATACGACGCGCGGTGGGTCGGCGCTTGCCTTCGGCGAAGGTGGCCGCGCCATCCACAATCGGCGCAGCGACGCGGCGGAAAGCCGATGGCCCGCAGGAAGGCATCGCCGAGGCCACGCGTGCGCGATGACCAGAGGTTTTTGCTACCGCAAGACGGGCAATTCGCCATTGCGCCCCCCTCAGAGCTGGAAACACGGAAACAGCCCGCACCCTAGCACAATGATTGGAGTGAATAGCGTTGGGCTGTTTGCGACTGGCACCAGGTTGGTGAGAGGCGACTGCACCGAGCAAGCGGTCCGGCGCCCGAAGGATGGAGGGCGGAGTGATGGAGGGCGGAGCTCCAGCTCCGCCTGCCGCTGGCCGGCTCTTCGATCGGCCTTCATTTCTCCAATCACGATCAGAAGAACCCGCGTTTGCCCGCGCCCGCCCGGTGAAAGCCCCCTCCCCGCCGGCGCGCTGCCGGTCCGAGTGCTCGTCGCGGAGATCTCAGCGCGCCGACGGGGCGGGGGCTTCCACCGGATGCGCGCGCTCAAACACCGGGACCGGCACAAGGAAAGCGACCGCCGACGGGGCGGGGGCTTCCACCGGATGCGCGCGCTCAGACACGGGGACCGGCGCAACGAAAGCAACCGCTCGCCCGTGCTACCGTCCCCCCGGGCGACCCGAGAGCCAAGATTGACTCTGGACTAAGTCCAACCTAGATCGAAGTTAGTGAGTGCAGACGCCGTTCTTCGAGCTCGAGCGGGTCCACCGCGCGGCGAAGGAGCAGAACGTACGGCTCACGCGCAAGCGATGCCTCGATCACCTCACGCCCTTGCTTCACGGCTACGAGCGCTGCCTCCGCTTTGCGGCCGAGGTCGCCGGGTCGCTCACGCTCGACGATTTCAGCGAGACCGTCCGCATGCCAAGCGGCGAACCGTTCGACGTTTACGGCGTCAGGCTGTCCGATGGGCTCGCCGGCAAGTACGGCCTCACCGCTCGGAGGGCCTGGTACCTCAAGCTCACGGTCGAAGACGACGGCGCGGGGGAGTCGGTTTTCTACCTCTCACTGCACGCTCCGGAGAGACCCATCTATCGAAACGGCGGGATCTTGGTCCCTGAGCCCTGAGAGGGAAGCGAGGTTTGAACCATGGCCAGGCGATGCCCGATTTGCGGCGAGGGCGAGATTCGCGAGGTCGCGCGCTCCGGCCGGCGGCTGCCCTACAGGAATGTGCCCGACCTGGAAGTCCCCGCCGACCTCGCCATCCCCACCTGCAGCGCCTGCGGGGAGGAGCTCATCGACGCGCAGCTCGCGCGCAGGCTCGACGAGAGGCTGGCCGGCGCTTATGAGGCCGCGCTCTCGAGCAAGGCCGATGCGGCCATCCGCAAGCTCGCCAAGCTGGTCCCGCAACGCGACCTCGAGCCTCTCCTCGGCCTGTCGGCGGGCTACCTCTCGAAGCTGAAGAAGGGCGAGAAGCGCCCGAGCTCCCCGCTGGTGGCGGCGCTCATGCTCCTCGCGAGCGACGTCAACCGGCTCGCCGAGCTGGGCGAGCTCTGGCGCGTCGGCGAGGGCGGCGCGGCGCCCATGTCTGACCGCGCCCGCCCGGTGAAAGCCGCCTCCCGGTCGGCGCGCTGAGGGGCTCGCGGCGAGCACTCGGACCGCCTTCGTTCCTCCAATCACGGTCCAGAAGAGCCCCGTATCTGCCCGCGCGCGCCCCGATGTAAAGCCCCTCCCCGTCGGCGCGCTGAGGGGCTCGCGGCGAGCACTCGGACCACCTTCGTTCCTCCAATCACGGTCCAGAAGAACCCCGTATCTGCCCGCGCGCGCCCCGATGGGAAAGCCCCCTCCCCGTCGGCGCGCTTCCGGTCCAAGTGCTCGCCGCGAAGATCTCAGCGCGCCGACGGGGAGGGGGCTTTCACGGCTTGGCGCTACGGGCCAGCGCTGCGGCGACGCAGCTCCGACCTCAGGGGCGAGAAACGATCGGAGAGATCGTCGCGCCGCTTCTCGAGGTCCTTGACCTCGCGCTCGCTCGCCTGAATCCGCTGCACATTGCCGGGATCGGCGACCCGCGACCGATGAGCGTTGGCTCTCTTCGCCATCACCTCGGCCTCGATTTGCGCCAGCTCGGCATCGGCCTGGGCGACAACCCACTCGAGATCGCCGGTGGAGTACCAAGCCTGATCGTCGAAACCGACCCTGGCAACCGACTGGAAGAGCCGCACCGGCAGCGACCGGACGAAATCTGGCTCGAGCCGGGCGATGCGCCTCTGCCGGATCCAGTCACCCCGCCCAGGCTCGTCCGCGGGCAACTGCAACGCGCACATCACATCCAGCTTGGCCTGGTAGCGGGTGGCTGGCGTCCCCTCTCCCTCGAGACTGCCGAGGTAGAACACGTCGGGCGCGGAGACCCCGTCCCTCAGGCTCGCCAAAAAATCGCTCAGCTCCTTCGAGCCGAGGTCTTTCGGCGGCGTCCCCTTCCACCGCTTGACCGGCAGCACTGAGACAAGCCTGTCGCGCATCGCCGAGCAATCGCGCGAGATGACCAGTGCGCTCGTCTCCGGGAGCGCGAGGGCCTGATCGCCGTCGCTGACGAAGAGCCGCACCTCATGGAGAAGGTCGCCCTGACCAAGCGGCTCCGGCCGGTCGCGGAATGCGGAGAGGATCGGCATGCGAACGGCCCTATTCTTCGTCAGAGGACAGGAACGCCCGAGCAGCCCGGGTTCGGCGGTATCCGCGCAGCGCCGCGTCCCAGTCGTCCTCTTCGGCAAAGGCCGACACGGTCGCCTCGAGTGGAGCGGCGACCACCGAAGAGAGGCCTTCGGCCGCCGAGGCCACAGGCCGCCGCGTCAGGCCGCAGGTTTCCAGGATCACCACCACCTCGCCCGGAGACTTCATGATCCTGCAGGGCTTCTCTTCGCGCGCCACGCGACAGACGGCCGCATACGATGCCTCCCTGGTGTCGAGCGACCTGGACGAGGGCGAGCCGAAACGCACCAGCAAGTTGTCGCCCATCCGCCGTACCTCCTCGGAGGGCCTGGAGCCGAAGTGGTCATACAGCGTGGGCTGGGCTCGCTCATCCAGACCGCTCAAGGCCACCAGTGCCTCGTCCGATTTGGCGATCTGGGCTCGTCGCGGCTGCCGGCGGGCTCCCTCGAAGGACAGCGAGGGGTCGGCCCACAAAAAATAGACGCGCCGCCGCCTCTCCTCCCGGGCTGCCTCGAAGGCGAGCTCAGCGATGAGCTTGCTCCTTTTGGCCGAAGCGAGAGATGCCTTCGGGCGAGATGAGCCTTCCGAAGACCTCGTTCAGCTCGGCGTTCGCTTCCCCGAGGATCGTGGGGAGGCAGGCCCCGGGCGGGATCGGTCTTCCCGTGCGCGTCTCCAGCTTGAGAACGCGCCGGTCCTCGTCACCAGCCAGCCGCACCAGGTCCATCCCGACTGCCAGCGCCCCCGTCTCGCGCCTCTCGCGAAAACGCAACGCCAAGGAGGTATCGGCCGCCTGGGAGAACCCGGCGAAGGTGGCGACCCAGGGGACGACGAGCGCCAGGTCGGCGAGCCCTGACCAATGCTTGCCCTCGACGAGGTGATCGACCTTGGCAAGCTCGAGTCGAACCGGCGCGGGGCGGCGCCCGAGCGCCTGCTCGCAGAACTCGGCGAATTGCCGGTACTCCTCCTCGAAACGGCTGCGGATGCCGCGGCTGGTCCCGTGGTCCCCAAAACGGGGGTACGCCTGCCCCCGAGCACGCCAATTGAGATAGAAGCGGTCGCTCTGGATCTGGAGGACGAACTCGTCGTCTGCGCTGACGAGCCAGACCCGCAGCGGCGGCAGCGCTTCCAGGACGACGGTCGGTTCGTCGGCAAGAGCCGGATGAAGTTGGTGGTGAGGGAAGGCTTGCCTCTTGCGCTCCCAGTAACTGCCGAGCACGAGCGGGCTCAGTTCGGGGAGCGGCTGAAACACCAGCCCCGAGATGACTTCGAAGACCGGGGGAGCCGACAGTTCGCCAAGAGGAGCCACCGACACCTCGCGAGGAAGACCTTCGGCAAATTTGCGCACTGCGGCCGCGGAAGTCTAGAAAACTAAATGGCGTCGCTAGGTTAGAGCACACTGGCATCAGGGCGGAGCTCCAGCTCCGACACGCCCGCGCGACGGCCAAGCATGGAGCTTCATCCTCGCATTCGCTAACGGTCCCCACGCTTCGAGTGCTTGCCAGGAAGGCTGCGCAGCACCTCGGTCACCGCCTTCGGGTCAGAGGCGGCGATGAGGCGCTCGGCCGTCTGCTGGAGCAGCGAGAGGTCTTCTATCTGCGAAACCCGCGTGGCCTCGGGCGGGAGCTCTTCGAGTTTCGCTCGCATCAGGGCGAGCAGGGTCTGCCGCAGCGCCTGCGCGCCTCTCTTCTCGCCCTCCTCTCGGCTCATCCTTCGGATCAGCCTGTAGGTCGAGGACTCCATCACGAGCTCCTTTCGCCGCACCAT
>ENA-UOOR01000746-UOOR01000746.1-fermentation-metagenome-genome-assembly--contig:-NODE-746-length-43164-cov-18.604213_pt1 | contig 43164 bp, 47 predicted proteins | sample MGYA00245780_ERZ724029 | MGnify/ENA primary metagenome ERZ724029 (study PRJEB28704, sample SAMN03018315) | fermentation metagenome | biome: anthropogenic terrestrial biome; feature: soil; material... | reverse complement strand
TTGCTGTAAGCCATTCGGCTTCTTCGTCTTCTTCATCATCAGGAGGGAGTATATAAAGCTTCACGTACTTCTCTTCATCTGTTTGAATGAGGTATCTCTGGTTGTAGTCCTGCAGCTCCTGAATATATTCGTCGCTGTAGAATGGATCAAACTCAGAGTTTTCATACAACATCAATGCCTCTGCCCACATTTGATCAACTTTAACTCGCTGAGAGTAGCGTTTGTCAATCTTCTCGACCTCTATTGTGCCGTAACGGCTGGTACCGTGATTCTGCGTCAGGAAGCCGCCCATTTCTGCTGTGCGGTTAGCAGTGAACATTGGTACTGCAACTCTGTTTCGTTCGGTTGGAAACTCATCGTTACGCCTTTGTACCAGGATCATTTGAGAGCGCGTGTACTTCTTGAATTCTTCTATCCTGGCCGTTCCTTTATTAATACCTACCAGATCATCGAAACAAACGATTAGATATCTTGTGAAAACATCGGATAATGAAAATCTACTGTCGTTCTCAGGCTGAACATAGTAGCCCTCGAGCGATTCAGGCAGAAAGAAGCGGGTTAAAAATGTTTTTCCGATATATTCCTCCATTGATATAAAACCGAGTGCTACAGCGTTAGGAATTCCATCCTTCCACTGGGCCACGCTTGCAACCATCCATTTACGAATAAGGAAATTCATACGTTCACGATAATAGTCAGGCTCTTTATCAAATGATCTCGGAGTTATATGGTTACAAAGCTTGTCTATGTGACTCTCACCCTTATACGTCCCTCTTATCTTATCAAAATAATTAAGTATAGGATTCTCCTGGTCGAAATAATTCTGATCTCTAAGCAAGATGCGAAGATCTGTTCTTGAAATTGATTTTCCAATACCTTTAAGATAGAGGTACAAAGTGTCCATTGTTGGTTGGTACCGGTATCTGCTTTTATCTTTACTTTCAATGCTGAATTTACTTGGATCCAGGCAAGATGTTTTCACAACAAATGCTTCGTTAATGGTATCTACAATGTCCTGTATTCGATCATCCACGAACTCTAATGCACCCGCATTAATTTCAGGTAGTTTAATTGTGCTCATTATTATTAATATCTAAATCTATTGCTTTCTAGTTTAGACAGGTAGTTTTTCACCTGTTTGTCTCTATCTTTATTTGGATTTATCAGAATGATAGTGGTTGCATTTATCCGATGTGGGACAAGATCACTGAACATTCCTTGTGATTTTTCAGAAATAATTAAAGCGCTCTCCCGGAGCGCGTTTTCTTCAAATCTGTTCGTAAAACCTCCTTTTTTCTTTGCCATTACCCTAATGCTTTGTTTATTACTTTTTCAGCTCTTTCAATCATTTCCTGAAAATACCCTGAACTGGGAGCCGAGCCTTTTTCGTGCTTTGCTATATACATTGCGAATTTTAATAGCTCAGGTGCAACGGCTATAAGTTGAGCGTTGGCTATTTGTTCTTCCTGTGATTTTTTACCAACAGCTTCGCAAATCGAGTAATATGAATCAGCCGTTAGAACCTGAAACCCCATTCCAGACCGAATCCATTTTAGTTCTCCTTTTTTAGTTTTTGTCCCTTTAAATTCTTTTTCCATGATTATTTATTGTTTAATTAGTTCGTATTCATACACCCATACCCAAGGGTTACTTTGCCAGGTGTCTTTACCGTTTATTTTATTTATAAGCATTTCATACGCTCTTCTTGCGGTTATGTATGGTTGATTATCTCCTTCCACATAAAATGCTTTCATCCATTTTGATTCATTACCACATCTGCCTACTTTAATGCCTTCTTTGATACAATCTTCCTCGCTTATATCCTGCAACCTCTCTGCTCTCACGTTTGTAATCTTGATGAAGTAACGGGCATATTTTTCAGGCATGAATAGTTTATTCTTGTAGCCTCCATTTCTTTTTATACATGCAATATCTGTTTTATTTTCATGCAAATATTCGTATTCATAAGTCTGTCCCGTAATTATATACGGCTCTTTCAGATACACCGTTTCGCCAACTTTGTAGCGGGGTTTAAGATATTTTCCTTCGTGCATAAAAAAGTGATAGGCTGGCTCTGGTGTCCATGGTTTTTCTGATAACTCATAATCCGGAGTATTACCCAAAACTCTGTTAAAACTTCTTATATTGTCAGGTTGTGACTTGATTATTCTCCTTGTCATTGTCTTAACCCTCTGAACTGTCAGGTTAAAATTCGATTCTGTAAATATTATTCCTTTCATTACTTTTACTTTAATAGTTCTACATATTCCTCGGGTAATTCATAATCCCAAAATCTCAACCTTCCTTTTACGTCAAGGATAGGTTTTTCAAAAAGAATAGGATCCTCTACTACCCAGTTGTAAATTTTCTTGTCGTATTTTATTGGAAACCCAAACTCGTCGAGTTCTATCGGGGTTGACTTCTCCGCCCAAATACTCGGATGGTTAACCACACAATCAACTATTTCAACACTACCGATGATGGCTCCATACTGCAATTTTGACCTAAACATAGAAAATGACTCGTGGTCAACCAATACGGCATGTAACTGATCAATATTTAATATATCATTAAAATATCTGACCTCTTTTGCACTCGCATGAATCAGCACCCTCTCACCTAAGTACTTTTCAGGTAATTTCCACGTCCTGTTTTCAATGTCTTTAATTCCGGCACACAGAAGGTATGCCCAAGGTTGGCGCAAACTAATTGTTTTCATAATCCTAAGGCTTTGTTAATTACTTCGTAGGCTCTACCTACTGCTTTCTGATTAGACTTGCCATAATGTGCATATCCTTCAAATAAGTCTATCATATCAATTAGCGCTCCCAATAATTCAGGTGCAGCTGCAGTTAATTGAGCGTTAGCTCTAATTACTGACGAATTGTTATTTCGTGAGCCGTCTTGTACTTTAGCAATAGTCCAACCGCCTTGAGATGTTTCAACAACCGCTTCACGTTCGGTATCTACATAGAGACTTTCATCAAATTTCCATTTTCCTTTAGTTCCTTTAAATTGTTTCTTTTCCATGTTATTTTTGCGTGTAATGATAAATTTCTAATTCTACCGGTTGGTAGGTTTTCTTACTACATCCTGATAGGGCGATTAGTAGAATGATTATTAGTATTGATATTTTTGTTTTCATATAGCTATTTTTTCTTGTTGTAATTCATGTAATTTTTCTGCAAGTGCCTCACATATCGCTCTCGCAATAGTGACTTCAACTGCATTTCCTATATATTTCTTTTGTTCTGCCTGAGTCCCGACTAGAACATAATCTTCAGGAAACCCCATTATCTGCTTTAGTTCAGGAATTCGCAACATTCGCATTTTAATGTCAACTATTCCGTAAATGATCATGAATTCTTTTATTTTCTTCATTGTATCATTGTCAGAATCGTTGATTTGAATTGAAATATTTTTGCTTTGAAATTGAGGATTAAGCAAATAGTGCCACTTTCTGTTTGCCGTTACAGTCTGAGCCGGAGAATCAATGCTACTACCTATATTGTTGAAATTAGTATTCATAACCCAAGGCTTACATGTAACCAAATGATGTTTAGGATTTACGGTCACGGTTCCTGCCGGTTGATTTATCCCTGTTGGTATCCCATTACCGTACTGCATATCCACAAATGCTAACCTATCCTTTGTGGTTACCGTTGGTGACGGATCTTCGATGCTGTGAACATTGTCTCCATTTCCGTAATAAGCTGAAATAAATGATTCCTTCCCTCCTGCAACAAATTTGATGAGTCCGGCATAGATGCGCTTTAATGTCGCTTCAACAAGAGGCTTTTTTCTTGTAAAGATGCTTTCACCTTCATCCGTGAAGTCCAGGACTTCTTTAACAGGCTTCCATTTCTTGAAATTGAACATCCCAACTGCCCCTCCTTTGCAATGTGTTGGTGTTGGGAATACTATCGGCAGGTCATGTTTTGCAAACAAAATAAAAAGCCTTTTCCTTGAAGTGTAAGCACCGAAATCAGCAGAATTTAATATTCTGTGATCTGTGTGATATCCATACTTACAAACGTTCTTAATCCACCGTATAAAATCCTTTCCTTTGTATTTGCTAACCGGTTTACCGTTTTCGTCAAGATCCCCCCAACTCATGAATTCCTCAACATTTTCAATTTGAATGAAATCAGGATTGATCGCTTCGATGTATCGAAATAGATGTTCTGCAAGTGTCCTGCTGTCCGCATCACGGGGTTGACCTCCTTTTGCTTTACTGAAATTGGTGCACTCTAAGCTTGCCCACAATACAATGTAAGCATCAGGATAGAGTGATTTTTCATGCTTAATATGTTTAATTAGTCTTGATAAATTAAGTGTTCTTATATCTTCAGTAAAATGTAATGCTTCGGGGTGATTTGATGAGTGTGATGCAATCGCATTCGCATCATGATTTACGCAAGCAATTACTTTTGCACATTTATCGCCTTCGTATTTAGCTGTTTCAACACCGGTGGATGTCCCGCCTGCACCGCAGAATAAATCGATGTATAATAATTTCATATCCTCTCTATTTTTTCAATAACATGTCTCAAGTATCCATATGAGAACTGGCATTAGTTTTCGCTTCTCCGATTCATACAACTTCCGATAGTGTTCAGCGCTTTGCTTTGCCTCTTCAACTTCCAATCTTTTTTTATTTGCAAATCTGCCACGTCGGTCTCTTAAATATTTTCTGCGAACTGCAATTGGTTCTAAAAATGATAATTGAGTGCTCATATGATTTAATTTTAAGTTAGTTGCTTTAAAAAACAGCCATGGGCTTCACAGCTTAGGCTGTTGTGTGAAAAAATAGTTAAGTATAATACTGCTTTGCAATTAATAATGATCTGTATAAATTAGATCTGAATTCTATTATGTGCGTTGGACCCGGAATCATGCAGGAAATGTTTATTATGATTGAATCAGAATTTCGATAATATCTATCAATAGCTTCTACATTGCTTTTAATTGCTCTCAGTATATCGTAGAATTCAATTGTGCTCACATTAAGACTGTCGAATCGTTCAAGCATCTGATTTAGAAGTTGAACTTTATCGTATCCTAACTTGGATTCTATAATGTTCGTACAGAATAATGAAAGCGTTAGTCTCATATTGTTTTAGATTTAGCCAGTTCTCTAATCTTCTCAATTGGTGAGTATATCATCAGGTCAGGATGTTTGTTGTAATCAGGCAGCTGTGAGGGTGTGTCACGTCCTGATTGTTTTTGCCGTTCTTCAATTTCCTTTTCTATCTTAGTAAAAGCCTCTTTCCTCTCGTTGCTATAACCGAAAAAGCTCGATGAAATGCGTTGTGTGTCTATGCTTCCGTAGAACGTTCCGTAACGACTGTCAAGGATGTAATTGAAAAGAAGCTTCAGATCTGATAGTCTGAAATGACTATATTTTGCATAGAGGATATATGAGAGCTGTTTGATCACTCCGGGCTGGAGGCCTTTGTTGATATTCAAAAAATCATTGAGGAAATTCAGCCAGCGTTCAAGGTATTCGTAACCTGCATAAGACTTCTTTAGGTTGTACAAATCTGACAGGAACTTAAGTGTAATGTCTGAAGTGTTGTACACATCATTAAAGTTATTGACAAAGTCATAATTTACTATCAGTTGCTCAGGAGACTGGTCCTGTAGGAATGCTGGCCAGCTTGGATACTTATCAAATATTTGTTTTTCTAATTTATTCATGATTAAAAATTGTCAGTTGAACTGCAAAGCCAAATTCATATAATTGATTTTCTAAATTGCAATCTGTTTCAGATGGACGGTACATCGTGCGAGTAGGTGTTATTATTTTGTATCCTTTCTTCCTGGCTCGGTAACATAAGTTATACCTGCGCTTAACGTGCGGATTAACTTTTGCCATAAAGCACAGATTTAATTGCTTTTACTATGTGTTTGTAAGTTGATTTATTTTTCAGTCTGATAATTATAAAGCCCTGGTCGAAATTTATCCTGGTTACTTCAAGATTCGCTCCGTAAAGATTATTGATATCATCAGCCATTTGTGAAGTGATCTTCTTTGTTGTGAATACCTGGTATTTGTCATCTACCGGTCGCTTAGCTATCGTAGTAAAGCTGTCCTTTGTTTTAAGGAATACGTATGTCTCTTTGCTTAATTCTTTTAACATGATTATAATGTGTTTCTATTTAATGTGAATGTTTCTTTTACTGGCGCTTCATCACCCGGCTCATCGTTATTAAACTGAAAATCCTTTGGTGCGAAAATTGATTTATAACGACTTGTGATATAGAATTCAATAAACTCAAGTGCTGTTTCTTCGTTCTTTTTTGAGATCCTAAAAAGTTTTTTCAAACGAAGTCTTTCTTCTACCGGCACCAGAACTATGTTATATACATCGAGAAGGAATTCTTTGTAATCGTTCCAAGCATCTGCAAATTCAGCACTATCAAACGGCAACTCAATTTCGTCACGCTCCGGATCCGGAACAAACATTCCAAATTCTTCAATTAATACACCAATATTCTTAGTGTTACGTTGAAAGTTCTTTTTAATTTTATTGATATCAGAACCGTTTCTTAGCCCATTCATGACTACAGCGTCATCATCTATTAGCTTTTGAATTGATTCCACTAGCATTGACCACTTTTGTTTCATATTCTCTTATAAAATTGTGTAAATCTCTGTCGTTCACGCTGTACAACTCTTCAGCTTTATCTATTAAATAGCGTGCTTGTCGATTATTTCTATTTGTGCACCAACCAATATCCCTTGTGCTGTAATTATTCATGTATGCGAAGAGCATCCATGCCTTTCTAGCTGTTATCCACGGTTCAGCTCGACATCGCGAGCGAATTAGTATACGTTCACTGGGATCAAAAATTAAGTTGAATAATTTCTCTATCATGATACATCAGAAAAATTTAAGTCTAATTCGTCTCTCCTGTTCCTAGATCTAAGTCTTTCTGTCACATTTGTACTTCTACGTGATCTGTTGCGTGTAAATGCATCTGTTGACTGCATAATATCACCAGACATATAAATAATTAACAAACAAACAGCTACAATATTTTTAAGTGGAGAAAGCTCCATACTTATGCCAAAATGTGTGCAGAAATACCATGCGGAAAATTCATTAACGCTCCGGCATTCTGTCTTTTCGAAAATATTTCGAACATGATTTTCAACAGTATGTACAGAAATAAATAAACGATCGGCTACTGTTTTCTTGCACGCACCCCAAGCGATGAGTCTTCCCACCTGTGTTTCTCTTCTTGTTAGCTTAGCTCCAGCATTCATATCACTCCCCCCAGATATCTGATTTTTTAACTCTGTATTTGATGAAAACTTTCTCGATTGCTGCCTTTTCTTCTACGTCTGGAATAATTTTACCTGAAAGTCTTTGATACCATTGAGAGCGAGATGTAATTCCAAGCACATTTTTGATATCCTCTCTTGCTTTGCGGATATCTTTGTACGGAATCATGCCGTAACCTTTTTTAAAACTGTGGATGTTCTGTGTTTTGTTTGCCATATCTTTCAAAAAATAGTCTATATTTGCTATTTACAACTGTGCGTTAAATACGTACATTTGTACCGTTTAAAACGTACAGATGCAAATATAAAACAACTGTTTGATTATACCAAACAAATGTTTGATTAATTGGTGTTAAAATGAGTGATATCTCCGACAGGATATTATATCTAGTTGAGAAAGAGGCAGGTGGAAATGCCGAAAAATTTGGTGAAATGACCGGGTTCTCCGGCCAGGCAATAAGAAATGTATCAGAATTAAAGAGAAACAGACCGAGTTTAGACCTGATAAAGTCTATACTTCAAACATGTGTTTGGATAAGTCCGGACTGGTTGTTATTTGGCAAGGAGCCATTACAAAGAGAAAAAGTAGACAATAGCAGTGCACCCCCAGAATGGCTTCTGAGGCGTGTTGAAGAATTGGCGATTGAAAATAACGATTTGAAAAAAGAGTTATGCAGATTGACCAACTCCAAAAAAAATAATGACATCAATCATGTTAAAGAACATGATCCAGAATTGATATAGGTAGCCCGTTTGCAGACCAGTAAAATATAATCAAATGATAATCAGTATTAAAGATAGTCCGCCAGGTACCTCAAACATCTTTATCTTTCTTGAATACTTCGGAAACACTGGCGAAGTTCTCTTTCCATGATTTTGAAACGTCATCAAAAAAACTTCCTGCACTTTCTTTAATCACATCCCACTTAGAATCGGCAATACTCTCGTATTCATCTAGTCTTGAGGATAGTTTGTCTCTTATTCCCTTTAAATTATCCAGCTGTTCACGGTACTCCTCTTTTGCATCATCAGCAATGTCATCTGCTTTCTGCTCGAGCTTGTCAATGTATTCCTTCAATTCATCAAGCACTTTGTGAGTTTTCTGTTTAAATTCTTCTTTTTTCATAAAATGTGTTTTATAGTTCAACGTATTATGTAAAACATTTTTTTTGTAGGATTGGTTCATTATATCATTTTTATTAAAACAGCATAAAATATTCTATATAGAGTAGCATTATGATACCGAAATCATTGAAAATACGTATCTTTGCAACTTATTTATTGAAAATTAATTATGCTGAATATTGTTATTTTTGGAGCCCCGGGCTCAGGTAAGGGAACACAGAGTACAAAACTTGCCGAAAAGTATGGACTAGAGCATGTTTCAACAGGAGACATGTTGAGAGCTGAGATAAAAGCTAAAACAGAGTTTGGGAAAAAAGCTGATTCATATATTTCTAAAGGTCATTTGATTCCGGATGAAGTAATGATTGGTATTCTGGATGATCTTATGAAGAAAAGGAACGGAGTCAAAGGTTTTATATTTGATGGTTTCCCCAGAACACTAGCGCAAGGTAAGGCATTGGATGAAATGCTTGAGAAATATGGTGAGAAAGTGTCTGTGGTACTCAGTCTTGAGGTTGAAGAGGAAGAACTTGTAAACCGTATACTCAAAAGAGGAGAGATCTCTGGCCGTTCTGATGACAACAGGGAAACTGTTGAATCAAGATTAAATGTCTATTACAATCAGACTGAACCTTTAAAGAACTTCTACAACGAAAAGTTTAAGCTTGTAAGAATACCGGGACAGGGTAGCATAGATGAAATATTTGATTCAATTGTTACTGTCGTAGACAGAATAATTGTTTGAAAAGGTAGAAAATAATATAATATAGGAATTTAGAATATATAGTGAAATGGCGGAAACAAACTTTGTAGATTACGTAAAGATATTTTGTCGCTCTGGAAAGGGCGGCCGCGGATCTGCGCATTTCCGCCGTGAGAAATATGTTCCTAAAGGCGGACCTGATGGTGGTGATGGCGGTGAAGGCGGTAGTATAATTTTGCGTGGAAACCGTAACTTCTGGACTTTACTGCATTTGCGATATCAGCGCCATATCTTTGCAGGGCACGGAGAATCGGGTTCAGGTGCTCAGCGTTCTGGTAAAAAAGGGGAGTCTAAGATTATTGATGTTCCCTGTGGTACTATAGCTTATGATGCTCACACCGGCGAGTTTCTGTGTGATATAACAGAAGACGGACAGGAGGTAACACTCCTGAAAGGTGGACGCGGAGGTTTAGGTAATCAGCATTTTAAGACATCAACCAATCAGGCGCCACGCTATGCTCAACCGGGAGAACCTTACGAAGAACGATGGGTAATACTTGAGCTGAAGCTGCTGGCGGATGTGGGGCTTGTCGGCTTCCCCAATGCAGGCAAATCAACTCTTCTGTCAGTTGTGTCTGCAGCAAAACCCAAGATAGCCAACTATCCTTTCACAACGCTTGAGCCAAACCTTGGTATCGTTGATTACCGTGATGGTAAATCTTTCGTGATGGCTGATATACCCGGCATAATTGAAGGGGCAAGTGAAGGCAAAGGACTTGGTCTTCGTTTTCTGCGTCATATTGAAAGAAACTCACTGCTGCTTTTTGTAATCCCCGCTGACAGTAATGATATAAAAGAGGAGTACTTCATCCTGTTGAATGAACTCAAAAAGTACAATCCTGAACTACTGGACAAGACTCATCTGCTTGCAATCTCAAAGTCGGATATGCTAGATGAGGAGTTTATTAATGCAATTACGGATGAGTTACCAGAATTACCCTATATGTTTATCTCATCTGTAACAGGTTTCGGTATAACAGCACTTAAAGATCTTTTATGGAGAGAGCTTAATTCTTCAGATTACATACCCAAATCCGCAGCACGGGAGGATCTTATTCACCGCAATCTGGATGTAACACAACTGGATTTTGAACCTGAAGAAGATTTTCAGGATGACAGTGAGGATGATTTAAACTATGACGAAGAAGAATTTTAGTCATGAAAAAACATCCACAGTATAACAATTTACTGCTGTTTGAGCTGCTTGATAAGGAGAAGGATATAATACATTTCTCAACTACCAGGGTTGGAGGTGTAAGTAATGGCACCTATTCTTCTTTCAATATGGGTAATTTCTCTGACGACAGCCCCCTTAATATTCATGAAAACAGAAATATTCTCGCAAGAATGTTTTATATGAATACTGATAAATTCATTATTCCTCATCAAACACACGGAACAAGAGTTCTTAAGATTGATGAAGAGTTTATGGATTTAGATTCAGCTTCTGCCATAGAAATTATGTATGGTGTTGATGCAACTGTTTCGAATCTGAAAGGACTGTTTTTATGCGCAACTACAGCCGATTGTGTGCCAATTATCATTTATGACAAAGTAAAAGAGGCTATTGCAGCAATTCATGCAGGCTGGAAAGGCACATCAGGACGAATAGTTGAAAATACAATAGTTGAGATGCAGAAGCAGTACGACTCCATTACAGGAGATATGATTGCCTGTATAGGTCCGTCAATCAGTGTTGCTCGCTATGAAGTGGGAGATGAGGTTGCCGATCTGTTTATAAAGGAAGGTTTTAATATATCAGATCCGGAGTTAGGTTTCAGGAATAAGACAACATCCAAATATCATCTTAACCTTAAAGAGATAAACAAAAGAGAGCTTCTCAGGCTTGGTGTCATCAATGATAATATTGAAATGACCGATATGTGTACTTACGATATGCAGGACCTATTCTTTTCAGCACGCCGGCAAACTGTCCACTCCGGCAGAATGCTCACCGGCATTATGATGAAAGACAACTAATCACAGACATAAAAAAGGGAACGGATTTTTTATTATCCACTCCCTTTTAGCATAATTATTAATAATTGACAGTATATACCGAAAGATTGCTTTCAATTAATAACGTGCGCTAACAACGTCCCAATCTATAATCTTCCATATTTCTTTCAGGTGATCAGCACGACGATTTTGGTAATCCAGGTAATATGAATGTTCCCATACGTCGAAACCAAGAATTGGAGTCAACCCTTTTGTAACAGGGTTACCGGCATTGCTTTCCTTTTCTATGGAAAGTTTACCGCTCGCATCCTTTGCCAGCCATACCCAGCCTGAACCAAATACGGAAGCTCCGGCAGCATTAAATTCCTCTTTAAATTTATCAAAAGAGCCATATTGCTCATTAATTGCATCCGCAAGCTTACCCTTTGGATTACCACCTCCATCTTTCTTAAATGAAGTAAAGTACAGGTTATGATTAAGCACCTGACCGGCGTTGTTAAAGATAGCTCCATCGCTTCCCTTTACTACTGTTTCAAGATCAGCATCTTCAAATTTCGTGCCTACAACAAGTTTGTTCAAGTTGTCAACGTAAGCCTGATGATGTTTGCCATAGTGGAGCTCAACTGTTTGTTTACTTATAACCGGCTCTAAAGCATCGGTTGCATAGGGTAATGCTACTTTTTCAAATTTCATATTTATTTCGTTTTTAGAGTTATTATTTTCATTGTTCTTTGCGTTTGAGCTGTTGCAACTTGTCAATACTACTGCAATAATGCTCAATAATAGGTAATAATGAACTTTTTTCATATTTCCGTTATTTGTTTATTCTTTAAGTTATAACGATTGACTAAAATTATTGTTCGATACCATTCAGGATGCTATTTTATATTTTCATAAATCATATAAAACGAAAAAAGCTTGAGCGTTAATACTCAAGCTTTTGTGGTCTTTTTATATTAATTATTAAATTTGTCTATCTTTTGTAGTCTTTATTTATGATTTCTCTTCCACAGCAGGCTCGTTGTCTTCGATGTCTTCGATATCGTCATCACTAACCTTATCAGATACCTTATCAGACTTATGCTCTGTATGGATAAATATATTATCCCCTGAACCAACCGGTTTCAACGAAGGTATCTGATTATCATCATCAGCTTTATTGTTTTCCAGAATCTCTTCAGAGCGTGAAACCCAAGGTCTTTTACCGAAGATGTGCTCCAGGTCATTTGCATATATTATCTCCCTTTCCAGAAGAATTTTAGCCAGCTCATTATGACCTTTAGACTTTTCTGTCAGAATCTGTTTAGCGCGATCATACTGCTGAGCAATCATAGCTTTTACCTCAGAGTCGATCAATTTTGCTGTCTCGTCACTGTAAGGTTTAGAGAATGGATACTCCTGACCGGAAGAATCGTAGTAACTTATATTAGGCAGTTTCTCACTCATACCCATATATGTAATCATCGCATAAGCCTGTTTAGTCACCCTCTCCAAGTCATTCATAGCACCAGACGAAATCTGTCCGATGAAGAGTTCTTCAGCAGCACGCCCACCCAGCAGAGCACACATCTCATCAAGCATCTGCTCTTTGGTTGTAATCTGTCGTTCTTCAGGCAGATACCATGCAGCACCCAGCGCTTTACCCCTGGGAACAATTGTCACCTTCACCAAAGGATTAGCATGTTCAAGAAACCAGCTCAGCGAAGCATGACCTGCTTCATGTATAGCAATAGATTTTTTCTCATCCTGAGTTATGATCTTGTTCTTCTTTTCGAGTCCGCCCACTATACGGTCCACAGCACTCATAAAGTCATCCCTCTGTACGAATTTCTTTTTATTTCGCGCTGCAATAAGTGCAGCTTCATTACAAACATTAGCAATATCAGCACCCGAGAATCCGGGAGTCTGACGGGCAAGAAACTCAACATCTATCGATTCATCAATTTTTATCGGGCGAAGGTGTACTTTAAATATCTCCTTACGATCATTCAAATCAGGAAGCTCAACATATATTTGTCTGTCAAACCTGCCCGCACGCAGTAAAGCCTTATCCAGTACATCAGCTCGGTTGGTTGCTGCAAGAATTATCACACCGCTGTTTGAACCGAAACCATCCATCTCAGTGAGAAGTTGGTTAAGAGTATTCTCCCGTTCATCGTTAGACCCGAAATTGTTGTTCTTGCCTCTGGCTCTTCCAACAGCATCAATCTCATCAATAAACACAATACATGGAGCTTTCTCTTTTGCCTGTCTGAACAGATCACGTACACGTGATGCGCCAACACCCACAAACATCTCAACGAAGTCAGAACCCGATATTGAGAAGAAAGGCACATTTGCCTCACCTGCAACCGCCTTGGCAAGCAGTGTCTTACCTGTTCCGGGAGGACCAACAAGCAGTGCTCCCTTAGGTATTTTACCCCCAAGGTTTGTATATTGATTAGGACTCTTCAGGAATTCTACAATCTCTTGTACTTCCTCTTTTGCTTCGGAAAGTCCCGCAACATCCTTAAAGGTCACTTTCTGACTTGAATCACGGTCGAACAGCTGTGCTTTTGATTTCCCTACATTAAAAACACCGCCGCCGCCACCGCCACCGCCGCCTTGCATCCTTTTCATCATCCATACCCAGAATGCAATAAGCAGAATAAATGGCAGAAATGTCAGTAAAATACCCCATAATTCGGAAGTTGTGTCAAAACGTACCTGTATATCGTACTCCTTTTCTGTTTTAACGCTGTCGATAAACTCAGAAATGGCATCGGGTGAAGGACCCTTTACCAATATTACAGGCGTTCTTCCGGCTCTTACTGATTCTCCGAAAACATAGTTAGCCGATTCTTCCCTTACGATAGCTTCGGCAGTCTCCTTATTATTATAAATAACAACACTCTCTATGCGGTTATCCCTGACATAATCCTGAAATTCTGACCATGTGACCTCTTTAACAGTATTATCCTGTCCGAAGAACCACATACCCATAAGAATTGCCAAAACTATTGCATATACCCAGTAGGGGTTGAAAGGCCGTTTTGGATTAGTGCCACCTAGTTTAGGACGCATGGTAGGCTGTTTGTCTTTTTGATTATTTTGATTGTTGCTGCTCATTTAGTTAATAGCTCTTTAATTGAATTTTTAGAGTGCTTGCGTTATAATTAACAATTTCTCATGAAATAAGTTTTTTAATCTAGATTGGGGATACGTTCTGAGTGTGCATCTCCCCAAAGCAGATCTAAATTGTAATAACTCCTTAGCTCAGGAAGAAAAATATGAACTATCACATCACCATAGTCTATTCCTATCCACTCGGATTGTTGTTTTCCCTGTATCCGGATAGGGTATTCATTAGTGTTCTCTTTTACTACTTTCTCTATGGATTCGGCAAGAGCTGATACTTGGGTAGGAGAATTACCTTCACATATTACAAAATAGTCACATATAGCTCCGGTGATGCCTTTCAAGTTTATTGTATTAATGTTTTTTCCTTTTTTTTCTTGAATTCCTTCAATAATATTCTCTAATAATAAGCTTTTTTCTGCCATTCTTTATTTTAAGTGAGTTAATACTACAAATATAGGTTGTTTTTTCTGAAATCGATATAAAAAAATTCAACAACCTTGTCTCTGATAATATTAATAACAAAAAGAGTGCCAAATAAAAAAGCCGGAGGAGACAACAACTGTCCAATCCGGCACTATTTAATTAAATGCAAAATCTACAAAGTCTGTAACTGCAGATTTCTCCATAATACTTTTATGCCGCCCCCGTCGTGAATTTGCAGGGCTATGCGACCTTGGGCATTACCAATCCTCTCATCAGTCAGGTCCACCATCTCTTCACTGTTGAGGTAAGTCTTCACGTTATCACCCTGTACAACAATACGCAATGTGTTCCATTCACCCTCTTTAAGGATCTCCTCTTTCTCATCAGGAATCTGCACAAGCCATCCGCGACCGTAAGATTCATATATCCCGCCCGTGTCATTACCTTTAGGGGCTACTTCAACCTGCCATCCGTTTACAATTGCTCCCGGCTCTACAAAAGAACGGATAAACACTCCTGAATTACCGTCAGCCTCCTGCTTGAATTCAACTGTCAGGTCAAAATCATCATAATATTCACGTGTTGCAAGATAGCCATACTGCTTATCCGGACCACTTTCGCAAACAAGCAGGCTGTCTTCCACATACCATTTCTCGGTACCGTAAACTTCCCAGCCATGCAGGTCTGTTCCGTTGAAAAGAGTAACCTCTTTTGTCTTACGCGGCAATTCTTTAATCTTCACATTTCTGAACCAGGCTGCCGAACCGTGGTCCTGCAGACAGATAGCACCCTTTCTTGCCAATCCATACTCAGGTGCGTTCTCCCACTTACCGCTGTTTTTACGCTCAAACCAGTCGTCGGTCCATGCTTCAAACTCAACAACCTTCTCCCCGTTTAGCCAGTGCTCAACATGCCCGTTGTCAAAAACAATCTTAGAGGTGTTCCACTCACCTGCAGGCTTCATAACAGTCTTCTCAGGGTCAGTGGTGTACATAGCATAGTCAGCAGCTGTTTTTTGCCAATCCTCCAGAGTATCAGGGAAGTTAGCCTCGTCAATAAGCTGATATTCAGGTCCTGTTACGTAGGGTACAGCAAACTTAGGGTTCTCCACAACATGATAAAGCACGCCACTGTTTCCGCCTTCTGCAATTTTCCAATCCCATACCAGCTCAAAGTTCTCGTAAATCTTTTCGGTTACGATATAACCATGCTCATCAGCACCTTCGCCTTTTGCCTGAATCATGCCATCCTCGGCAAACCAGGGTGCAGTAAGTGAATCTCCGTTATAATCGCGCCAGCCGTTAAGTGAGGTACCGTCAAAAAGAAGCTCCCATCCGTCATTCAACTCTTGCTGAGTGAGCGTGTTGTGCCCGCCGCCGCTTGTGCAGGCTGTTGTCAGTGCCATAATTGTTATCGCAATAATTATGTTAAACTTCGATTTCATAATTCTAATCTTTTCTATATGATTAAACTTCATTGATATCCGTTAATATAAAGCAAAGATATGGAAATATTGATTCTTGTTATTACTTTTACATTTAATTTATAAGATTATAACCCTGTTGCGGCACTCTGTTTTTTAAACTAAAAGGCGTGATCAGGCGTTTATTTGACACAAATACTAAAACAATCAGCATATTTTGGAACGAATTGATTTGACAGGAAAGAGTATAATTGGCGGCTCGTTCGTAGGCACAATAGGTTTTTTTGACGGTGTTCACCTGGGACACAGATATCTGATCTCACAGGTGAAAGAAGAGGCAAAACGACTTGATCTGCCTTCCGCTGTAATTACCTTCCCTGTTCATCCAAGAAAAATACTTCAGACAGATTATCAGCCGGCACTGCTTTGCGGGTTGGAAGAGAAAATAGAACAACTGGAAACCACGGGAATAGATTACTGTATCATACTGCCTTTCACCACCGATCTGTCTAATCTCCCGGCAAAGGAGTTTATGAAGCAGGTGCTTAAAAACGATATCGGTCTTCATACTCTTTTAGTGGGATATGATCACCGTTTTGGTCACAACAGAGAGGATGGCTTTGATGAGTATCAAGCCTACGGCAAGGAGATGGGCATGAATGTTATCAGGGCAAAAGAGCTGCAGATCGACGGCGATAATGTAAGCTCAACAAAAATCCGCAGACTGCTCAAAAACGGTGATATCGAGAAAGCAAACAACCTTCTCTCTTATAATTATACCTTATCAGGAAAGATTGTTGAAGGGTATAGAGTAGGGCGCACTATCGGCTTCCCGACAGCAAATATCAGGTCATGGGAGCGGTTTAAGGTTATCCCCAAACTAGGAGTGTATGCCGTATTGGTGCACGTGCGTGACATCATCTATGAGGGTATGCTCTATATCGGAACGCGCCCCACACTGCACAATGACCCCGAAATAAGCGTAGAGGTAAACATCTTTGATTTCAATGCAGATCTGTATGATCAGTCGCTTACGGTGGAGTTTATCGATTTTATACGCGAAGATAAAAAGTTTGATGCAATGGATCAGCTGGTTGAGCAGATTCATAACGATAGGAAGTCGGTGCTCAAACGTCTTAAAAGTGTTAAGTAAAAAAATAATATACATGCAAAACAATTAATCTTATGGCAAAAAAAATTCTTTTAAATAATGATGCAAGTGTTCCGGTAATAGGACTGGGTACTTATAAGATCGGAATCACTGATACTGATACTTACCGTGCTGTGAGATCGGCACTCGATGTCGGCTACAGACATATTGATACTGCCACGCTCTACGAGAATGAGGTGCCTGTGGGTAAGGCAATACGTGAAAGTGGCATACCACGCGAAGAGATTTTCGTGACAACCAAATTATGGGGCACCGACATACTAAAAGATCGCATAAAGGAGGCTTTTGAGGGAAGCCTTAAAAACCTGGGGCTCGATTATCTCGATCTATACCTGGTGCATTGGCCCGTTAAAGGCAAAATCTCCTCAACATGGAAGGCTATGGAGGATATTTATATTGATGGCAAAGTAAGAACAATCGGTCTGAGCAATCATCTTATTCATCATGTAGAGGAGGTGTTGAAGGATGCAACTGTTACTCCTGCCGTCAATCAGATGGAGCTTCACCCTTACCTTGTGCAACAGGGGGTTGTCGACTTCTGCAAGGATAAGGGTATTGTGCCCGAGGCATGGAGCCCTTTAGGCAGCAGCAAGATTCCTCTCTTGCAGGATAAGGTGCTCACACGGATTGCAGACAAATATCACAAATCGTCCGCTCAGGTGGTTCTTAGGTGGAACATACAAAAGGGTGTTGTGGCAATTCCAAAATCATCAAGCAAGGAGAGGCAGGCAGAGAATTTTAATATCTTTGATTTTGAGCTCTCTGATGAGGAGATCAGGCAGATCGATAGTCTGGATAGGGGACATAGAACAGGGGTGCATCCTGATTATATTGAGTTTTAAGGGGGGGATACATTGATAACAGAAAGAAATCATTTGATTTACCAAACTACTTTGGTCTTAGAAGGGCTATAGATAGCTTATACATAGCTTATACACTGTATAATCTATGTATAAGCTATCTATAAGTAATCTTTGGATTAAGTCCGACTGATTACTAAAAGAAGATCTTTTTTCACTTTCCCCAATCCTTTTTATCTTTGCCTCATGAAAGATAATTCCGCCCCATTAAAATATTCACTCATAAGATCATCACGGAAATCGATAGGCATAATTGTTCATCCCGACGGGAGAGTAGTGGTTAGAGCTCCGATGCGTGCAAGCAGCAGTCAGATTCAGCAAGTGCTTGACCGCAGGATGGACTGGATAATAAAGCACAAGAACAGGTATGCAGAGCAGATGCGCCTGAATCCCAAGAGAGCTTTTGTGAGTGGTGAGAAGCATCTTTTTCTTGGTGAGGAGTATGTCTTGCGTGTGAAGAACGGTATTGCCAACAGAGTCACTAAAAACTGTGAGTATATTGATATAGAGTGTGCCGACGCCAATATGGCTGAGTTGCTCATGCAGCAGTGGTATAAGTCGAAGGCAAAAGAGGTTTTCCCTAATATTGTTAACCCTGTGATCAGGAGATTCAGGAGCGTGTATAATGCCGCACCTGCAAAGATCACCGTGAAAAGTATGAAATCGCGGTGGGGCAGCTGCTCCTCCAGAGGTTCTGTCTCTTTAAACAGCAAGCTGGTGCAGGCTCCGCCGAGGTGCATTGAGTATGTGATGGTGCATGAGTTGTGTCACCTTATTCATTTTAATCACTCTAAGGACTTCTATACACTCCTTGCAGAGATTATACCCGACTGGAAGGAACGAAAAAAGGAACTAAAGCGCATATTGCCTTATGGTTGCTGAATTGCTGTTGCGGATTATTAAACATTGTTTGCGGATTAAATGTTAACAACAACCGTGGGTTATATAGCCTAAATAAATTAACTTTGTAGTATAACAGAAATAAGATTTTTATGAAAAAATCGATAGTAACAATATTATTAGTGATGATGATGACAATAGCTTCTGCTGAAGAGAATCCATTTTTTAAGCCTTTTGAGGGGCCTCATGCAACTGCCCCGTTTGATGATATTAAGCTTGAACATTATGAGCCTGCCTTTAAGAGGGGGATGGCTGAACACCGGTCGGAGATTGATAAGATCGCCTCTGATGCTGCCGCTCCCACGTTTGCCAACACCATCGAGGCAATGGAATATGCTGGTGCTATGCTTACAAGGGTGAGTACTGTGTTTTTTAACCTGCTGAGCGCCGAGAGCAATGATGAGATGATGGAGATATCGCAGCGCCTGAGTCCTGAGCTGTCTGCTCACTCAAATTATATCAATCTGAATGAGAACCTTTTTGAGCGTGTTAAATCGATATATGATGATCGTAATTCTCTGGGGCTGACTCCCGAGCAGATACGACTGGTTGAGAAGTACTACGAGAGCTTTGAGAACAGCGGTGCTACTCTCTCTGCCGAAGATAAAGAGAAATATAGGAACCTCACGATGGAGCTGAGCAAGATCACCCTGGAGTTTGGGCAGAATGTGCTGCGTGAGACTAATGCTTTTGAGATGCTGCTGACAGATGAGGATGACTTGGCAGGATTGCCGAAGAGCACGATTGATGCTGCTGCCACGAAAGCAAAAGCGAAAGGTAAAGAGGGGTGGCTGTTTGATTTGACCGGACCAAGCTATACAGGTTTTATGCAGTATTCTGCAAGACGTGACTTGCGTGAGAGGCTTTACATGGCGTATAATACCAAAAACGTGAAGGGCGGGGAGTATGACAACCGTGATAATGTGCAGAGGATTGTGAACCTGCGACTGGAGATTGCTAATCTGCTGGGGTATGAGAGTTATTCTGACTATGTGCTGAAAAACAGGATGGCAAAGAGTGCGGAGGGTGTCTTCGGGCTGCTTGATAATCTTGCCGAGGCATTCGGACCTGTTGCAAGGGCTGAGGTGAAGGATGTGCAGGATTTTGCTTCTGAGATGGAGGGGAAAGTGATTGAGATTATGCCGTGGGACTGGAGCTACTACTCGGAGAAGTTGAAGGATAGTCGCTTTGGTATTAATGATGAGATGACTCGCCCATACTTCGAACTTGAGAATGTGAAGAAGGGGGTTTTTGGACTGGCAACTGAACTTTATGGGTTGCAGTTTGTGAAGAATCCTGATATTGAGGTGTACCATCCTGAGGTTGAGGCTTTTGATGTGCTAGATGAGAAGGGTGAGTTTCTATCTGTGTTATATACCGATTTCCATCCGCGTGAGGGTAAACGATCAGGTGCATGGATGTCAAGCTTTAAGGGTCAGTATGTGAAAGAGGGGATGGACAGCAGACCGCACGTTACGATTGTGATGAATTTTACTCGTCCCACTGAGACGGAACCTGCTCTGCTCACCTTCAGCGAGGTGAACACTTTCCTTCATGAGTTTGGTCACGCTCTTCACGGGATGCTGACACGTACAACTTACGAGTCTCTCTCGGGTACCGGTGTGTATCGTGATTTTGTTGAGCTGCCTTCGCACTTCATGGAAAACTGGCTTAAGGAGAAGGATTATCTTGATAGGTTTGCTTTTCATTATCAAACGGGTGAGAAGATGCCTGAAGAGCTTCTGCAGAGTATTGTGGATGCATCTAATTATAATGTAGGGTATTTAACACTCCGCCAGCTTTCGTTTGGTTATCTTGATATGGCGTGGCACTCGCTGGAGAAGCCTTTTGTATCGGAATCATCAACACCTGTTCGTGATTTTGAGAAGAAAGCAATGGAGAGGGTGCAACTGCTTCCCGTTATAGATGAAACATGTATGTCAACTTCCTTCAATCATATTTTCTCGGGTGGTTATGCTGCCGGTTATTACAGCTACAAATGGGCGGAGGTGATGGATGCAGATGCTTTCTCGCTCTTTAAGGAGAATGGTATATTTGATAAGGCAACAGCTGATTCATTCCGCAGGAATATCCTTGAGCGTGGTAATACAGAAGAACCGGAAGTGCTCTACAAACGCTTCAGGGGTCGCGAGGCATCAGTGGATGCGCTGCTTAAGAGGAGCGAGGTAGGTAAATAAGTTAAGTCATAAAAATATTATTACAAAAACAGATAGATGAGAACAAAGATTTTCTGGACAGCGTTTTTACTTACCGTAGTTTTTGCTTCAGCTCAAGTTTTTGCTTCAGCTCAAACAGCCGTGCAGGCTGATTTGAATGTCGCTTCCTTTAACATTCGTATGGACACTCCGAACGACAGTCTGGATTCATGGGAGCATAGAAAGGATATGGTGAACGGACTGATTCGCTTTCATGACTTTGATGTTTTCGGTATTCAGGAAGGGTTTCATCATCAGATTATTGATATACTGAAGCCGGGTGGATATGATTATGTTGGTGTTGGTCGCGACGACGGTAAAGAGACCGGTGAGCATTCTGCAATTATCTACAAGAAAGACAGGTTTAAAGTGCTTGAAAATGGTGACTTCTGGTTGTCTGAGACTCCCGATATTCCCGGCATAGGGTGGGATGCAATTTGTTGCAACCGTATCTGCTCATGGGCTAAATTTAAGGATAATGAGTCGGGCAAGGAGTTCTACTTCTTCAATGTGCATTATGATCATGAGGGTGTGGAAGCGCGCAGACAGTCGTCATTGCTGTTAATGAAAAAAATACGCGAGATAGCGGCTGATTATCCTGTTATCGCTACAGGTGATTTTAATGCTGTACCCGACTCGGAACCTATACAGATTATTATGAACGACGGGTTGCTTAACGACTCTTACCTTGTTTCACATACACCACCTTACGGAACAGTAGGCACATATAATTCATTCAACGTTAATGCTCCCGTTGTAAACAGAATTGATTATGTGTGGGTAACCAAAGATATTATGGTTAATAAGTATGGGGTGCTTAATGATATTCATTATGGCCGTTTCCCTTCGGATCACTTTCCTGTAATGGTTCACGTAAGTTTTTAAAACTAAAGACCATAGCTTAGGAAAACAATCTAAGTTTATTTTTTATTAATTAGTTCGTATGCTTCAATTAGCGGCTGATTGGTGTGAACGTAATAGAAAACGAGACAGCAAATGGAAAAACACTACTTTCGTAATGATAGTATAAATAAATATAACTACATGAGATATATTTCTTCAGTTTGCTTTATACTGATAGCTTTAATAGCTTCAGTTGAGAACTTTACTGTTAGTGCACAGGTGATTCATGTTCAGGAGGAAAATTCGATAAGGCTGATGTCTTATAATATACGTAATGCACGTGGACTGGACGAAATGACAGATTATCAAAGAATAGCAGATGTAATAAATAGTGTTGCTCCTGATATTATTGCTGTTCAGGAGCTGGATAGTGTGACTGCCAGAAGCAAGGGAGTTGATGTGCTTGATGTTTTGGCACGGAACACGTTAATGAATCCAACTTATGCATCTGCAATTGATTATGATGGAGGCAAATATGGTGTAGGTATTCTTTCTAAAGAGAAGCCTTTAAGTATTAAGAAAATTCCATTGCCCGGCAGGGAAGAGCCCAGAATACTCTTAATAGTTGAAATGGATGATTACTATTTTGGATGCACTCATTTCTCACTTACTGATGAAGACAGACTTGAGTCAGTTGAAATAATAAAGAATGAGGCTGAAAAGTTAAACTCGAATAAACCTTTTTTTCTTGCCGGAGATATGAATGCAACTCCTGAATCTCTTGTGCAGCAGGAGATGAACAGCTTATTTACTTCGCTTGTTTCTCCTAAACAGTTTACTATCCCTGCTGATAATCCTGACAGATGTATTGATTACATTTATGGTTTTAATGGAACTGAGGGGTGGTCACTTTTAACCGACCGAGGGGTTATTGCTGAAAAGATGGCTTCCGACCACCGGCCTCTGTATGCCGATATCCGAATTCATTCTGAGAGAGATAATATATTCCGAACAAAGCCATACTTGCAGAATCCGACAGGTAATGGAATTAGTATTTCATGGTTGACAAATGTTCCGGTTCATAGTTGGGTGGAGTATGGTACTGATGGCAACCTTGATCAAACTCTAGAGTTGTATGTTGATGGACAGATGATTGTAAATAATTTTCATCATAAGTTCCGGTTAAATAATTTGATCCCCGGAGAAACTTACAGTTATAGGGTGTGTTCCAGAGAAATAGCTGTGTATGAGGCTTACAGGAAAGAATTTGGGGAGACTGCCATTTCAGAAATTTACACATTCAGGTTGCCTGCAGAGAGTGACACTGATTTTAAAGCTGTCATTTTAAATGATCTTCATCAGAGGAGAAATCTTATAGATATGTTTGCAGAGTTGATTGCGGAAATTGATTACGATTTAGTGTTTTTCAATGGCGACAATATTGATGACCCCAGAGATGAGGATCAGGCAGTAGCTTCGCTCGCTTATATGAATGAGAAAGTTAGAGCAGAGTCAGTTCCTGTTTTTTATATACGAGGCAATCATGAGATACGTAATGCATATTCGATAGGTTTACGTGATTTACTGGATTACGTGGATAACAAGACTTATGGTGCTTTCAACTGGGGAAATACACGGTTTGTGATGCTTGACTGTGGTGAGGATAAAGATGATAGTCATCCTGTCTATTATGGATTAAACGATTTCAGTGGATTATGGAAAGATCAGGCTGATTTCTTGAAAATGGAAATTAATAGTACTGAGTTTAAGTTAGCTGACAAACGGGTTTTAATTCACCATATTCCAGTTTATGGACTTGGAGAAAATGCTTATAATCCCAGTTTGGATGAATGGGGAGAGATTTTAAAAGATGCGCATTTTGACATCTCACTGCATGGACATACTCACAGGTTTGCCTACCACCCTATGGATAGTATTGAAAATAATTTCCCTGTTGTGATCGGTGGGGGGAACAATGAAGAGAGTGCTACTATTATGATTCTTGAGAAAGATGGTAATGATATGACGTTGAGTGTGCTTGATGTTGAAGGGGTTGAGTTGTTAAAACTGAACCTGTAAAGATTAGTTTATCCCTGCTTGTATTATATCTAATTATAAAAAACGTTGGACAGGATATGACCGGTCCAACGTTCAAAAATTACTCACTTTATAATGTAGTTAACCTACTTGGCTTTTCCCTGATTAGCTACAGCTTCCATAAGCTTTTTGATCTCTTCAGGATCGCCAAGGAAATAATCTTTCTGCAGGTTCATGTCGTCATCAAACTCAAATACATAAGGAACAGCAGTTGGCAGGTTCAGACTTACTATCTCATCATCTGAGATATTTTTGAGATGTTTGATGATACCGCGCAGACTGTTTCCATGTGCTGCAACAATAACTTCGTTGTATTTTTTCATCTCCGGCACAATGGTGTCGTTCCAGTAAGGAAGAATACGTTCTACAGTATCTTTAAGAGCTTCAGTAAGAGGAAGATCTTTTTCATCTACATCTTTATAGCGAGCATCCTGGAATGGTGAGCGTTCGTCATCCTTTTCAAGGGGTTTTGGTGGAACATCATAGCTCCTGCGCCAGATAAGTACTTGGTCATCACCGTATTTCTCTGCAGTTTCAGCTTTGTTTAGTCCCTGCAGCATACCATAATGCTTCTCATTCAATCGCCATGTCTTTTCAACAGGAATCCAATCGAGGTCCATCTCATCAAGAACAACGTTTAATGTCTTTACTGCTCTCTTCAGGTAAGATGTATAAGCCTTTTCAAATTGAAATCCTTCTTTCTTGAGGTATTTACCAGCTTTGTGTGCTTCTTCAATGCCTTTCTCGGTGAGATCAACATCTGTCCAGCCTGTAAAGCGGTTTTCCTTGTTCCATTTGCTTTCGCCATGACGGATTAAAACAACTCTTTTCATACTTTAATTTTTATATGTTAGTAAATTATCTATTTCTGATTATCTGTTTCTAAAAATAACGTTACATACAAAACTACACAAATTCGCTCAATTTTTTGCAACGTTATTGCAAATTTACTGAGAATGATATTCAAATAAACACTGTTTAGCCTATTTTGTACTAATGGTTCTGTTTGAACTAATCGTCGAGTTTATCAGAGTCTGAATTAGTTTTGGTTATGAGCCGATTGGCTTTAGGTGTTGCCGATTGATCTGCTCCTTGATCCAATCTCTTTAAAATTCTTATCTGACCTATTAACAGAGTTAGTGACAATAGTGCTGCCAGTGTATCTGAAACGGGTATCGCGATCCATAATCCATCAAGTCCCCATAGTCGTGGAAAAAGTATTATGCCGGGAACAAGAAATATCAACTGACGACTAAGGCTCTGAATAATAGATTTGAATGCATATCCCAAACTCTGGAAGAAGCTTGATGCCACAATTTGCATTCCCACAAGTGGTAGGGCAATTACTGCAATACGTACACCTCTTTCTGTAAGATCAAGAAGTTCTATATCAGTAGTAAAAGCCATTGCTATTTGTCTTGGGAACAGTTCACCTACAATAAAACCTATAGTTGTAATTATCGTTGCAACCTTTAATGTATAGTAAAGCGTCTCTCTGACTCTTTTATAATTACCCGAACCGTAATTGTATCCCAGTATAGGCTGGGTTCCCTGGTTAAGTCCCAGAATAGTTATTAAGAGCAATCCCAGTATAGTATTAACAATACCAAATGCACCTACTGCCAGATCACCACCATATCGCATCAGAGAGGTGTTCATCAATACATTGACCCCGGAGGCAGCCACCTGCATACTGAACGGTGAAAGGCCTATTGAAATAATAGAGAGTATAATTGCTTTATTGAGTCGCACATTTCTCCATCTTAATCTAATAGTACTGCTTCTGCTGGTGAAATGATGCATAACAAAAAGAAGTCCTATAAACATAGATATAACTGTAGCCCAGGCAACTCCTTTAATACCCATATTAAATCCGAAAAGAAGTATTGGTGAAATAATAATATTTAATGCTGCACCAATAAGCATCGTAATCATTGCTTTTTTGGGGTATCCTGAAGCGCGCATCATGGCGTTGAAATTATAGGTAAGACTAACCAGTACATTACCCAGTAACACAATCTGAAGATAACCCCTGGCGTAGGGCAGGGTCAAGTCGCTGGCACCAAAAGCAATCAGAATAGGATCAAGATAATAATAGATTAGTGTTATAAAAACTGCATTAAGAAGTATAGTAAGCAGCAAAGAGTTGCCTACAATCTTCTCTGCTGTTTCTTTATCATTCCTACCCAAAGCTATAGATATGCGGGCTGCGGCACCAGATCCCACCAGCATTCCTAAAGATGAGGTAAGATTTATTACAGGTGTTGTGATTGCCAGACCTGAGATCGCTAATGCACCTACACCCTGCCCAATATAAATACGGTCAACAACGTTATACAACATGTTGACGACAGTTCCAATAATACCGGGTAGTGCATAATCCCAGACAAGTTTGCTAATCTTTTTTGTCCGGAAATCTATTTCTCGTTGTGTCTGCAAAATAATTAATAAGAATAACCTAATTAAGGAATAATAAATCCCAATGTGCAAATTTACAGAATATTCTTCAGATACATGGTCATTTTCACCTACTTTAGCTTATTTAGCTTCCTATATTTTGACTTTCAGATATTATATTTTAAATTTGATTTTTTAAACCGTATCATTTTGGTAAACACAGAATACCTACTTCACTATATCTGGAAATTTAAATTATACAATCCCGATTCTTTAAGAACTGAAAACGGAACCTTAATTGAGGTTTTGGATCCCGGTCTGCATAACGAGGATGCGGGTCCTGATTTTTTTAATGCAAAGATAAAAGTCAACAACACTGTTTGGGCAGGAAATATCGAGATTCATAATACTTCGAGAGATTGGTATCGTCATGGTCATGATCAGGACAAAGCTTATAATTCAGTTATATTGCATCTTTCAGAAGCAATAAATGGAGTGGTGATAAATGAATCAGGACAGGAAGTTCCACAATGCGCAATTAAAATATCTGAACCACTACGTAAAAGTTCTGAATACTTGCTATTCAGTAAGTGCAGGATACCTTGCAAAAACTTCTTATCATATCTTTCGGGACCAACATTAAATGGATGGTTGATTTGCCTTGCATTAGAACGTCTGGAGCGAAAGACAAATGATATAAATCAACATCTTAAACATTTTAATAATTCGTGGGATGAAGTGTTTTATGTGATGCTGACGCGTAACTTTGGTTTCGGCATTAACTCAGATGAGTTTGAAAGACTGGCGCTCAGCCTTCCGTTTAATATTATATTGAAACACGGTGATAATCTGTTTCAGGTTGAAGCCCTTATGTTTGGTCAGGCAGGTTACCTGGAAATTGAAAACTGTTTAAATCAGGATTATTCCAATAACCAAAGAAAACAAGAATCGATATTGTCAGCGAGTTCGGGTAAACAGTTAAATGAAGATGTTGTAGATGATTATTATTACAGAATGCAGAAAGAGTATGCATTCCTGAAAGCAAAATACAAACTTAAAAGTCCGGATAGTAAGACTATCAGAAAGCTAAGAGTGCGTCCGACCTCCTTTCCGGAGTTGCGTATTGCACAACTGGCATCGCTACTGCAAAAGTCGGGCAGACTATTCAGCACCTTTCTTGAGAAAGAGGATTATAATCAGATAATATCGCACTTCATGACTGAGCCTTCTGAATATTGGCAAACACATTATTCTTTTGGTAAGAGGTCGGGAAAGAGCAGTAAAATACTGGGCAAGTCATCAGTGGATGTGTTAATAATAAATACCGTGGCTCCAATACTTTTTGCTTACGGTAAAAAAACATTTATTGAAGATTATTGTCAGCGTGCCGAAAATTTACTGGAATCGATGAAGCCGGAAAAGAATTCCATTATCAGAGAATTTGGCGAAGCAGGAGTAATTCCTAAAAATGCAATGGAATCTCAGGCGCTGATACAATTGAAGAAAGAGTATTGCGACAAGCGTAAATGTCTCTACTGTAGGATTGGACATAAACTGCTTTCAAATAGCCGGTAAATCAACAGTTGTTAAGTAAACATATCATAGATGAATTACTTAACGAAAATATTGTACATTTGTGACTTAAAAATGAAATAGTTCCTTTGTAGAATTATGTTGAATAAGATATTTTCGATTATAACATTCCTGTTTATCTCGTTGCTAATGGCTGTTATGTTTCACTCTTGTGCAAATATGGCAGCGCCAACGGGTGGTCCGTATGACGTGGATCCGCCTGTTGTAATTGGTTCTTCTCCCGCTTTCAACTCACTAAATGTAACTCCTAAAAGAGTAGAGATTGAGTTTGATGAGAATATTAAAATCGAGAGTCCGACCGAGAAAGTGATAATCACTCCACCACAAATAAATATGCCGATAATCCGCTCTATCGGTAAAAAAGCTGTTGTTGAACTTAATGATGAGCTTTTCCCAAATACCACTTATACTATTGATTTTACGGATGCTATTGTTGATAATAACGAGAGCAATCCTCTTGAAAACTTCGTATTCTCTTTTTCCACAGGAGACCAGCTTGATACGCTTTCTATTTCAGGTAGAGTGCTCAATGCAGAGGATCTTGAACCGTTATCAGGTGTATATGTTGGCATTCACACTAATTTTGATGATACAGTCTTTACAAATGTTCCTTTTGAGCGCATCTCAAGAACCAACTCGCGCGGTGATTTCACTGTTCGCGGTATGGCCCCCGGGAAATATAGGGTATTTGCACTGACTGATATGAACAGGGACTACAAATATGATAATCCACAGGAATCTGTGGCTTTCCTTGACTCAATTATTTCACCGTCAACAATGGGTGCTGTGCGCCAGGATACTATATTTTTGGATAGCTTAACTATTGATACTATCAAGACAGTTGAATATACACGTTTTCTGCCTGATGATCTTGTCTTGCGCTCTTTCATGTCAGATTTCCAGCGTCAGTATTTGCAAAGGAGTGAGCGTCCTGTGGAAAACAAATTGAATATTATCTTTGGTGCGCCAACTGATATGCCCACCTTCTCAATTATTGAGCCTGAGGTTTCTCGAGATGACTGGTATGTGATGGAAAGGAGCATTAATAATGATACATTGATGTTGTGGATTACTGATTCTCTTATTTATAAGCAGGATACAATCCGTATGGAGATCAATTATATTGAAACGGATACTCTGAATCAAAATATTCTGACTACCGACACGATTAGTTTTAATTTTAGGCGACAAACCGACAGAGGTCAGTCACGCAGGGCTGAAAGGGAGGCTGAACGACAAAAAGAAGCGGCTCTGAGGCAGGCTGATAGTCAGATTGAGAATGAAGCAGGTGTTGAAGCCGACAGCCTTGTTAAACAGAGTTTACCTGAAATAGAGTTTCTGAGAATAAATAATAATATTCAGTCGACTTTTGAGCTATTCAACCCAATAAGAATTGAATTTGATCAACCTGTTGTTGAGTTTGATTCCTCTTTTGTAGAGCTCTCAATTCAGGTGGATTCTTTATATGAAGCTATCCCATTCCGAATGGAAGCAGACTCTCTTAATCCCAGGAAATTTACTCTGCGTCCGCGTTGGGAACCGGGTGGCAACTACAAGATTACAATAGATTCAGCAACTGTATTTAGTCACTATGGTCTGTGGAATAATAAATTAGAGCAGACATTTACGGTTAAGCCGCTGGATCAGTATGGAAACCTGGAAATAAGGATTAACGGACTGCCTGAAGGTAAGCAAGCCTTTGTGCAACTGTTGAATAACTCAGATAAACCATTTAGGAAAAGTTTTGTCAAAGCAAATGTCGTGAGATTTCAGGACTTGCCTCCGGGCGATGTTTATGCCCGTCTCATAATTGATGAAAATGAAGATGGAGTATGGACAACGGGTAATTATGAAGAGGGGCGGCAACCGGAAGAGGTGTTTTACTACAACAATAAGTTTGTAATCAGAGCATATTCTGATCATCTTGAAGAGTGGAATGTCAATTCTGCTCCACTGATAAAACAAAAACCACTGGAGATAACAATAAACAAGCCTGAAGAGAAACGACAGAGAAACCCAAATCTTGAGAGGGAAAGACAATCGCAACAACAACAAAACAGACAAGGTTCACCTTTTTCAGGTATGGGTACTGGATTTTAAAAATATCAATATGATTAAAAAAACTACGTCTATAATTGTATTCATACTACTACTCTTAGGTTTACAGTCAGCAAATGCTCAATGCAAATTAACAAACAGAGCTTTTGCCAGCGGAGAGAATATTCAGTATGATCTATATTTCAATTTTGGAATCATCAGAGCACGTGCAGGTAGCGGGTCTTTAACGGTGACTGAAGCTAATTACCGCGGCATTAACTCATTAAAGAGTGTGATGATGCTCAATACATCAGGTCTGGCTGGTAATATCTACACTGTTAATGATACGCTTACATCTTATATTGACAAAGATTTAAGACCCATGCTGTTCACTAAAGAGGCTTTCGAGGGAAGTGATTATTCAGTTGAGAGGCAGTCTTATACTTATAATGGAGATATTATAAGCATACGTTCACTCAGAAACTTCAATGGTAAAGAAGTTTTTGATGAGGTATTTACTACCGAAGAGTGTGCTTACGATTATTTGTCGGTACTTTCTCTGATTCGCAATATGGATTTTACAGGGATGAAGCCTGGTGAGAGTAAATATATACAATTTATATCAGGCAGAAAACCTGTTAACATGTATGTTAATTACCAGGGGATTTCAAAAGTCAGAGCTAACAACGGAAAGACTTATGAGGTGGTTAACATTACAATGACTATTCTTGATGACGCATTCACAAACCAGAAAGAGGCCTTAAAAGCTTCACTTACCAACGACCAAAACCGAATACCTGTTATAATTGATACTAGTCTGAATATTGGCTCTGTACGTGCCATAATGAAAAGTGTAACAGGTTTGAGAAATTAAGTTACCAATAAAAACACCAAAGCATCAAGAAGGGCTAATGTTTTCTGAAGTTTCAAACCAAAAGACTTTCATACTGATTAAAGAAATTTATCTTTAAATATAGATTAAAATATTTAAATTTCTCCGAAAAGAGCGTATCTTTGTGACAAAAAGACATGTCAGTGCAGACACATTCTAATAAAATCCCCGAACCGGCACTCCGGAGACTTCCCTGGTATTTGTCTTATGTTAAACTGCTTAAGAACCAGGGAGAAAAGTATGTTTCCTCTACACAGATAGCGAAAAAAATCGACGTCTCTGCTACTCAGATTGCGAAGGATCTCTCTTATGTACAGATTAGCGGAAAAACGAGAGTGGGATATGATATCGACGAACTTATTAATGTTTTAGACACTTTCCTTGGCTTCAAAGAGATACATAAAGCTGTGGTGTTTGGTGTTGGTAGTCTTGGTGCCGCTTTATTGTCCGACTCGGGACTAGAGCAATATGGTCTTAAAATAATAGCAGGATTCGATGTAAAGAAATCAGTTGTAAACACCAATATTCATCAAATCCCGGTTTATCACAGCGATGAATTTGTTGAGATGAACAAACAGATAAATGCTGAAATAGGAGTTCTCACAGTACCTTCAGGTGTTGCACAAGAGGTTTCCGACTATATGATTAGAGGTGGTATAAAAGGTATCTGGAATTTCACCCCTTTTCGTATTCGTGTTCCTTCAGGTATCGTACTCCAGAACACTTCTCTATATGCCCATCTTGCAGTTATGTTTAACAGGTTAGATTCATGAAAATATTTGCAATAGGATTAAATTATGCTTCCCACAATAAAGAGATGAAACGCACGTTTGTAAGTGAGGAGCCGGTTTTATTTATGAAGCCGGACACTGCTTTGCTTAAAGACGGAAAGCCATTTCTGCTTCCTGATTTCTCTGATGAGATGCATTACGAAACAGAGATAGTGGTTAAAGTAAACCGACTTGGCAAGACCATCGCTGAACGTTTTGCTCATCGTTATTATGATGAAATTACTGTTGGAATTGATTTCACGGCACGTGATCTTCAGCGCAAACAGAAAGAACTTGGCTTACCTTGGGAGATTGCCAAGAGTTTTGATAATTCTGCTGCAATAGGTGAATTCATTTCAAAAAGTGAATTTGAAGATATTCAAAATATCAATTTTCATCTTGATATTAATGAATCAACAGTACAGCAGGGAAATACAAAGGATATGATATATTCTGTTGACCGGATTATTTCTTATATTAGCAGATTCTTTACACTGAAGATTGGTGATCTTATCTTTACCGGTACTCCTGCAGGTATTGGTGCTGTTAATATTAACGATCATCTGCAGGGATATATTGAAGACAGGAAATTGCTTGACTTCAGAGTTAAGTAATAGATTGCCATTTTTTTTAAGTGGCACATTAGCAGGCGTTTTATTGGAAATTATCTCTGTGAATAAATATCTAAGTAACATGCACAAACAATTAGTTTCATTTCTGTTTTGCACCCTTTTATTATTGTTGCCTCATAATCTAATAGGGCAGGAAAGGGACAATAACCCAATTCTAACGGCAATGCCATCGCTGCAAATTGCGCCTGACGCAAGAGGTGGAGGGATGGGTGATATTGGTGCTGCAACAATGCCTGATGTTTATTCTCAGCACTGGAACGCGGCTAAATATCCTTTTATAACTTCCGAAGCAGGACTGGCTTTTTCTTATACTCCATGGTTGAGTAAATTGGTTAATGATATTAATATGTTGTATGCTTCAGGATTCTGGAAATTTGGAGATCAGGATCTGAATGCTGTTAGTACTTCTATAAGATATTTTTCTCTGGGAGATGTGGAGATTGCTGATATGGCCGGTGAATTCTGGTACAATGTGATGCCTTACGAAATGGCTATTGATGCTGCGTATTCACGTAAGCTTTCCGAGACTTTCTCCGGTGCTGTGACACTTAGGTATATCAGGGGTGACTATTCAACAGGTGGCGATGAGTCTACTCCTGGTAATGCTTTTGCAGCTGATGTTGCAGGTTACAATGAATCATATTTCTATATGGGGCGCTCCGAAGCGTTGCTTGGATTAGGATTTAATCTTTCAAACATCGGAACCAAGATATCTTATGATGGTGGTACAACATCTATGTTCCTGCCCACAAACCTAAGGGTGGGGGCTTCTTTGGGTTATCCTATAGATGCAAAAAACACTATTACACTGAGTCTGGATCTTAACAAACTGATGGTGCCTACTCCTCAGCTTCCTGTTGAAGATGAAACTGAAGAACAGATGTTTCAGCGTATCGAGGATTATAATGATATTTCTTCTATTGGCGGAATATTCAAGTCACTTGGCGATGCGCCGGGTGGTTTTCAGGAGGAGTTACAAGAGGTTATGTGGTCACTTGGTGCTGAGTATGTTTATAATAATCAGTTTTCACTGCGTGCAGGCTACTTCAACGAAAATGAATACAAGGGAAACCGCAGATATGTTGCTTTCGGTGCAGGCTTCAGAATAAAAGCCTTTCAGATTGATGCCTCTTATCTCTCTTCCACTTCGCAGTCAAATCCACTTGATCAGACGCTGCGCATCTCCTTAGGGTTTGATATTGAAGGACTCAGGAATTTAATGAACTAATGTTTTTTTTAATCTTTTCTCGCGATGTTAAGAGTTGGGTTTGGTTATGATATGCATCAGCTTCAGGAAGGGCGTGATCTTTGGATAGGTGGTATAAAAATAGATTTTCATCTTGGTTTAAAGGGGCATTCCGATGCTGATGTTCTTATTCATGCAATTTGTGATGCACTGTTGGGTGCTGCAAATATGCGGGATATTGGGTATCATTTTCCCGATACTTCTGACGAATATGAGAATATCGACAGCTCAATTCTACTAAAAAAAACAGTTGTCCTGCTCAAACAGAAGGGCTACTCTATAAATAATATTGATAGTACGATTTGCGCAGAAAAGCCAAAGCTTAACCCTTTTATCCCGGCTATGCAACAAAGACTAGCCGAAGTAATGAGTATCGATTCTGATTTAATTTCAATTAAAGCAACCACTTCCGAAAAGATGGGCTTTGTTGGACGTGAAGAGGGCATTACGGCTTATGTTGTAGTACTGATTGAAAAAAGTTAACTATGTCTGTCTTCAAATGGTTGCTACGCAAAAGACAGTCAAAAGGCCATGGTGTTCATTCTCCTTTTGCTTTTGAACTGATAACAAAAGTGCTTTATTCTCCCTACTCATATTATGCTTTTTCTGATATAATAAAGCAGGTAGGGCACGATCAGGATAAGGAGTACAATCAGTTGTCATACCGGTTTGTAAACCATTTTAAACCTGGCAATATCATGGAAGTCAATCCTGGTAAAGGAGTAGGCTCACTTTATATTTTATCGCCTTCAGCCGATATCAACTGTACTTTTATTGAATCTTCTGTTGAAAATATCCCTTACGCCAAAGAGATTATTCATGGTTATTTTCATTCAAGAGATCATTATTCAAAAGAGCGGGATGTCTTTTTTAACTCCTCGTTAGACGAAATCACATTTGAGAAATTTGACGCAATATTTATAAATTTGGATTGTGAGGATATTTCCTTATATTCGTTGGAAAGATTGTTTGAACTTAGCAGCGAAAACTGTTTCTGGGTTATTAACCATATCAACAAAAAATTGAATAAACAATTATGGCGTCATATCGTTAATGATGCAAGAACAGGAATCACATTTGATTTTAAGAACAGAACAGGTATAGCTTTTTTGCGACCTGTTTATCAAAAAGAAAATTTTAGTGTTTAGTTGAATGTATAATGATTACAGTTCACGATAGTCATAGATTGTAGAACATTTCATATCTACAAAAAAAGAATATTTTAAATCCAAAAATGAAGAAAAGCTTAATATACACCAAAACAGGAGATAAAGGAACAACCGGACTGGTTGGTGGTACTCGTGTACCGAAGACTCATATCCGACTGGAGGCTTATGGAACTGTTGATGAGCTCAACAGTTTTGTCGGCTGGCTCAACTGTGTTATAGAGAACTCCGAACATCAGGAGTTCCTTCGTTATATTCAGCACAGACTGTTTACAATAGGTTCTTACTTGGCAACGGAGACTGAGTCAAAGCAACCAAAAGAGGCAAGTATCTTAACTAATAAGGATATCGAGCGATTGGAAAAACAGATGGATCTGCTGGATAGTCAACTGCCTCGGTTAAACCGCTTTGTGCTCCCGGGAGGTAGTGAGTCGGCCTCCAGAGCTCATATTTGCCGCACAATTACACGTCGTGTTGAACGTAATGTGTATAAAGTAGCAGAATTGTATCCTGTTTCAGAAGAAGTGCTGATCTTCCTAAACCGGCTGTCAGACTACTTTTTCCTGCTTGCCAGACATGAGAATAACAAATTTTCACAAGAAATATACTGGGAACAGGGGGATATATGAAAACTTTTTATACATTTGCGGAAAATTAGAATTATTAAATTAAATAAAATATCAATGTATTGGACACTTGAATTAGCATCAAAACTGGAAGATGCTCCCTGGCCTGCTACTAAAGATGAGCTTATTGATTTTGCACAAAGATCGGGCGCACCGCTTGAAGTTATTGAGAACCTTCAGGAGATAGAGGAAGAAGGTGAAGTATTTGAATCTATTGAGGATATCTGGCCTGATTACCCAAGCAAAGAAGATTTCTTCTTTAACGAAGATGAGTATTAATTCAGGGCGCATTTAAAAAAAGCATCCCGACAACTTACGATGTTGGGATGCTTTTCTTTTTATCTGAACTCTGATATATACAGGATCTTTTACTTCCCTACTAAATCAGTTTATCAATCTTGTCGGTGAACATTTTCTTTGGTCCAGCACCAACAACTTTATCTACTACTTCACCATCCTTAATGAATAATACTGTTGGAATATTTCGTATTCCATACTTTGAAGTTGTATCGTCGTTGTTATCAACATCAAGTTTCCCAACTACAACTTTGTCTTTATACTCCTCGCTGATTTCATCTACAATCGGTCCAACCATTTTACACGGTCCGCACCATTCTGCCCAGAAGTCAATAACAACTAATTTGTCTGTCTGCAACACTTCTTCCAGGGTTGCATCTGTAATTTGTAATGCCATATTTACTTTCTTATATAATTAATTAATTTTAAAGTCGATAAGGAGATTGTCCTTTAAATAGTCGATAAATCGTTTGTTTACCTGTATCCTGCAAGTCCTTGAAAATAGTTGTATATTCATGTGTGACTCCTCACCGATAATATTGAAATATAACAACGAGTTTCCGGAATTGTTTTTCACCAGTGCTGATAATTCAGTTACCATTGTGTCATCTAACTCGGACAGAGGTATTTGCAGAGTTATCTTAGATACAAGCTTATCTTTCATCTCGGATAAGAGGCTTATTGTGCCTATTTTCAACTCAAGCTCCTCCGGGTTGAAACGTTTTGGCTGAACCTTTGCCTGAATGTAAATCGACAGCCCGATACGTGCATATTTGCTGAAGTTTACGCTGTCTTCGCCGAACAGTGCAATCTCAAAACTGCCGTAGTAATCCTCAATTTTGAATATTGTATATGGAGAACCTCTTTTAGTTTGACCTTCGCGTACAGCTGTAACCATCCCCCCAAAGGTAATGTCCCTGCCGTTAAGACTGTCCAGGTCCTGAAGCTTCAGTGTATCAGCACTGCACACATATTTGAGTATAAACTCATAATCATCAAGAGGATGCGCCGACAGGTAGATACCTATTAGCTCCCGTTCTTTATTAAGTCTTTCCATATCTGACCACCTGCCTGCCTGAGGTATTTCAGGACGTGTTATCAGAAAAGAAGTATCATCACCAAAAAGTGATGTCATTGCTTCCATTTTATCTATCTGGAACTTACTGCCATAACGAATCAGAGTATCAATAAACTCTTCATCCTTGCCGTTGCGTGCAAAAAACTGTTCACGTTTAATATTTGGTAATGAGTCGAATCCACCCGCAAGAGCCAGTGCTTCAACAATTTTTCTGCTTACTGAAGAGAGATTCACCCTTTCAACAAAGTCAAAAATGTCTTTGTACTGACCGTTTTTGGTACGTTCTTCAATAATATCATTCACTGCTCCCTGACCAACACTTTTAATAGCTCCTAATCCAAAGCGGATATCTCCCTGATCATTAACAGAGAATTTCAGAAGTGATTCATTTACATCGGGCGACAGTACATTGATACCCATCGCCTTGCACTCATCCATAAACTTGGTGATCTCAGTAATATTGTTGAGGTTGTTAGAGAGTACCGCTGCCATGTACTCCGACGGGTAGTTGGCTTTAAGCCAGGCTGTCTGGTAAGCCACCCATGAGTAGCAAGTGGCATGTGATTTATTGAATGCATAAGAAGCAAATTTCTCCCAGTCGGCCCATATCTTGTTCAGCGCTTTCTCATCATACCCGTTCTTTTTGCCGCCACTAAGAAATTTCTCCTTGAGTGCCATCATCTTGTCTATCTGCTTCTTTCCCATTGCCTTGCGAAGTTCGTCTGACTGACCACGGGTGAAGTCGGCAAGCAATCGTGACAGAAGCATCACCTGTTCCTGATATACCGTGATACCATAAGTCTCACTCAGATATTTCTCCATAACCGGCAGGTCATAACTTATCTCTTCCCTGCCATGTTTACGTCTGATAAACTCAGGTATATACTCCATAGGACCCGGGCGATACAAAGCATTCATAGCAATCAGGTCCTCAAACTTGCTGGGCTGAAGCTCTTTAAGGTACTTCTGCATACCGGCCGACTCAAACTGGAAGGTACCGGTTGTCTGTCCGTTACAATATAACTGATATGTTTTCTCATCCTCCATATCAATCTGATCGATGTCGATCTTTATGCCACGGTTTATCTCAATATTAGTGATAGCATCCTTGATTATGGAGAGGGTCTTTAGTCCCAGGAAGTCCATTTTAATCAACCCGGTCTCTTCAATCACAGAGCCTTCATACTGTGTAACCAAGAGCTTTTCCTTGGTCTCTTTATCTTCTGCTGTACTGATTGGAACAACATCTGAAATATCGGTCTGCCCGATAATTACCCCACATGCATGAACTCCCGTACCTCGTATGTTACCTTCAAGCATCTGAGCGTATTTCAGTGTGTCACTAACAAGAGGATCATCACTTTCGGCAGCCTCTTTAAGTTCAGGAACAAAATCGATAGCATTGGCCAAGCTCATTTTCTTATTGGGAATCCTGTCAGGCACCAATTTAGCCAGTCTGTTTGATTCCGACAAAGGTAGTTTGTGAACCCTGGCAACATCCTTGATAGACATCTTCGTGGCCATTGTTCCATAAGTTATAATATGTGCAACCCTTTCGCTGCCATATTTTTCAGTTACCCATCTAAGCACCTTTCCGCGACCCTCATCATCAAAGTCAATATCAATATCAGGCATCGAGATACGGTCGGGATTAAGGAATCGCTCAAAAAGGAGGTTATATTTCAGAGGGTCGATGTCAGTAATCCTGAGACAATATGCAACTGCCGACCCGGCTGCCGAACCTCTTCCCGGACCAACTGCAACATCCATTTCCCGCGCTGCATTTATGAAGTCCTGCACAATCAGGAAATATCCCGGGAATCCCATATTCTTGATTGTGTCAAGCTCAAACTTCAGGCGCTCTATAATCTCTTCAGTCAGATCTTCTCCATAACGCATACGTGCGCCCTTTTTTGTGAGATGATTAAGATAATCCGACTCCAGCTTGACACGTATAACCTTGTCGTAATCACCCAATCTGTGAAAAGTGTCCTCTCCAAACTCATCAATCAGATCCTGTTGACTGTACTTCTGTTTATATTGCTCCTCAGTGCCAAATTCCGGGTCAATAGGGTAGAAGGGCATCAGCGGAGGATTGTCAATAGGGTAAAACTCAACCTTCTCCGCAATCTCAAGAGTATTAGACAATGCCTCGGGTATATCAGCAAATACCTGATTCATCTCGGCGGTAGTCTTCAGCCACTCCTGTTTAGAATACCTCATCCTGTCGGGGTCGTCAAAGTCCCTGCCTGTGCTCAAACAAATAAGCCTGTCGTGAGCATCGGCATCCTCTTCATTCACAAAATGCACGTCGTTGGTAGCAATCAGCTTAACATCATATTTCTTTGCAATTCTGATAAGCTCCTCATTCACCCTCTCCTGTTTTGGAAAAGTTGTCTGATCAGCATCAGGCCGATCCGTCTTATGCCTTTGCAACTCTATATAGTAATCATCTCCAAATACTCTCTTGTACCATTGTACAGCCTCTTCAGCCTCACTGATCTGACCGCTGTCCACCTTGCGTGATATCTCACCACCCAGGCAGGCAGACGACACAATCAGTCCTTCGCTGTACTCCTCCAGCAGGTCTTTATCTATACGTGGACGATAATAAAACCCTTCTGTCCAGCTTTTCGAAACAATCTTTATCAGATTCTTATATCCCTGAAGATTTTTTGCCAGTACAACCAGATGCCATCCGCTTCCGTCAACCTTATCATTCATCTGAAACCTGTCGCGGCGTGCTATGTAGCACTCACATCCAACGATGGGTTTAAATAGCTTCTTCTCTGCTTCAGCCAGCTTATCCTTCAACTGCTTCAGTTGAGTTGAATGATCTAAGTTTTCAGCACTCCCTGAATCATCAACCTGACTTTCAAGCTTTTTTATATCACCCTTTAATTTGCTGATTTCAGTTTTTACCGGACCGTTTTTCTTATTGGCGTAATTGAGAAACTCTTTGATGCCATACATAGCCCCGTGGTCAGTTAGCGCGATAGCTTTCATGCCATCGCCGTGGGCTTTGTCTATCAAACGAGAAATACTTGCCTGTCCGTCGAGCAGCGAATATTGAGAGTGAACGTGTAAATGTACAAATGGTTGCATATCTGTTTTGTAAGATTTTTTGAGGATCTGTACTGGCAAATATACGGAAAATAGGGTTAAAGTTTTTGCATTATCAGTATAAGTTATCAACCGATTTTGCTATCTATCAAAAAGCTAACTTTTTACGTGATTTGGCAAAACTTTGCTCAAACTCTGTCCAAACTTTGCCTGTAGCTTGCCCAAGGATTGGACATATTTAGTCCTTACCTTGTCCCTATCAACTCCCTATTTATATAAGCTATATTAGGAGTTGGTAAGGACTTTGTAAGAACTAAGTACGGATTTCGTACATTTGTCTAGTCATGGCATAACACAAAGCAAGTAGAGTTGTTTCATGGAAGGATTTAGGATAAATACTTTTCCACACGAAATGATGGCATATGCAGGTTTTCACAATTATATTAATTTAACAGAACCGGGGGGGGTAATAAAATAATATATATATATTTGTTGCTAATATTACACAATATTAAAACAAGCTGAAACTTATATACTTTCAAAATATTTCAATTAATCTATAGTTCTTTAATTAACACAAATATATGAAACAAAAACTATTAGTTGTTGCAGTACTATTCTGCTTATTCTCAACTTTCATAACTGCTCAAACAGAGAAGGGGAAATTTTCTATTTCGGGACGATCTTCAATTGAGGGTGCTTATTTTTCGAATCGTGTTTATGGTGATAATATAAGCATCGGAGACAGAGAAGCAATGGATATTGATGGGTATTCATTTTCCATTACACCAAGCTTGAGTTATTTTGTTATTGATAACTTCTCAATTGGCGGGCAGGCTACATTTTCGATTGCAGATGGTGATTATCAAAGTAAAACTACTGAGTTTATCTTGATGCCTACTGTTGCATATTATTTCCTTAAAGATAAAACGGTACGCCCTTTTGTGGCTTTGGGTGCCGGATATGCAAATGTTTCTATGGGAAACATGTCATTTAGTGGTTTTACCTGGGCAGGCGGAATTGGAGCAGCATTTTTTGTAAGTAATAATATCTCCATCGATTTGATGGCAGAGTATGCTGAGCTGAGTACACGAACTTCAGATAATTCTGACTACAAATACTCAACTAAAGGTTTGGGCGGCTCAGTAGGACTTTCAGTTTATTTCTAAGAAAAATAATTAACAAATTCTATCCATGAAAATAAGACTACTCTTTGCTACTATTTTTATTGTGCTGTTTTCTCTTAATTCATTTTCCCAAAATGAAAAAGACTCTTTGCGCAGTGAGATTATAAATTACGAACAATCCAAACATGTCTTTTTAGATAAGGGCAGGCGTTTGCTACTGGATCATTTTGAAAAAAGCGATATGTTTAAGGTGAAAGAGGTTAAAGACTTGCTGCTTAAAGAAAATGAAGGCAATGTTTATAACACGTTTTATCCTATCGAGTTTATTTATATTCTCTACTGGACAGAGGAGTATAATGAATTGATTGATTTTATTAAGCAAGTTGATTTTACTCTTCCGGTTTCTAATTCTGTTAGAATTCTTGCTGCAACTGATAATATGTTTACATCACTATTACAGCAGACAGTTGAAAATAAAGACCTTTTGCTTGTGTTCATAGAGGAGAGTGAAGTTTCTGAAATGGATAAGGAGTTTTTAGTGTTGCAACTGGAGGATATTATAAGAGCCGGACTTAGTAACAGAATTGATCTTGAGTCTGAACAAACTGTATATATAAATGAACTGTCTGATCTGTTCCTGGATAAATATCCCGATAGTCCTTATGATACTATAATTCGTGAAACAATCAGGTATAAATTTGAACCATCTCCCTGGGCATTCTATTGGGATTTTTTAGGATTTGGTGCAGTAGTCCCAACAGGCAATTTAAGCGATTATTTTAGTACCGGTGTCGGTATGGAGATGGCTTTAGATTTAAGATACAAAAAGTTGGTAGGCATTTTAGGTTTTGGATTTTCAGGACATACACTCGATAATGAGATCTTGATAAATGGTGTAACCTGGGCAAACAATTCCTCAGCAACACTTGGAATTGGTTATTTAAATGCCGGTTATCTGCTGCTTGATACAAAAAAGGTAAGTATATATCCTTTTATAGGTGGTGGTTACAGTGGTTTTTCTACTTCTCAAGACATTTACAAGGAGATTCCTGAGCTTAAAAAACTAAAGCTAAATTCATGGTTCCCACAAGTTGGTATTGGTTTTGATTATAAGTTTAAAATGCCAAATCTTGATTATTATGAGATGGGCTCAGATGGCAACTGGAGCAGGATAAGTGTGAGATATACATACAGAATGCCTGATTTTAGCAGAAGTTTGGAAGGAAGAGGAGATATATCCCAGCCTATGGACGGATTTACTCATAGTATTATGGTTTCGTGGGGACTTGGTGGAAGAGGGACCGAGAGGGTTAAATAAGGAAGATTTATATTCACTTTTAAATATCTGCGAAGTGTGGAGTAATTTTTTTTCAGTGTAGTTTAATGCTCCAACGGTAATGGGGTAGTTTCATGGAAGGATTCAGGAGTTTGAAAACACAAACCCTTCAATATTCAGTGATATTCAAAATCTAAGGAATCAGTATAAAGACAAGGTAAGAATTAACTTTATTGCTTCCGGCATACCTTCACACATTTTATGTGTCGAAAGAGTGTAAATAATAACATTATCGACACGTAATAATGGCAAATACAGGACTTTTAATAAGATTCATTTTTTTATGACCATTTATTACACCTGCACCTGCTTCAAATTGACTATTACCTTTTCCAAAAAGATAATTCAATTGCAAAGGAACTGATACAATTTCGTTTTTAGGAAAACTTCCCCAAGAGGAATATTTAAAAGGTATAAAAATCCAGGGAGCATTGGCATATCCAACACCAATTCCACCTTTAAATCCAAGGCCGGAGTAATTATCAGAAAAGCGCTGATCAAGAGAAATACCTGTCTCGAAATTAATTATTCACGGGGTTCTGTATATCAAAATATTTATACACTGTCGTACTTCCTTCTCCAATTTTTTCGGAAATGGATGCAATCTTTGCCATTATCAAAGACGTTATTTTATATGGAGGCTTCATGTGATAGTATCACCTAAAAGTCTCAAATAAAAGTTGCATGTGTCAGATAAAGTATTTATCTTTAAG
>ENA-UOOR01000744-UOOR01000744.1-fermentation-metagenome-genome-assembly--contig:-NODE-744-length-43202-cov-4.461376_pt1 | contig 43202 bp, 35 predicted proteins | sample MGYA00245780_ERZ724029 | MGnify/ENA primary metagenome ERZ724029 (study PRJEB28704, sample SAMN03018315) | fermentation metagenome | biome: anthropogenic terrestrial biome; feature: soil; material... | reverse complement strand
ATACCAAAACGAAATAATAATTTAAAAAACGCTGAACAGGTCTGTTTGTATTAAGCAAACAGACCTGTTCTTTTTTCAGATCCCCTTTTCATTTATACCACATGCTCATAGCTGGCAAAGTGACTCTCCTCCTTAAAGAGGATGTCGTTCTTCCTCCGAAATTCAAAGAGGACTCGACAGCTGGGCGCCTCTCGGATATGTCCTGTCATCCTCCCTTTGCTGGGGGCGCGCAGGAGATTACCCGGGCATGGCTCTAATAATTGGACGGATAAGGAAAAGTCCCCCTGCTCCAACAGCAGCCGCCGTTCATCCCTGTGCCGAATCGTCGCTCCCCGGTAGGTGGCAAGCCGGTACTCTTTTCCCGCCAGCGAAACCACGCAGATGCACCCCCAAAACCACCACAAGCCAAATGGGATATGAGCCACCGATGCCATAATGGAGCAGCCGCCGGAAAAGGCATTGCACTGTACCCAGGTATAGCTTTTGGGGAAGGATCGTCCCGCGTCCCCCTCGATATACCCCCTGCCGCCGGTAAAGTCCAGCTCCCGGCCGTTTAGAACCAGTTTACCGCTTAGAGTATGGTTCATACTCACTATTGTGTGCCGGCACTGCATGGGCAGAAACCGAAAAGGCCCCATGATATCGCCCTGTATGGGCGTGATACCGCTGTACGAAATTTCCCCGGTGAGATTCAGCCCCTCCGTCTGAATTGAGAGGCGAATTCCATGTCTGGAGAAATAATTGTCCTCCAGCGTCAGTATTTCTCCTTTGAGATAAGCCTTTAGCGGATAAGGCACATGGTAAGAATGGGTGTCGGTTACTATCTGGATGAAGGCGCCGTCCGCCGCCCGTCCCACAATGATGGACAGAGTGTCCTGCCTTATTTGATGTTTAAAATAAAAGCCCTCAAAGTAGTTGCCCATCGGCAGGATATTCAGGCCCTGAGCTGCCCCTTTTAGAAATTTGAGGGGGTTGAACTGACCCTGGTGCGCCATCCCTAATGCGCCGGCTGTTGAGAAAGGGTAAGTGTCCGTCTCCCCGTCGCCGCTGAGAGAGGCTCTGGCGTTGCCCTTGGGTTGTATATCCGCCCACAAAGACTTCATGTTCATTCCTCCGTTTCAAAGCTGTGCCGAATTTTAGTAGTATGTCCCAAACGGATCGAATAAGCACAGGCGTCAGGGAGAGCGCTATTCGGCTTTCTCCACCTTATCTGCGGAATCATCTATCACTTTCCACTTAATCTTTTCTTTGAGATCCCTGAAACACTTGGCACATATCCATTTCGCATCACCTTCTGTGCTGAATCCTTCATGCAGATCGCCATAGCAAATGATTTTGAGCCGGTTTGTTGCCCTATAAAGGCATAACTTCCGCAAGGGAAGTTATGCCTTTTTTAGTACGGAAAAGTATGGTATAATAACCACGCCGCGGCTATTACATCTTGATTTAAGTCCATTTCTCGCCCCTCTCGGGGCAACCGAAAATGATGACATATTATGCCACAATTGCTTCGCAACTGTGGTATAATAGATGCAAGTTTAACGATCCTGCCGGTAAACAGGAATTTAAAGGATGCGGCATATGGAAAATAAGGATAGACTTTTATTCTTTTTTGAAGCGGAAAACAAGAGGGATTGGGCAGCGTACCGCAAATCCCTCTCTCCCGACGTGGTCTGGGTTCTGCATTCATCCAGGCAGACGAAAACCATTGAGGGAATAGACGCTTATCTTGCCGCGATGATGGAGGCATATAGGGGTAATGACAACACCTTCTCATGCGAGGCTCTGTACCAAAGCGCCGACGGAAACCGCATTGCCGCTATCCTGAAAAATAATCTTGGCGAACACTCCTGTGATGTATTTGAATTTTTCGGCGGCCTGATTATAAAGGAGTACGAATTCATATTAGCCTGATAAACTAAACTCTATTGCCGCTGTAAAATCCCCTCGGGAGGCGTACTATTCGCTTACCCGTGACGCAAAGCCCCGGCTGCCATGGCAGCCGGGGCTTTGCGTTGCTTTGTTATTCCTGCTCCCGCCCTTGCTTTGGGGAGTCCTTGCCACCGTGACGCTTTTTCACGCATTCGGTGAGGAGGTATTCAATCTGGCCGTTAACCGACCGGAACTCATCCTCCGCCCAAGCGGCGAGCTTATTGTACAATTCCGGGGATAGACGGAGGGGGACTTGCTTCTTGGCCCTGTCGTTTCTTTCCATGAGATCAGTATAACGAGCCGCTGTTCACCACGGGCTGGGCCTCCTTGCTGCCGCATAGAACCACAAGCAGGTTCGAGACCATAGCTGCCTTGCGCTCGCTGTCCAGCTCCACAATTTGATTCTGACTAAGCTTCTGGAGAGCCATCTCCACCATGCCCACGGCCCCCTCCACGATGAGCTTGCGGGCGTCTATGATGGCGCTGGCCTGCTGCCGCTGGAGCATGGCCGCGGCAATCTCCGGGGCGTAAGCGAGATGAGTAATGCGGGTTTCCACAACCTCAAGCCCCGCATCCTCCACCTTGGACTGAAGCTCCTGCCGAAGCTTGAGGGCCACCTCCTGGCTGCTTCCCCTGAGAGAGAGCTCATCGGCGTCCGCGTCTTCGCCCCAGATATCGTAGGGGTAGAGCCGTACGATATTGCGCAGAGAGCTGTCTGCCTGGATGGAGAGGAAAGAAATATAGTTATCCACATTGAACACGGCCTTGGCAGCGTTCACTACCCGCCAGATAATCACCACGCCGATTTCAATGGGATTTCCCAGCTTATCGTTCACCTTCTGCTTGTTGTTGTCCAGCGTCATCACCTTGAGCGAGATCGCCTTGCCGGAAGCGGTGTCGCTGGGCTCGGACTTGTCGGTGCGGGAAGCCTGCCTCACCGGCCGCTCGGCCATGGCCGCAGCCGTCACAGAGGCCAGATTCATGCGTTTCGTCGGGTTGACCGCCGTGACGAAGGGGTTTACAAAAAAGAAGCCGGCGCCTTCCAAAGTACCGTAATATCTGCCGAAAAGGGTGAGCACCAGGGCCTCATTGGGCTTTAGCACCTTCAGGCCGGCGTAGAGGATGGGGCAAACCAGAAAGCCCATTAAGACTGATACGACGATCAGCGTCACGGCGGGAAACGTACTGACGCCACGGGCTTCCGCCCGTCCGGCCAGAACAACGCCCAAAATAAAGAGGGCAATAAAGGCCAGTATCGCCAGTGTGTTTATAATGAGAACGGCCATCCCGCTCTTTGCCTTGATTATTTTCTGCTCAGTGAATGGCATGGTACTATTCATAAACGAGCCTCCATGATATGTATTTTTATGATATCATATATATATCACTTTGATTCACCGGCTGTCAAGACTGAAATTTGCCCGCCGCCGCACACGTATTGCGGCCTTGACCGTCTCAAGCGCGTCGGGATTGGCGCTTTGCTCCGCGGCTGTCGCGGGAACGCTTCCGTCAAGCTGGCCTTCGATGCTCCGGGCCCGGAGTATGCCGAGTTTTTTAAGCTCCGCCACACCGTTCTGTAAGAGGTAAAATCATAAAATGCGGGGGGCGGTTTTGACATTTTATCGCCTCGGCGAATCAAGAAGCGAGCCTGGGAGCTTCGGCCTCGGCCTTTCCATTGCCCAAAGCATCGTGAGCGACCATAAAGGGCGCATATGGGCGGACAGCGGCGAAAAATCGGGAAACAGCTTTTTCATATCGCTGCCGCGTGCATAGCGCGCCGGGCGTTTTCGCTGACCGGCAAGTCAAATCCGGATCATCAAAATGAAGATAAGGGCGGCGTATGCGTTTTGGACACCGCGCTGGACGACAGCGCCATGCAAAAGATTGCGGCGGCACGCTGTTCGGTCATTGAATATCCGGGCACTTACGAGAGCGGTATCCCGGCTTCTCTGAGTATAAAATCTTCCGGCCGGGTGATATTAAAGTCATATTCGCCCGCCGCGGCTGGATATCCGGCAGATCAGCCGTTGGTGATGAAGTTACAGAGCATTCGCTCCCTTTGCGGTATAGTCAAAACATCAAAAAAATTGAGAAATATATAGGAGGAATAATCCATGAGTAAAGTTTTGCATGATAAACTAAATGTGTATCTGGCCAATCAGCAGATTATGTACATTAAGCTTCATAACCTGCACTGGTATGTCAAGGGCCGCGGCTTTTTTACCCTTCACGCCAAGCTGGAGGAGCTTTATAACCAGACCGCGGAGATTATGGACCAGGTAGCCGAGCGGCTGCTGGCTTTGGGCGGTTCTCCCGTTGCCAGCGCGAAGAACGCCCTTTCCCTGGCTTCTGTCAAGGAGCTTGAGGATGCGCCCATCTCCTCGGACGATACTGTAAGGGGCATGATTTCCGATGTGGAATATTGGATACGGGATACCAACGAAATCGTTAAGCTTGCCGAAGAGGACGGCGACGGCGCTACCGCCGATATGTTCAACGGTTATCTGGCCGAGTATCAGAAGCTTCTCTGGATGCTGAAGTCGCATATGGCCTGAGGCTCCGACCCGAAAAGCCCGCCACGCTCATTATAAGATAGAAAAGGACGGCGCCGCGACGAAGCGGCGTCCGTTCTTTTTGCTCTGAACGATGATAAAAAGAGGAATCCATCGGTTAATTCGGCGTACGGCCGGATTTGTTGTTTGTTCCGATAAAACCTGATATAATAAGGATACGGGCGTCCCGATATGGAATCGGGAAATCGAATTTCCGGCGTCACTATCCGCGGCGTCAGGCGGACGCATTTGTCACCCTTATCCAAAACCATAAGACCTGAGCTTTACGAAAGTTCATTATAGAAAAAGAGGTACCCATATGAGAATCAGCGAGACCCCTCCCGTCTATTCCAGAATTGCCCTTGACATTGCAACCAAAATCGCCCGAGGTGAGTTCAGCGAAGGCCAAAGAATCTCCGGACGCTCCCTCACCTCTATTGAATACGGTGTGTCGCCGGAAACTGTGCGCCGCGCTTTTCGCCTGCTTTCCGATATGGAGATCCTCGACGTCCGTCAGAACAGCGGGGCTATCGTGCTGTCGAAAGCCAACGCCGCCAAATATATCAAACAGTTCGATAACCATCTGGATCTGCGGACGCTGAAAAAGCAGATGAAGGCTCTTGTGGCTGAGCGGGACAAGCTCAATGTGCGCATTATGGAACTTACCGAGAGAATCACGGATATGTCCGAGCGGTTTTTTACCAGCGATCCCCTTCGAAGCTTCGAGTTCGAAATTCCCGCGAATTCCCCGATCCTGGGGAAAACCATCGCGGATTCGATGTTCTGGCAGAATACCGGAGCCACCATCGTCGCCCTGAGGCGCAACGGTAAAATCATCCCCTCTCCCGGCCCTTACGCAGTTTTCATGCCCAATGACGTGATTATCGTCTCAGGGGATTTTGAGGTATCCGACAGGGTGAATCAGGTTCTGGAGCCTGAGGCCCCGCAATAGGGACACCCTACATATTTTTGGCAGAATAGCCGCAGCTTCAAAGGCCATTACGGTCAAGTTGCGCAAATTTTTCTCCGCATCTTGACATCCCCCACAAAAAAATCTATAATTTGCCTATCATGAGAGCAAGGGTGTTCCGCATGCGAACTCCCTTGCTTTTTTGCGCATACTGTAAAAGATTCAGAAATCAGGCTGCGCCGCTTCGATATGAACGGCGGCTCCGCGCCCCCGTTTGCAAAGCGCCCGATGCGGAAATTGTTGCAGCCTCGGGAAAAGCATTATATACTATGGCCATTGGTAACTAAAGCGTACGGTATCCAGCGCCCAGGATGTTATTCGGCTCCGGACCGGGGAACCCGGTTACGATACATTGCAAATTGAGGGTTGTTAATGAAAAAAGCATACCTGCTGCTTGAAAACGGCATGGTCTTTGAAGGGCTTGGCTTCGGCGCCTGCGAAACCCGCATTGGCGAGGCGGTTTTTACAACCGGCATGACCGGCTGCACCGAAAGCCTTTCCGATCCAAGCTACCATGGACAGATCATCATCTTTACCTTTCCCATGCTCGGGAACTATGGAATCTCCCACGCGGACATGGAAAGCGGCGGGATTCATGCCCGGGGCGTCATTGTCCGGGAGGTGTGTGAAATCCCATCGAACTTCCGCTCGGACGAATCCGCGGACCGGTTCCTCAAGCGCTGCGGCGTGCCGGGTATAGCCGGGATAGACACGCGCTTTCTGACACAGCTTATACGCGATCAGGGGGTCATGAACGCCATGATCACGTCCAGTGCGCCTGAAGGTGGCGTCCCTCCGGAGCTGAAGGCATACCGCGTCGCGAGTGCCGTCGAAAGCGTCAGCCCCAAATCCGTTTCCCGCTCGGAACCGGACGGCAGGGAAACCTTCTCCGTGGCGCTGATGGATTACGGCGCAAAGAAAAGCCTTACCGACAGTCTCCTCAGCCGGGGCTGCCGTGTAACCCGCTATCCTTACGATACGCCTGCTTCTGTCATTCTTGCCGCCGGACACCACGGCGTTATGCTCTCGGACGGCCCGGGAGACCCGGCGGACAACCCGCGCTGCATTGAGCAGATCAAGGAGCTGATGGGCCGCCTGCCCATGTTCGGCATCGGTCTCGGGCACCAGATGATGGCCCGGGCCGTCGGCGGCGGCACGGTAAAAATGAAGTTCGGCCACCGGGGCGCGAACCAGCCGGTGAAGGATCTGGAAACCGGCAGAGTGCTCGTCACCAGCCAGAATCACGGCTACGTGGTCGATGGCAAAAGCCTCCCCCCGGAGGCCCGCCTCAGATACGTCAATGTGAACGACGGCACATGCGAGGGCGTGGACTATCCCTCTCACAGCGCCTTTTCACTGCAATTCTGTCCGGAAGGCCGCGGCGGTCCGCCGGACTGCGAGGGGCCGTTTGATCGGTTCATCTCACAGATGGGAGGGCGCGGACATGCCTAGAAACGAGTCGATAAAAAAAGTGCTGGTCATCGGCTCCGGCCCGATTGTCATCGGCCAGGCGGCCGAATTCGATTACGCCGGCACACAGGCCTGCCGGCTTCTGCGCGCGGAAGGCGTCGCCACGGTGCTCGTCAACTCCAACCCGGCGACGATCATGACCGACGGGGACATGGCCGACGCCGTATACCTTGAGCCTCTTAACCTGGAGACCGTTAAGCGAATCATTGAAAAAGAGAAGCCGGACAGCCTGCTGGCCGGGATCGGCGGGCAGACGGGCCTCACCCTTGCCATGCAGTTATCCAAGGAGGGCTTTCTGGCGGAGCACGGCGTCCGGCTGATCGGAACCACAGCCGAGGCCATCGATAAGTCCGAGGATCGGCAGCTTTTTAAGGACGCCATGGCCAAAATCGGCCAGCCCACCATTCCCTCCGGCACGGCAAGGGATCTGGAAACCGCCATTCGCACGGCGCGCAGGGTAGGCTATCCCGTGATCGTGCGCCCCGCCTTCACCCTGGGTGGCGCCGGCGGCGGCATCGCGCAGAATGAGGACGCTCTGCGCCTGGTGGCGGCCAACGGCCTCGACGCCTCGCCAATCAGTCAGGTGCTCATCGAAAAATACATCTTCGGCTGGAAGGAAATCGAATTTGAGGTTATGCGTGACGGCGCCGGCAACGTCATCACCATATGCAGTATGGAAAATATGGACCCCGTGGGCATCCACACCGGCGATTCCATCGTGGTGGCGCCCGCGCTCACCCTTGCCGACAGGGAGTTCCAAATGCTCCGCTGCGCGGCCCTCGCCATTATAGAGGAGCTGGGTATAGAGGGCGGCTGCAACTGCCAGTTTGCCCTCAATCCCGACAGTTTCGAATACGCGGTTATCGAGGTCAACCCCAGGGTCTCCCGTTCCTCGGCTCTGGCCTCCAAGGCCACCGGTTATCCCATCGCCAAGGTCGCCGTGAAAATCGCCCTGGGCTATACTCTTGACGAAATCAGAAACGACATCACCGGGGAAACCTTCGCCTGCTTTGAGCCGACCATCGACTATGTGGTCGTGAAATTCCCCAAATGGCCGTTCGATAAATTTTACGGCTCCTCCCGTGAGCTGGGCCCCCAGATGAAAGCCACCGGTGAGGTCATGGCCATCGGCCTGACCTTCGAAGCAGCCCTGATGAAGGCAGTGCGCGGCGCGGAAATCAAGCAGGACACCTTAAACCGCCGCCCTACCGATCGGCGTCCCCTCCGCGAACGGCTCCGCACGAAAGACGACCTGCGGCTTTTCACCATCTTCGAAGCCCTGAAAAACGGCTGGTCCACGGTTGAGGTCAGCGCCGTCACCCGGATCGACCGCTGGTTCATCGAAAAAATCAAAAACCTGGCGGATTTTGAGGCTGAGCTGGCTCGGAGCGGGCTGACCGACGACACGTATCTCCGGGGCAAAGTTCTGGGATATCCCGACGCCGCCCTTCTGCGGCTTTCCCCCGGCGGGCGCATCCCCCCCCGCCAGCCCCTCTGCTACAAGATGGTGGATACCTGTGCCGGGGAATTCGTCGCGAAAACCCCGTACTTCTACTCGGTCTACGGCGGCCACTGCGACGCCCGGACACACCGGAAACCCGCCGGCGAGGCAATCGTGGTCCTGGGCTCCGGCCCCATACGCATCGGCCAGGGCATTGAATTCGACTACAGTTCGGTGCACTGCGTCCGGACCCTAAAGGAAATGGGCTATACCGTAGTCATTATCAACAACAATCCCGAGACGGTCTCCACGGACTACGATACTGCGGACAGACTGTATTTCGAGCCCCTCTGCCCCGAAGACGTTATGGGCGTGATCGCGGTGGAAAAGCCCGTGGGGGTAGTGGTCGCCTTCGGCGGCCAGACGGCCATTTCTCTGGCGGAATATCTGGTCAGCCAAGGAATTACGATCCTGGGAACCTCCGCCGAGGGCATCGACCTGGCCGAGGACCGGGGAAAATTCGATAACCTGCTGGAAAGCCTCGGCGTCAGCCGCCCGCGGGGACTTGCCGTCCACAGCGCGAGCGACGCGGAAAAGGCCGCGGCGGATATCGGATACCCCGTCCTGGTCCGCCCCTCCTACGTCATCGGCGGGCAGAACATGGTCATCGCCTATGACAGCTGGGATGTCAGGCGGTATGCCTCTGTCATTCTCTCCGGGGACGCGGACAACGCCGTTCTCATCGACAAATACATGCCCGGCACGGAGCTGGAGGCGGACGTGATTTCCGACGGCCGCGACGTGCTCATTCCGGGCATTATGGAGCATATTGAAAGGGCCGGCATCCATTCCGGGGATTCCATCGCCGTCTACCCACCCTCGGGCCTCTCCGAGGAAATCCTGGCCACGGTAGCGGATCGCTCCGAGAAGCTTGCTCTGGCGCTGGGGACAAAGGGCCTGGTCAATATCCAGTACCTGGTTTATCAAAACGAGCTGTATGTTATTGAGGTCAACCCCCGGGCTTCCCGCACAGTTCCGTATCTCAGCAAGATAACGGGGGTGCCTATGGCGGATATCGCCACAAGGGTTATGATGGGCGTATCCCTTCGGGAAATGGGCTATAAGCCGGGGCTTTGCCCCACCGTGCCTTACTTCGGCGTAAAGGCTCCGGTGTTCTCCTTTGAAAAGCTGCCCGACGCCAATTCTCTCCTGGGCCCAGAAATGAAATCCACCGGGGAGGTTCTGGGCGTGGCTCGCACACGGAGCGAGGCCATATACAAGGCCCTGAGAGCCGCGGGCTACAGCTGCCGCCTGTCCCCGGGGCGCGAGAAAAAGGGCGTTCTGCTGAGTCTGGACAACCGCCAGTTCTCCGACCTTCCCCAACTGGCCTCCAGGCTGGACGCCATGGGGCTGCGCATTTTTGCGACGCCGGACACCGCGGCGGCCGTGAAAGCCCTGGGCATTTATGCGTTCGACATCGGCGCCGTATGCAGCATCACGGAGCTGCGTCCCCTTATGGAAAAAACCGGCCTCATCCTGGTCGTATACACCGGAGCGCTCCACGACGATACCATGGGCGACTATATTAAGCTCCACGGCAACGCGGTGCGCCTGGGCATCCCCTGCATAACCTCTGTGGATACCGCCCGAACCGTCCTGGACATCATGGCCTCCGGGCTGACGGATGAAGTCACGCAGCTAATTGACATCAACCGCATTGTGCATCCCGCAAAGACCGGGTTTGGGACAAAACCCTGAAAATAAAATCTCCCGCCGCAGATGCGGCGGGAGATTTTTTTATACTGAGGAATCCAGAGCGTTTTCCAGCCTTTTTCTCACGGCAGCTATGAACCCCGCGGTATCCGGTGTTTCCGTCGCGTCCAGGGAGCACAGGGCGGCCAGATCCTGCGTCATCACCCCGGACTCAATGGTTTCCAGGCAGGCCCGGTCCAGCTTGTCCGCAAACCGGATCAGCGCCGCATTTTCGTCCAGCTGTCCCCTTTTCCGCAAGGCCCCCGTCCAGGCAAACATGGTAGCTACCGGATTTGTCGAGGTCTTTTCCCCCCGCCGATACCGGTACCAGTGCCGCGTAACGGTACCGTGGGCCGCCTCGTATTCATAGCAGCCGTCCGGCGAGACCAGCACGCTGGTCATCATGGCCAGACTGCCGAAAGCCGTGCTGACCATGTCGCTCATCACATCCCCGTCATAATTCTTGCAGGCCCAGACAAACCCGCCCTCGGAACGGATCACCCGCGCCACGGCGTCGTCGATCAGCGTATAGAAATAGGTTATCCCCGCAGCCGCGAACCTGTCCGCATACTCCGCCTGGAACAAGCGTTCGAAAATATCCCGGAACGCCCCGTCATAGGTCTTGGAGATCGTATCCTTGGAGGAAAACCAGAGATCCTGCCCCTGGGACAGGGCGTATTCGAAGCAGGCCCGGGCAAAGCTCTCGATTGAGCTGTCTTTATTGTATATCCCCTGAATCACGCCGGCGCCTTCGAAATCATACAGCTTCTGCCGGGATACCGCGCCGTCCTCCCCGGTAAAGAGCAGTTCCGCCCTCCCCGGCCCCGGAACCCGGTATTCCGTATTCTTATAAACGTCGCCATAGGCGTGCCTGGCAATCGTGATGGGCTTTTTCCAGTTTTTAACCGCCGGGCTGATGCAGCGCGTCATAATCGGGCTGCGGAACACGGTGCCGTCCAATGCGGCCCTTATAGTGGCATTCGGGCTGGGAAGCAGTCCGCGCAGACCGTATTCCTCCACTCGCTGGGCATTTGGAGTGATTGTCGCACACTTCACCCCCACCCGATGCTCTTTTATCGCCTCCGCCGCCGCAAACGTCACGGCGTCGCCGGTCTCGTCCCGGTTAATAAGGCCAAGGTCGTAATACTCGGTTTTCAGGTCAATGAAGGGGCACAGAAGCTCATCCTTGACCATCTGCCAGATCACGCGGGTCATTTCGTCCCCGTCCATCTCCACCACGGGGTTTGACATGCTGATCTTATACATGGTTTTTCCTCCTGTACCAGTTCATCAGGCATCCGTCCAGGATGATTTCCCGCTCGCCCTCCGTCATTCCGGGAAGCCCCAGTGTAACGGCCTTTACGCCACCTGCGCCGATGACTTTTCCTTCAACCCTGTCCGCGCCGGATTGGACAGCCTTTCGTATCCCCGGAACAAAGATGTAATCGCCCGGTACGCTGTCAAACTCCGTATCCATATCCAAAATGAAGGGGAGCATTCCCCAGTTGACGCAGTTGGAGCGGTAGCGCTTCGTGGCAAAGTCCCGGCAGATATTGGCGCAGCCCCCCAGCACCCGCTGGCAGGACGCCGCCTGTTCCCTGGCGGAGCCGTCCCCCGGCTTGGTGGCGTAGATAACCGAGCCCAATCCGGTATCTTCCAGAATCGACGCCGGATATCCGGCCTTTTTCACGGCTGAAACCAGTTCCGGGGGCGGATTTCCCGCTGCCCGGCGTTTTTCGTCCTCCGCCGCCGCCTTGGCTCTTTCCACATACATGGGATCGCGCCTGGAAAGCGTGAACTCCGCCAGCCTCATGGGATTCGAGCGGTAGCTGGAGGTTTCCCCCGATGGGATCAGCTCGTCGGTGGTGGTAACCGGATCGTCTATCACGCTGCACACCCGCATTAAAAGGTTCTCCGGCAAAGCCGGGACTTCCGGCCATTCCGCAATATTCGGCCCATAGCACAAAGGCTCCCCGGGCAGCGGCGAACCAAACCCGAAATAGACGCGCTTATCATAAATACCCCCGTCAAAGCCGACGGTGCGCGGCAGCGCGGCATCGTAATCTATCCCGGCAGCCGAGGTGAGCACGCCGCCATTTGCCGCGGTGGCGGCGATTGACCTGGCGTCCATGAGCATGACCGCGGCCATCTGTCCGTCGGCGGGTATGGAGCCTTCCCGATTGGGGAAATTTCGGGTCGTGTGGCGAATGGAAAGCGCGCCGTTGGCCGGAACGTCGCCCGCGCCGAAGCACGGACCGCAAAAGCAGGGCTTTATGGCAGCGCCGCTTTCCAAAAGGCTCTGCTGAACCCCGGACTTCACAAGCTCCAGGCTCACTGGGGTACTGGAGGGATAAACGGAAAGGGAGAAAAACCCGCTGCCTGTTCCGTACCCCTCCAGGATAGCCGCGGCCTCGGCAATATTGTCATACATGCCGCCTGCGCAGCCGGCGATAATTCCCTGATCCACGACGATCTTACCATCCCGCAGCTTATTCGTCAGCCTGAGCGGCGCGCCGCCGGAGAGCGTCTTTTCCGCATCAATTTCACACTGCCTAAAAATATCGCCGGCATTCCGGCACAGTTCGCGTATAGGGTAAGCCTTAGAGGGATGAAACGGAAGCGCCGCCATCGGCTCGATCTTTCCCAGATCGATGCTGACCATGGCTTCATATACAGCGCCCTCCCGCACGCGCATGGAACGGTAATCCCCCGCCCTGCCGTGGGCGGCGTAATATTCCGCGACCGCAGCGTCAGTTTCCCAGATAGAGCTGAGGCACGCCGTCTCCGTGGACATGACGTCTATTCCAATGCGAAAATCCATCGGCAGAGCGCGGACCCCCGGCCCGGCAAACTCCAGAATACGGTTTTTGACAAAGCCGTTGTCATAAACGGCGGCGCAAAGGGCCAGGGCCACATCATGAGGCCCCACGCCATGCGGCGGTGATCCGGTCAGCCAAACCAGAACCACCTCCGGCTGCGCAATATCGTAAGTATCCATCAGTAGCTGCCGGACGATTTCCGGCCCGCCCTCGCCGATGCCCATGGCGCCCAAAGCGCCGTATCGCGTATGGCTGTCGCTGCCGAGAATCATCCGCCCCACTCCCGACATGACTTCCCTTGCAAACTGGTGTATCACGGCAAGATTTGCCGGCACATAAATTCCGCCGAATTTCCGCGCCGCCGACAGCCCGAAAACATGGTCGTCCTCGTTTATGGTTCCTCCCACCGCACAGAGGCTGTTGTGGCAGTTGGTAAGCACATAAGGCACCGGGAACTGTTTGAGCCCGCTGGCCTTTGCCGTCTGTATAATGCCGACATAGGTGATATCATGGGAAATCAAGCTGTCAAAGCGCAGACACATACGTCCAGGGGTCTGCGATTTGTCATGAGCCGAAAGAATCGAATGCGCTATCGTCCTGTTTCGCCCCGTGTCCGCCGCCTGGGCGGGCATCGGGCTGCCGTTTTTTATGACTACCGGAGAATTGATCAGATTAATCATGCGATTCACGCTCTCTTCGTCTTATTCCATAAGTGAGATTATATCAGATTTGCGTAAATAGGCAAGAGTTGTGCAATGGTAATCTCTCAAGTTTGCATAATATCACAATTTTCAGGAGAAATTAGGGCAAATTCAATTTATACTGCATATTTTACTTTTGCATCTTGCATTTCTGAAGGCACGACATTATAATATTCCTAACGCTGATGCTAAGGGGACAATTTCATGGATGCTGCTAATGAAATACTGTACGGTTATGTGGGCTCGCTTTGTGAGGATTTGCGCAACGAGTATCTCATCGGGCCCGAGTTCTATGCGAATCAAAACATTAAACGCGGTCTAAGGAACGCGGACGGCACGGGCGTAATGGCCGGCGTCACCCGCATAGGCAGCGTTCAGGGCTATTACATAGAAGACGGCGAGCGCCTGCCAATGGCCGGTCATCTTTATTATCGCGGCTATGACCTTCTGGAAATCGTCGAGGCCCATGCCTCGGAGCAAACCTTCGGCTTTGAGGAAGTGGCATATCTTTTGCTGATGGGCAAGCTCCCCAGCGCCGAGCAATTTGACCGCTTCGACACCATCCTGTCGTCCGCAAGAATTCTCCCGCCTGACTTTACAGAGGACATCATTCTCAAGGCGCCCAGCCCCAATATCATGAACCAGCTGGCGCGGAGTGTCCTGGCGCTGTATTCCTATGATCCCACCCCCGACGATATGTCCATTGAAAACCTTGTCCGCCAGTCCATTGAGCTGATTGGGCGTTTTCCTGTGATCGCGGCCAATGCCTACGCCGCAAAACGCCATTATTATAACGGCAAATCCCTTTACATCCATATCCCCAGGGAACACCTCTCCACCTCCGAGAACTTTTTGCGCATGATCCGCAAGGATAAAAAGTATACCAGAGAGGAAGCCCTCCTGCTGGACATGATGCTGACGCTCCATGCCGAGCACGGCGGCGGCAACAACTCCGCTTTCTCCTGCCGGGTGCTCTCCTCCACCGGAACGGATTCCTACAGCGCCATCGCGGCGGCCGTAGGCTCCCTGAAAGGCCCTCTGCACGGCGGCGCCAACGCCAAGGTGATGGACATGTTCTCCGATATCAAGGCGCATGTCGGAGATATCCATGACGACGACGAAATCACCGCCTACCTGAATAAAATCCTCGACGGCGAATGCGGTGACGGCTCCGGCAAGCTATACGGCCTTGGCCACGCCGTATACACGGTGTCCGATCCGCGGGCTGTTTTAATTAAGAAACACGCCGGTGATCTGGCTGAAATCAAAGGCCGCTCAGATGAATTTACCCTGCTCCAGAATATCGAGCGCCTGGGTACTGATCTCGTCATGAAGCGGAAGGACCTGACACTTCCGGTCTGCGCCAATGTGGACCTGTATTCCGGATTTGTATACAGTATGCTGGGAATCCCCGAGGAGCTTTATACCCCGCTTTTTGCCTCCGCCCGGATTGCGGGCTGGTGCGCGCACCGCATAGAGGAAATCGTGTCCGGCGGCCGCATCATACGCCCGGCCTACCGGGCCGCCATCAAAGGCACTCCGTACGTGCCCATGTCCCAGCGGTAAACCCGGAGCCTATCCATTTTCCCCTGTCATGCCCCGGGGTTTCCTCCATTGCGGTTCAAATCCCAAAAGTTTATTTTATCTGTTGACAATTCTTCGCATAACCACTATAATTTAATTTCGAAAGAGCAAGGGTGTTCCAAACGAATGGTTTTCCCCCTGCTCTTTTGCTTTTTTAAAAAACATTGGGGTCAGCCCCGATTAACGGTTTTCGAGAGGAGAAAACAATATGAGCAAATATGCCAAAGAAGACATCATTCGCCTGGTCTCAGAAGAGGGGATTGAATTTATCCGTATGCAGTTCACCGATATCTTCGGCCAGCTGAAGAATGTTGCGATCACCGCCTCACAGATTGAAAAGGCGGTCAATAACCAGATGACCATCGACGGCAGCTCCATTGAGGGCTTTACCCGCATACATGAGTCGGATCAGTATCTTTGGCCGGACCTGGACACCTTTGCCATCCTTCCCTGGCGTCCTCAGCACGGCAAGGTCGCAAGACTGATCTGCGACGTCTATAACCCGGACGGTACGCCCTTCGTCGGCGATCCCCGCTATGTGCTTAGAACCGCGATTGCCAAAGCCGCGGCTCTCGGGTATACTTTTAATGTCGGCCCCGAATGCGAATTTTTCCTCTTTGAGACCGATGAAAACGGCAAGCCCACCACTCAGACCGGGGATGAAGCCGGATATTTTGATCTGGGGCCTCTGGATCACGGCGAGAGCGTACGCCGCGAGATCTGCATGGCATTGGAGGAAATGGGCTTTGAGATCGAAGCCTCCCACCACGAGGTGGCGGCCGGCCAGCATGAGATTGACTTTAAGTACGCCGAGGCTCTGAAAGCCGCCGATAATATTATGACCTTCAAAACCGCCGTCAAAACTCTGGCTCAAAAAAACGGCCTTCACGCCACCTTCATGCCGAAGCCGGTCTTCGGCATCAACGGCTCCGGAATGCACACTAACATGTCCCTTTTCAAGGACGGCAAAAATATTTTCTTCGATCCCGACGGCCCCAAGGGCCTGTCCAAGGAGGCTTACAGCTTCATCGCCGGCCTGCTCACCCATGTCAAGAGCATGGCCGCCGTCACCAATCCCCTTGTCAACTCCTACAAGCGCCTGGTTCCCGGATATGAGGCCCCCTGCTACCTTGCCTGGTCCGCCTCCAACCGAAGCGCCCTGATCCGCATCCCCGCGGCCCGCGGCCAGAGCACCCGAGTTGAGCTGCGCTGCCCCGACCCCTCCTGCAATCCGTACCTGGCTCTTGCCGTCTGTCTTGCCGCCGGCCTGGACGGCATCGAAAAAGGAATGACGCCCCCGGCGGAAATCACTGAAAACATTTTTGAGATGGACGGCGAAATGCGCGGCGCCAATAACATTGAAAGCCTTCCCGCCTCCCTGGAGGAAGCGGTAAAAGAACTGGTTGCCGACGACCTGATGAAAAAAACCCTTGGGGATCACGTTTTCTCCCGCTATGTGGAAGGCAAGCTGAAGGAATGGGACGAATACAGAATAAGGGTATCAAGCTGGGAAATCGGCAAGTATATGATCTTATACTGAGCATTTTCCCCGCGTAACCTATGCGAGGAGGCGCGACAGTGATCAGAACAGTCCTGGCCGTTGATAACGAAAAACTCGCAGACCAGATTTCCGACACCCTGGAAAAAAACAGCATTGCAGTCAGATATCGCTGCCGTACCGGCGCGGGCGCCATCCGCTCCATCAAGAAAATGGGCGGTGGCGTGGTGATTTGCGGCCACAAGTTCCCAGATATGACCGCGGACCAACTGGCCTTCCTTCTGGGCGAAACCGCCTCCCTGCTGGTGGTGGCAAAGCCGAATCTGATCGAGCTCTGTTCGGACGAAGCCATCTTCAGGCTCCCGGTGCCGGTCAAAACGGGCGAACTGGTAGGAGCCGTCAATATGCTCATCCAGATGGATCGCATGCGGTACGCCAAGACCCTCCAGCACCGCAGTCCGGAGGATTTACTGCTGATACAGCGCGCCAAGCAGCTGCTGATGGAAAAGCACGGGCTTTCCGAAGAAGCGGCCTATAAAACCCTCCAGCGCAGAAGTATGGAGACCTGCGCAAAACTCACTGAAACCGCCAAACTTGTCATCGCCGCTTTCGAATGAAAGCGGCGACTTTTTATTCATTTCCCGGTTTTCGGTCAAATGGCCGGACGCGGCTTGTGATATAAGACCAGAATACCGCGCCGCCTAACCGCTTCAGATTGTCGGTTTCTACGAATCGCCAATTCCCTATTGAATATTTATTCATAATGCGGTATTATCATTGCATAATATTACTCTGCTTCTCAATAAGGAGGAATACCTATGCAGGAAAAGACCGTTAAGAAGGTTGTGCTTGCCTATTCCGGCGGGCTGGATACCTCCGTCATCATTCCCTGGCTGAAGGAAAACTATGATAACTGTGAGATTATTGCCGTTTCCGGGGACGTCGGCCAGGCCGACGAACTGGAGGGGCTGGAGGAAAAGGCCATCAAATCCGGCGCATCCAAGCTGTATGTGGCAGATCTGACGGATGAATTTGTGGACGATTTCATTATCCCGTCGATCAAGGCCGGAGCGCTGTATGAGGATTATCTGCTGGGTACCGCTCTGGCCCGGCCTGTCATAGCCAAGCGGCTGGTGGAGATTGCCAAAGCCGAGGGGGCGGACGCCATTTGCCACGGCTGCACAGGAAAAGGCAATGACCAGGTGCGCTTTGAACTGACGATCAAGCACTTTGCGCCGGACATGAAGGTCATCGCGCCCTGGCGCGAATGGGACATCAAATCCCGGGAGGAGGAGATCGCCTATGCCGAGGCCCGCGGCGTGCCCCTGAAAATCAGCCGGGAGACGAACTATTCCAAGGATAAAAACCTCTGGCATCTTTCCCACGAGGGTCTTGATCTGGAAAACGCCGGCAGCGAGCCGCTTTATGAAAAGGACGGATTCCTTGAGATGTCCGTCTCACCCCTGCGGGCGCCGGATACGCCCACATACCTGACGCTGGATTTTGAAGCGGGCATCCCGTCGGCTCTGGACGGCAAGGCCATGAGCGCCAAGGAAATTATCCTTAAGCTCAATGCGCTGGGCGGGGAAAACGGCATCGGCCTTCTGGACATTGTGGAAAACCGGCTTGTCGGCATGAAATGCAGGGGCGTTTACGAGACCCCGGGGGGTGAGATCCTCCATTTTGCCCACAAATATCTGGAAACCCTCTGTCTGGACAAAATGACCGCCCATAAAAAGCAGGAGCTGGCGATTACCTTTGCTCAGCTTGTATACAACGGCCAGTGGTATACCCCACTGCGGGAGGCACTTTCCGCGTTTGTCGAAAAGACCCAGGAGCGGGTGACGGGCAAGGTCAGGCTGAAGCTTTACAAGGGCAACATCATCAAAGCCGGCGCCTGGAGCAGCTACAGCCTCTATTCCGAGGAAATCGCCACCTTCGGTGAGGACAACGTCTTTAACCAGGCCGACGCGGCCGGTTTTATCAGCCTCTGCGGGCTGCCCATCAAAGTGCAGGCCCAGGTGGACGCCAAAAACAAACTGTAACCGGGGTGATCTTATGCAAAAGCTTTGGGCCGGAAAGGCCGCCGGAAAACTAGATCAGGCCGCCGACGATTTCAATTCCTCAATCGCCGTAGACAGCCGCATGTTCCGTCAGGACATCGCGGGGAGCATCGCCCATGCAGGGATGCTGGCAAAGTGCGGCATTATCCCGGAAGCGGAGGGCGAGGGGCTGGTAAACGGCCTTTCCGGCATCCTTTGCGATATCGAAAACGGTTCCCTGCCAATCGACCCCGCCGCCGAGGATATCCACTCCTTTATCGAGTCCGCGCTTATCGACCGGCTGGGCGACACGGGCAAAAAGCTGCATACAGCCCGCAGCCGGAATGACCAGGTGGCGACCGACACAAGGCTTTATCTTCGGGAGGAAACCGAAAAAACCGTCGCCCTGATCAAGAGCCTGATCGCCGCCATCATTGCCCAGGCCGAGGAAAACGCCGACGCGGTCATGCCCGGCTACACACACCTGCAGCGGGCCCAGCCCATAACTCCGGGACATCATCTGCTGGCTTACGGGATGATGCTGGCCCGGGACATCGGCCGGCTGGAGGACGCCGCCGGGCGGATGAACGTCTCCCCCCTGGGCGCCTGCGCCCTGGCCGGCACCACATATCCCATAGACCGGGGCATGACGGCGGCGGCCCTGGGGTTTGACGGATTTTCCCTCAACAGCCTGGACGCCGTTGCGGACAGGGATTTCTGCGTCGAGCTGTGCGCCGCCCTGGCCCTGCTGATGACCCATCTGTCCAGGTTCGCGGAAGAACTGATTCTCTGGACCAGTTGGGAGTTTCGCTTCGCCGAGCTTTCCGACGCCTACACCACCGGCTCGTCCATTATGCCCCAGAAGAAGAACTCCGATATGGCGGAGCTGATCCGCGGCAAGACCGGCAGAATATACGGCAACCTCATGGCCCTGCTTACCCTGCTCAAGGGCCTTCCCCTGGCATACAACAAGGATATGCAGGAGGATAAAGAGGCCGTGTTCGATAGTTTTGATACCGCCAATGCCTGCCTTTCCATATTCGCGCCCATGCTGGGAACCATGCGGGTGAACCGGGCAAATATGCTGTCCGCCGCCAGGGACGGATTTATTAACGCCACCGATCTGGCGGACTACCTGACCCGAAAGGGTATGCCCTTCCGCAGCGCCTACCGGCTCACCGGGATGATCGTCTCCGACTGCATCGCCAAGGGCCGAACCCTGGATAACCTGCCCATGGAGGACTATAAAAAATTCTCCGCGCTGTTTGAATCCGATCTTTACGAGGACATCGCCCTTTCCACCTGCGTGGAAAAACGAACTTCCGCCGGCGGAACCGGGGCCCGGTCCATCCGGACACAGATCGAATACCTGAAACAAATCATCGCCTGAACAAGAATGGAGGCCGGTATGACAGTTTTTATTGACGGCAGCGCCGGTACAACCGGCCTGAGGATACATGAGCGGCTTGCAGGGCGGAAGGGGCTTACCCTGGCCACCCTGCCGGAATCGGAGCGGAAAAACGCCGAAAGCCGCAGGAGGGCATTAAACTGCTGCGATATCGCCATCCTCTGCCTGCCAGACGGAGCGGCCGTTGAGGCCGTCGGCATGATCGAAAACCCCGCGGTCCGGGTGATCGACGCCTCCACCGCCCATCGCACGGCCCCCGGCTGGGCCTATGGCTTTCCCGAGCTTTCACCGGATTTTCGGCAAAGCATTGCCCGAAGCGGGCGGGTAGCTTCCCCGGGCTGCCATGCCGGCGGCTTCATCGCCCTGGTCTACCCTCTCGTGGAAGCCGGCGTCCTGCCGAAAACCGCCCTGCTCACCTGCCATTCCATTACCGGCTACAGCGGCGGCGGAAAGGATATGATATCCCAATACGAAAGTTGCCCACGGCCGGAATCCCTTGGCGCGCCCCGCCAATACGGGCTGGCGCAGGTGCATAAGCACCTGCCGGAGATGACGGCCATACCCGGTCTTGCCCATGCCCCGGTCTTCTGCCCCATAGTCGCGGATTTTTACAGCGGGATGGTCGTTACCGTGCCGCTGCACAAAAGCCAGCTTTCCCGTGGAGCTGATCTGGCCGCTATAAAAGAAATTTACCGGGCAAAGTACGCCGGCCCCCTGGTCAGATACGCTGAAACCCTGTCTGAAGACGGGTTTATTCCGGCAAACGCCCTTTCCGGCACCGATGTGATGCAGGTAACCGCCCAGGGCGGAGGCGAGCGGATTCTGCTCATCTCCCGCTTTGATAACCTGGGCAAGGGCGCCTCCGGCGCCGCCGTCCAATGCCTTAACATTATGCTGGGCGAAGACGAGACCACAGGCCTGATCCAATAAGGAGTTTTCAATATGGAGATTATAAAAGGCGGCGTATGCGCGCCCAAGGGCTTCAAGGCCGCCGGCATTCACTGCGGCATTCGGAAAAACAGGCAGAAGCGGGATCTCGCCCTGATCTGGAGCGAGGCTCCCGCCGCCGCCGCCGCGGTGTATACCACAAATTTGGTAAAAGGCGCGCCCCTGATCGTCACGAAATCAAACCTGAATAACGGTTTTGCCAGAGCGGTCATCTGCAACAGCGGCAATGCCAACACCTGCAACGCCGACGGCGTCGATATCGCCGAAAAGACCTGCGTACTTCTTGGGGCCGAGTTGGGGATAGACCCCCGCGACGTGATCGTCGCCTCCACCGGCGTCATCGGCCAGCCTCTTGAGCTGGAACCGATCGCCTCCGGCATTCCCGGCCTTGCCGCCGCCCTGGGAGACAGTCCCGAAAACTGCGATAACGCGTGCGAGGCCATCATGACCACGGACACGGTAAAAAAGGAAATTGCCCTCAGCTTCACCCTGGGCGGCGTGCCCTGCCGCATTGGGGGAATTGCCAAAGGCTCCGGCATGATCCACCCGGATATGGCCACCATGCTTGTATTCCTGACCACCGACGCCGCCATAAGCCCGGCCATGCTGCAAAAGGCCCTGTCCTCGGACGTGCGGAAATCCTTCAACATGGTCAGCATAGACGGCGATACCTCCACCAACGACATGGTGTCTATCCTGGCCAACGGTCTGGCCGGAAACCCGGAAATCACCGGGGACGGCCCGGACTTCGCGGAATTTATGAAGGCCCTGAACACTGTGACCGTCCACCTCTGCCGGGCCATTGCCGCAGACGGCGAGGGCGCGACAAAGCGCCTGGAATGCACAGTTTCCGGCGCGAAGGATGAGGATACGGCAAGAACCGCCGCAAAGGCTGTGGTCTGCTCCAGCCTCCTGAAAGCCGCCATGTTCGGCGCAGACGCCAACTGGGGCCGGGTGCTTTGCGCCATCGGCTATTCCGGCGCGCAGATTGACCTTGCAAAGGTTGACGTGGCTTTCCGCTCGGCAAAGGGAAGAATCCAAGTCTGCCGGGGCGGGGCGGGACTGCCGTTCTCAGAGGAGAAGGCCAAGGAAATCCTCCTGGAAAAGGAGATCGACATACTTGTTTCCCTGGGCGGCGGCGGCGCGGAGGCCATAGCCTGGGGCTGCGACCTGACTTACGATTATGTCAGGATCAACGGCGATTACAGAACCTGAGGAGGCCGCTATGGACGGAAATATTTCAAAAGAACAGCGGGCGCGGGTGCTTGTGCAGGCGCTGCCTTATATCCAAAAATACTGGAATAAAATCGTCGTCATTAAGTACGGCGGCAACGCCATGATCAGCGATAGCCTGAAGGCTCAGGTCATGGAGGATATCGTCCTGCTGTCTCTGGTCGGCGTCAAGGTGGTGCTGATACATGGCGGCGGCCCGGAGATCACGGAAATGCTGGAAAGATTGGGCCATCCCACAAATTTTGTGGACGGCCTGCGGGTTACGGACAAGGAAACGGCCGAAGTCGTCCAGATGGTTCTGGCCGGAAAGGTGAATAAGAGCCTGGTGAATCTTCTGGAAATGACGGGAGGCAAGGCTATAGGCCTGTCGGGAATCGACGGCCGTCTCATGCTGGCAAAGCCCAAGAACGAAGCCCTCGGCTTTGTGGGTGAAATTACTGCGGTCAACGTCCAGCCCATCACCGACCTGCTGGAAAAGGGCTATATCCCCGTCATTTCCTCCGTGGGCTGCGACGAGGCGGGCAACGTATACAACATTAACGCAGATTCCGCCGCGGCGCGCATCTCCGGGGCAATCGGGGCGGAATGCCTGATCGCCATGACGGACATTGCCGGGATTCTGGAAAACGAAGACGATCCCGCCTCCCTGATCCCCGAGGTGGACATCCCGGGCGCATACGAGCTGATCCGCGGCGGCGTTGTCTCCGGCGGCATGATCCCCAAGGTAGAAAGCTGTGTCGATGCCATTTTGTGCGGCGTGAAACGGGTTTTTATTCTGGATGGCCGCGTACCCCATTCCATCCTGGTGGAAATGCTCACGGACGAAGGTTCCGGCACAATGGTTGTTGAGGAGACGACATGAAAATTCAGGAGATCGACAATAAATATATCGCGGGCGCCTACGCCCGGTTTCCCCTGACGCTGACGAAGGGCAAGGGCTCCATCGTCTGGGACGAGAGCGGCCGGGAATACATTGATCTCGTCTCCGGCATCGCCGTCAACACCTTCGGTCTGGCGGACGGGGAATGGATTTCCGCCGTAACGGAGCAGCTTGGCATGCTGCAGCACGCTTCAAATCTTTATTATACCGGGCCGGCCGCCCTGCTGGCTCAGATGCTGTGCCTGCGCACGGGCATGAAAAAGGTCTTTTTCAGCAATTCCGGGGCCGAGGCCAACGAGTGCGCCATAAAGGCCGCCAGAAAATATGCCGCGGATAAATACGGCAAAGACCGCCATATTATCGTCACCCTCCAAAACAGTTTCCACGGCAGGACGATCACGACCCTGGCCGCCACGGGCCAGTCGGAATACCACCATGATTTCGAGCCCCTGACGGCGGGCTTTGTCCATACGCCCGCCAACGACGCGCAGGCTCTGGCCAATCTTGTGGAGAGCACCCCCGACATCGCGGCAATCCTGTTTGAGCCGGTGCAGGGCGAGGGCGGGGTTCTCCCGCTGACGCCGGAATTTACCTCGGCCATGGCGGATATTGCCGCCCGGCGGGACATTCTGCTCCTATGCGACGAGATCCAGAGCGGAAACGGGCGGACGGGAAAGCTCTACGGCTATCTTCATTACGGCATGAGTCCCGACATTGTGACCACGGCCAAGGGCCTTGGCGGCGGACTGCCCCTGGGCGCAACCCTGTTCGGCGGGAAAACGGAGCGCGTGCTGACCGCCGGAACCCACGGCTCCACCTTCGGCGGCAATCCCGTATGCTGCGCCGGCGCCCTTTCAATCCTTTCGCGCATTGACGACGCGCTTTTGGAGGATGTGCGGTTAAAGTCGGACTACGTTGTCGGCGCCCTCTCCGGCGCTCCCGGCATCAGGAGCATCACCGGACTGGGGCTGATGCTGGGCATCGAAACGGAAAAGCCCGCGGGGGAGGTCATCGCCGCCTGTATGGAAAGGGGCGTGCTGATCCTGAAAGCCAAGAACAAGGTGCGGCTGCTGCCCGCTCTGAATATTCCCATGCCGCTGCTTGAAAAGGCTGTTTCCGTCATTCTGGAGGCCTGCGCCGGCTGAAAATAAAAGCCACGTTAGGCGCATCGAAACAAAGGAGGCCAATATGAATTTAAAGGGCAGGAATTTTTTAAAGATTCTGGATTTCACACCCGAAGAAATCCGTTATCTTCTCGACTTGGCGGCAAGCCTGAAAAAGGAAAAAGAGGACGGCGTCCCCCACGACGGATTTCGCGGCAAAAACATCGCCCTGATTTTCGAAAAGACCAGCACGCGCACCAGGTGCAGCTTTGAGGTTGCCGCCCGCGATCTGGGCATCGGCGTCACATATCTGGATCCCGCCGGCTCCCAAATCGGGGAAAAGGAGAGTATTGCCGACACCGCCCGGGTGCTGGGCCGCCTGTTTGATGGCATCGAATACCGCGGCTTCGGTCAGGAAATCGTGGAGGAACTGGCCGCGCACGCAGGCGTCCCGGTATGGAACGGCCTCACCAATGAATCCCATCCCACTCAGGTGCTGGCGGATTTTCTCACCATCCGGGAGCATCGGGGAGAGCTGGCCGGGACGAAGCTGGTCTACATGGGCGACGCCCGCTACAACATGGGCAACTCGCTCATGGCCGGCTGCGCCAAAATGGGGCTGCATTTTGTCGCCTGTGCGCCCGAGGCTTTCTTTCCGGGTTCGGCGCATATCGAAACATGCCGGAAAATCGCCGGCGCCACCGGCGCAAAGCTGGAATTCATTACGGAGCCCGCAGCAGCCGTCAAAAACGCGGATGTGGTCTATACCGACATCTGGGTCAGCATGGGCGAGCCGCCGGAAGCCTGGGAAAGCCGCATTAAGGCGCTGCTGCCCTATCAGGTCAACGAAGCCCTGATGGACGCCGCCGGGGAAAAAGCCCTTTTCATGCATTGCTTGCCCGCTTTCCACGACCACAAAACCGCCATCGGCAGGGCTGTCGGCCAACGCTTCGGCCTGGACGCCCTGGAGGTCACCGACCAGGTTTTTGAAGGACCCCGCTCAATCGTGTTCGACCAGGCGGAAAACAGGATGCACACAATAAAAGCCCTGATGGCCGCAACCCTGTGAGTATAAAAAAGCCGCCCCGCCGAAAGGCGGGGCGGTTCGCTTTCCTGTTACGGCAGATCGGCAAAGCGGCGGGCGCCGCCGTTGTGGAGATATCGGATCATGACAGCGCAGGCCAAAACCAGCACGGCTGTGAAAATCAGTATGAACACGTCCCCGGAAAGTATTTCTTTTAGCAGCCAGATATAGAGCATCGCCGGAAGGATCACAGCTCCCATTGAGGCGAACATGGAGATCAGGACGCTCATGCTCTGCTTAACTACGGCAGTCTCGCTAATAAAATCGAATTTCGGAAAGTGCAGATTGACCACAACGCCCAGAAGCGCACAAAAAACCGTCATGGCAGCCGGTGCGGCTAGAATGCCCAGGGCGGCCAAAAACGCCGGCCTCAGCATGAAAATCACGGCCGCCTCTGCGATAATCACGGGCGGCAGGGCAACGGCGATATGCATATACGCCTTGGCCATAAGCACTCTGCCCCCTGATACCGGAAGCGATTGGGCTATCCACAGGTTTTTCCCTTCCAGGGAGATCGACGGCGCGGATATGATATCCGTTGCGCCAAGCAGGCAAAGCACCGCCGCCGCAAGCGGCCCGGTATAGGGAATAAGCTTAGGGGCCTGGGCAAGAATCGTCTGAGGAAAGTCCCGATAGATGATGATCGCCACCGCCGCTGCCAGTGTGAACACGCTGCCGAGGGCCGCGTTCAGAATATACATACCGTTTGAACCGAAGTGCATCAGTTCCTTTTTCAGCAGCGCCGATCCGGCGGAGCCGACCCGGAGCGCCCGCTGGCGGTACTTGATCTTGGCGGCGCCCCGGTGCGACGAGACGATGCGCACAAAGCCCCGGGTCAAAATCACGTATAACGCCCCGAAGGGGAGCAGGCAGCAGAGCAAAAAGCCAGCAAGCTGCATCAGATCCCCGTCCATAATGGCCGCGCCGAAGGCATAGGCCGGATAAACCGCGCTTTTAATCGCCTGGGCAACCTGAGCGCCGGACTGAACCATAGCGGCGATATAGCTGTTCATGTTGCTGAAAAGGTAAAAATACGCGGCCAGAAAGGCAAGGGAAAAAACCGTTGTCACCAGGGATTTATTGCGTATCCGGTCAATAATCAACGCCAGCAGCCAGCCAAAGAGGCAGGACATGGTCATGGGGATCAGCGGGAGAAAAAGCGCGCAGACAATGAAAACGGCAACGCCGGCAGCGCTTGGGGTAAAATTCATGCAGTAAACCACGCCCGCGGGCGCAATCACCAGCAGCCCCATCAGAAAATTGAGCACAAGAAGCATGATCATGCGCGAGCCGAGGATGTAAGCCGGCGGAATCGGCATGGCCAGCAGAAGATCGTTGTCCCTGGCGGAAAAAAGCTGCTGCTGGGCAGTGAAAACGCTGCCGATGAAGCAGAGGGTAACGGACATTATGGCGGCCAGGGCAAAATACAGCCAGCCAAGGCCAAAGGACACCAGCGGCCTGCATAAGGCGCTGAACATACCGCCGAACATAAAGAAAAAGCAGCCGATCACATAGAGGGCAAACAGGCCGATCAACAGCTTCAACAGCGGCCCTTTTTTCTTTTGCCGCCTGGAGGCGCGGAACCAGCTTGCATACAAGGCATTTAAACGGGTTTTTATCAATGCTTTGAACATGGCGCTATTCCCCCTCCAGCTCAAGGAAGACGGACTCAAGGGACTCATCGCCCTTGACCTCCTCCATGCTGCCGGATTTAATGAGCCTGCCGTTTCTGATGATCGCCACCTGGTCGCAGAGCTTTTCCGCCACCTCCAGGATATGGGTGGAAAAGAAAATGGCGCCGCCCCTGTCGCACAACTCGCGCATGATCATCTTCAGCTTATGGGAGGCCTTGGGGTCCAGCCCCACAAAAGGCTCATCCATGATGATCAGCCTTGGGGAATGGATCAGCGCGGATATTACCGCCAATTTCTGCTTCATCCCGTGGGAGTATGCGCTCACCGGCTGAGCCAAATCTCCGGTCAGCTCAAATTCATCTGCATATTGGTGTATGCGTTCCTGCCTGTCATTCTGGGATACGCCGTAAATATCGGCGATGAAGTTCAGGTATTTGATACCGGACATAAACTCATAGAGATCCGGATTGTCGGGAATATACGCCAACTCCCGCTTGCAGGCAATTGGATCGGTCTTAATCGACTTCCCGTCTATATAGATCTCGCCGGAATCAAAGCCGAGTATGCCGCAGCAGGCTCTTATGGTCGTGGTCTTACCTGCCCCGTTATGCCCTATGAAGCCGCATATTTCACCTTTTCGCAGGTGCAGCGTCAAATCATCCACGGCGCGTTTTTCACCGAAGCGTTTGGTCAGGTGCTCGATTCTCAGCATCGTTTTTCCCCCTAAATCCTATTAATCGGCGCCGCCCGGCATCCGAGAACGCGGACGTCTGCGCCTATTTTAATTCATGTCTGCATTAATTTCAAGAGCCACTCAATTATCAGTAACGTTTTGACCGTCTCCGTGCTATAATATCTCTCGACTCATGATATGGAGGTGCATATCGTTGTTAACCCTGCTGACCCGGATTTTTATAAAAGACAGAGAAAATTATTCGAATGCCCGCGTGCGGAGCGCTTACGTCATGCTTTGCGGATTCTTCGGCATTTTTCTCAACATCCTCTTATTTGTATTTAAGTATATGGCTGGAATCCTATCCGGCTCCATTGCCATCACCGCCGACGCCTTTAATAACCTGACCGACGCCAGCGCTTCCGTCATCACCCTGCTGGGCTTCCGTCTCGCCGCCGCGGCGCCCGACGCCGGCCATCCCTTCGGCCACGGCCGCATCGAATACCTTTCCGGAGCTATTGTCTCCGTGATTATAGTCGTGGTCGGTTTCGAGCTTGGCCGCAACGCTGTGGCGCAGATTATTTCCCCCACTCCCATCGATACCGGGCTGCTGCCCATGGGGATACTGGCGATGTCGATTCTCGTCAAGTTTTATATGTTCGCCTATAACCGTTCCATCGGCGGGAAAATCAATTCCCCCGGCATGCTGGCCACGGCGAAGGACAGTATCTCCGACTTCGCCGCAACGACCGTTGTCCTGCTCTCCATGCTGGCCGCCCGGCTGTTTGACGTCAATGTGGACGGCTGGAGCGGTCTGGCCGTTGCCTGCTTCATCGCCTACTCGGGGTTTACCGCGCTGAGAGATACGCTAAACCCCCTGCTGGGCAATCCCCCCGCGCCGGAGCTGGTACATGCCATATATGAAATTGTGCTGTCCCACACCGAAATCATCAATATCCACGATCTGATCGTCCATGACTACGGCCCGGGCCGGCTCATCATTTCATTGCACGCCGAGGTACCCGGAGACGGAGACATCTTCACCCTGCATGACGCAATTGACACCGCTGAAAGCGAACTGAGCGCAAAACTCGGCTGTACCGCCGTGATCCATATGGACCCCATCAGCACCAACGACAGCAAGGTAAACGCCATGCGCGAGGCCCTTGAAAATGTCGCCAGGACCATTGACGACCGCATCACGATACACGATTTTCGCATTGTTGAGGGGCCGACCCACACCAACGTCATTTTTGACGCCGTTCTGCCGTTTGGCTGCGGCCTGCGCGAAAAGGATATCACCGCCCGGCTTGAGGCGGCCGTATGCAGCCTGTGGGAAAACGCCTGCCCCAAGGTACAGATTGACCGGTCGTATATCTGAAAAGCCGGGCTCCGCCCGGTTTTTTTCATGCCGCTATCCCATGGGACAGCTTGAGGACGAGAACCCGGAGCACGCTTTCGTCCACCCGCTCCGCCGTGAGCCTGCCATCGGAAAGGGCCTGTTCCAATCCCGCTACCGCTCCGGAAATATCCGAGACTCCCAGAAGGAGGTCGCAGCCGGCATTGAGGGCCGCCAGGCACTTTTCCTCGTCTGTCATCCCCTCAAGGGCGCCCATATCCAGGCCGTCCGTAATCACAACGCCGTCAAATCCCAATTCACCGCGCAGCATACCCGTAATCAGCGTATGGGACATGGAAGCCGGCCTGTCGTCTATGGCGGGCACGGTGATATGCCCTGCCATCACCATGTCCGCGCCGGCGGCGATCCCGCTTTTAAAGGTCAGCATCTCCTCCGCCAGCAGCGCGTCCCAGGTTTTGTCCACAGTTGCCGTTCCCTTGTGGGAATCCTCAAGGGTGTCGCCATGCCCCGGAAAATGCTTCAGGCAGCAGATGACGCCGGAATCCCTGAAGCCGTTCACGGCGGCGGCCACCAGCTCGGCGGCCTGGCTGAAATCGTCACTGTACGCCCTGTCCCCGATGACGGCGTTTTTGGGGTTGCTGCGCACGTCCGCCACCGGGGCGAAATCCGTGTTGAAGCGGCAGGCCAGCATATCGCCGCCTATGGTATTGGCATTGCCGTACGCCACCTCCGTTCCCTGATCCTTATAACTGTACATGGCGTCAAACCAGGTCGTGCCCAGCTTGTACATCAGCCGGCCGACGTTTCCGCCCTCCTCGTCCGCACAGATGAAAAGCCCCAGCCGTGAATAGCTTTGGGCCGTTTCAATCATCCCGGCCGTCTGCTCCCGGCTTACCAGGTTCCCTGTGGAATAGATAAAGCCGCCCACCGGATACTCCGCCAGGGCGGCTTTTGTATTTTCCCCCGCCGCCGTCACAGATCCCTCCCCCTCCAGGGCTTCCGGACGCACAATCATAAGCTGGCACAGCTTCTCCCGCGCCGTCATGCCGGCCAGAATGGCCTCGGCCCGTTCAAGGATCGGGTCCGGAGTCGGCGTGGGATCAGGGGTTGGCGACGGTGTGGTTTGTGCCGGACCGGGCATTTTCCCGGCCTCTAATCCCCCGCAGGCGGACAGAAGCAGGAATAGCGCCAGAAATCCGGTTATAATTCTTATATATCGTCTCATTTCTTGACCCTCTCGATCAATAGTGCTAAAATAATTACCAATCTATTATAACCAATATGAAAACATAGCGTACAAAGGGAGCGTATTTATGACAAAAGTTGATGTTTTCTCCGGCTTTCTTGGCGCAGGCAAGACAACGCTGATTAAAAAGCTGATCGCCGAGGCCTACGGCGGCGAAAAACTTGTGCTGATTGAAAACGAGTTCGGCGATATCGCCATCGACAGCGGCTTTCTAAAGGAAGCCGGGATCGAAATCACCGAGATGAGCTCCGGCTGCATCTGCTGCAGCCTGGTGGGGGACTTTGCCGAGGCCCTTAAAAAAGTTACGGCGCAATTCCATCCCGACCGGATACTGATCGAGCCTTCCGGCGTCGGAAAGCTCTCGGATGTGATACGCGCCGTCCTGGGCGTGGAAGACGCGGAACTTGTCCCCGGCTGCGCCACCACCGTGGTGGACGCCCGGCGCGCAAAGATGCATAAGCGGAATTTCGGAGAATTTTGGTGCGACCAGGTAAAAAGCGCCTCGTGCATCGTGCTCTCCCGCACCGCGGACATGAGCGCGGAGCAGCTTTCCGCCGTGGTTGCCATGCTGAGAGAAATCAACACGGACGCCGTGATCGTCACCACCGCCTGGGACGAGCTGGACGGCAAAGCCCTGCGTGCCGCCATGGAAAATACCGATACACTTCAGACGGAGCTCAGCCGTCTTGCCGCCGAATCCGACGACGATGCGGACGATGAATGCGGCTGCCATGATGATCACGATCACCACGACCATCACGATGATCACCACGATCACGACGATCACGATCACCACGACCATGACCATGACCACGACCACCACGACCATGACCACGACCATCACGATCACCACGACCATGACCATGACCATCACGACGAAACGTGCAGCTGCGGCTGCCAGCACGGCGATCACGATCACCATCATGACGGGGAACATCCCCATCATCACGGTCACGATGCCGGCGAGGTCTTCATGAGCTGGGGTGCGGAGACGCCGGGAATCTATGCCGGCGACGGACTCCGGCGCGCCCTCAGGGCTTTGGATTCCGGGGAGTACGGCCGGATTCTGCGGGCCAAGGGCTACGTCGCCTCGGAGCGCGGCTGGCTGCACTTCGACTATGTCCCCGGCGAGGAAGCCGTGCGCAGCGGCCCCGCGGAGGTTACCGGCCGGCTTTGCGTTATCGGCATTGATCTGGACAAAGCCGGTTTAAAGGAGCTGTTCAACGTTGGCTGACCTTGCGCCCCAGATACCGGTCTATCTGTTTACCGGCTTTCTCGAAGCCGGGAAGACTAAATTCATACAGGAAACGCTTGAAGACAAACGCTTCAACCGCGGGGAAAACACTCTGCTGATTGTCTGCGAAGAGGGGCTTGAGACATACTCGCCGGATAAGTTTTCCGGCCCCAACGTTTTCGTCAGGATGGTTGAGGACCCCTCAGAGCTCACCGCCGAAAATCTCGGAGCCTGGCTGAAGGCGCACCGGGCCGAGCGGGTACTGGTGGAGTATAACGGCATGTGGATGCTGGACGCCCTTTATCAGGCCCTGCCCGGGAGCTGGGCGGTGGCCCAGGAATTCATGTTTGCCGATGCCGCCACTTTTCTCTCCTACAACGCAAACATGCGCCAACTCTGTTATGATAAGCTCAAAAGCTGCCAGCTTGTCGTATTCAACCGGTTTGTAGACTCCCTGGACAAAATGGCTTTTCATAAAATTGTCAGGGGCGCCTCCCGCCGGGCCGATATCGCGTATGAATACAAGGACGGCAGGGTAGAGTACGACGATATCGAAGATCCCCTCCCCTTCGATCTGGACGCCCCGGTCATCGCCATCGGCGACAGGGACTATGCGCTCTGGTACCGGGATATGAGCGAAGACCCACAGAAGTATACCGGCAAGACCGTCCAGTTTCTTGGCCGCACGCTAAAAAACAAAAAGCTGCCCGGCGACAGCTTCATCATCGGACGGCATGTGATGACCTGCTGCGCGGAAGATATCCAGTTCATGGGCCTGATCTGCCGGTGGCCGGAAGCGGAAGCCCTGAAAAACGGCTCCTGGCTGCGCGTAACCGCCAGGCTGGCCTATAAGTATCACCGGATGTATGGGCGGCGCGGCCCGGTGCTTTCCGCAATCTCCGCCCAGGCCGCCCAGGCGCCGGCAGAACCGGTTGCCACCTTCGATTGACCTGACGGAACATGCCCATTCCGCCCGCAGCAAAGCGCAAAACGCCCGCAGCCATGATTCTCTCCCTTTAGCGGCCGCCGCAACAAACGTGTCGGCAGCATCGGGGACGGCATCATGGCTGCGGGTCTATTTTCGGATTATATCGGCAGGCTGCGTTTAGAAGGTAAGCAGGTTCAATCCCACCTCATCGCAAAAGCGCCGTCCGGCTTCACCCTCCGCGACGCTGATGAAAATCTCGCCGGTGGCGCTGATGACCGCAGCGTTCAGGTGCCCGCCATGGCACTCGCCTCTAAGCGAATTGCCGATCACGGCATGCAAATGCAGATACGGCTCACCGTCCTTCCGGGAAAGGTTTCCGCACACAGAGGCCAGTTCGTAATCCGCCGTGTGATACCTGACGCTGCCGTACCTCTTGGTTTTGACGTCAAAAATGCCCAGGGTCACATCATCCGAAGCGCCGATTGCCGTGACGGAAGCCAGACGGATATTTTCTTTTTCAGCCAGTGCCAGCACCGATTTGACCAGTTCATCCCCCGGATCGAGCCGCACGACGATTTGATTGCCAAATATTTTGTACTCCATGATTTTTCCCTTTCAGCACAACGTGGCCCCCGCCGGGATGCTGTCGTCCAGCATCAGCAGGTTCAGCCGTTCCTCACCTTTTTCCTCATGCACTGCTGAAATCAACATTCCGTTGGACTCAAAGCCCATCATTTTACGCGAAGGCAGATTGAGGATCGCGGCAACGGTCTTCCCCACCAGATCTTCAGGCTTATAAAACTTGGCGATCCCCGAAAGAATCTGCCGAGGAGCGCCGCTTCCATCGTCAAGCTGGAATCTCAGCAGCCGTTCGGACTTTTTAACCGGCTCACACTTGAGCACCTTACAGACGCGCATATCGCATTTTGCAAAATCTTCTATGGGTACATCGGGCAAAACCGGCTTGGCCACGGGCTTCTCGCCCCCCGCCTGAAGCTGCTCCAGCGCCTCAAGCTCCCGGTTCATATCAATACGCGGGAACAGCGTCTCGCCCCTTTTCACCTGAACCCCATCGGGCAGCACGCCCCATGTCCCCGCTTTGTCCCAGCCGGTATACTCCGCTGTGACGCCGATCTGGGCGAATGCCTTTTGGCAGCTTTCGGGGATGAAGGGTACCAGGAGGCTTATGGTGATGCGCAGAGCTTCCAGCAGGTTATAGATGACGGCCGCCAGGCGCGGTGTATTTTCTTCATCCCTGGCCAGCAGCCACGGCGCGGTTTCGTCAATATATTTATTGGCTCTGGAAATGACTTTGAACACTTCCTCCAGGGCGGCCTGCGTAGCAAAACTGTCCATCAGCCTTTCGTATTTGCCGCGAAGCGCTGTGGCCATGGAAATCAAATCGTCGTCCGCAGGCGCCGCCTGCCTTTCCGCCGGAACCCTACCGCCAAAATATTTCTCGGCCATCGCCACGGTTCGTGAAAGCAGGTTGCCCAGGTCGTTGGCAAGATCGGAGTTGATTCTGGCAATCAGCAGCTCGTTGGAGAAGTTGCCGTCCGACCCCAGGGGAAATTCACGCATCAGGAAATATCTCAGGGCGTCCACTCCGTAGCGATTGGCAAGAACCACGGGATCGACCACGTTCCCCTTGGACTTGGACATCTTTCCCCCGCCCAGAAGCAGCCAGCCATGGCCAAAAACCTTCTTCGGCACCGGCTCGCCCAGACTCATCAGCATTGCGGGCCAGATGATCGAATGGAAACGCACGATCTCTTTCCCCACCATATGCACGCCGGGCCAGTATTTGTCGTAATCGTCGTAACTGTCGTTGAGATAACCCAGCGCCGTTATATAGTTCGACAGGGCGTCCACCCAGACATAGACCACATGCCCCGGATCAAAATCCACGGGTATCCCCCAGGTAAAACTGGTGCGGGAAACGCAGAGGTCCTCAAGCCCCGGGTCGATAAAGTTCTTGATCATCTCATTGACCCGGGAGGCCGGTTCAAGAAAATCTCCGGTCAGGAGCAGTTCGCGCACCCTGTCCGCATATTTGGACAGACGGAAAAAATACGCTTCCTCCTCGGCATAATGCACCTGACGGCCGCAGTCCGGGCAGTTGCCGTTTACCAGCTGGGGCTCGGTCCAGAAGCTCTCGCAGGGGGTGCAGTACATGCCGCTGTACTTTCCCTTATAAATATCGCCGTTGTCGTACAGCTTACGGAAAATGCGCTGAATGGACCTCACATGATACTCGTCCGTCGTGCGGATAAAGCGGTCGTTGGAAATATTCATGAGCTTCCAGAGATCCAGAATCCCGCCCTTGCCCTCGACAATATTGTCCACAAACTGTTTGGGCGAAACGCCGGCGGCCCGGGCCTTTTCTTCAATCTTCTGGCCGTGCTCATCCGTTCCGGTCAGAAACATGACGTCGTATCCGCACATTCGTTTATAGCGCGCGATGGTATCCGTCGCAACCGTGCAATAGGTGTGTCCGATATGCAGCTTGTCGGACGGATAATAGATTGGTGTTGTAATGTAGAATGTGCCTTTTCCGTTCATATCCCTGTCTCCTTCAATCTATGTACTCAACCAACCGGCTCGGTTGGGGGCGGTGCGGTTTCATTCGTACCCGGGGGCGGCGTTTCCGCAGGCGTTTCTGCCGGGGATACTGCCGGACTTCCCGACGGTACGGGCGACACTGAGACCGTGGGGCTCGGTGTCGCACTCTCCGCCGGCGGCTCCGTCGGGCTGGGGCTGGGACTTGGACTCGGGCTGGGACTCGGGCTGGGGGACTCCTCCGGATACTGGATGGACTCCTCATGATAGTGGTATTCGCTGTAGGCCTCCAGAGCCTTGCTTAAAAGATTGCCGTCCTTGTCATAGACCCAGCGGTAGGTGGCCGCTTTATAGCCCGTGGCCACATCGGGGTACTTTGCGTTGTTATAAACGAGCCAGGAGGCGTATGTCATCTTGACATAGCTGCCGTCCACATCCGTACCCAGTATCCGTACGGTGAGTGTATTGTTGCCGGTATTCACCTCGGTCTCCAGCTTGACGGGATATTCCCGGTTGTTTGTGAACTTGAAATCCGGGGACTTCCAGCTTACCGTGGCGTCCAGCCCCGTGGGCAAATACGATACGCCAAAGTAGTGGCACACCCGGTTGTCGATCTTAAGGTTCGCCAACAGCGTGCTGTAATATAGCGTGGAAGATACCTGACAAATCCCGCCGCCAAGCTCCTGCACGACCTGGCCGCCGGAATATGCGCCGGCCTCCTTGAAGCCGCGCTCGGCCGTGCGCTGACCCACCGCCTCGTTATAGGAGAAAGTCTCCCCCGGATTCAGGACCGTGCCGTTAATAATGCCCGCGGACAGGGTGATGTTGGTGATCCGGTTCAGGCTGCTGCCGGTTAGGGAGGTGGTAGCGGTGCCCAGCACATCCGAAAAGAGCATGGACGCCAGCTTTTCAGTCGTCAGCTCCGGCTCCGTGACAGTCAGCGGAATCATCACGGTGTCGCCGTAATCGGCGGACGCCCAAAGCCGCTCCGCCTCGGACTTATCAAAATCATAGCCCTTGACGCTCTCCACAATCTCCCCGGCTTCGGAATCGTAATAAGCGTCCTGAGGCTCGGTGTGGATAGACTCGTAAAGCTCGTCAATATCCAGCTCAACGGCCTCCTCCACCTGCACCTCATATTCACATTCACCGTAGTTTCGATTTTCGAGGGCCTCTGCAATCATCGTGCAAATCGCGTCCGTGTCAATGCTGACCGCCTTGGCGCCCTTGACAACCAATACCGCGTCATCCTCGATTTTAACCCCGGAGGTCAGCAGTCCGTCCGTCACCTCAGACACCGCTTCCTCCACCTTTTCCCTGACGACGGCTTTGTCCGCCTCCGCTGTGACGGTAATGTCATTATCCCCGAAAAGGCACTTGATATAAATGGCAAGATTGGAAAAAATATTTCCGTCATGCCCGTAGTTGTAGGCCGCAACGGCGGCATCCGCCGCCGTGATCTCCGCTCCCGCCTCCGCGGCGGTTACCGTCACGTGTTTTTCCAGCGGGAGACGCACCGTAACGGCGGATTCCCCGCCGTCATCCCAGCCGCCGGCCTCAAGGGCCGCAACAGCCTGCTGCCTTGTCATCCCGCCCAGAGCCGTACCGCTCACCGATACGCCCTTAAATATCCTGTCGGTCCCGGTCACATAAACGCCAAAGGCTGAAACGGCTGCCATTACCGCGCAGACGGCCGCCACCGCGATGATGACTCCCCTGCGGCTCTTATCCTTAGTTTTTGCTCTCTTTTTCGCCATATTAATATCCTTATCCGAAATCGCCTTAAACGCTGCGGTATCGCCCTTATTAAGGGACTTGGATTTTTTGGAATTCCCAAAAATAATAATAGCTGCTCTCCGCCTTTCGACGTGGATTTTCTGTTATATTATCGTACGCTTTCTTATCGAATCGCGGAATGCCTCATTCTCACCCGGCGGGAGCTTTGTCTTATCCTCCGAATCAAACGCTGCGCGCATCCATGGCGTCACCGCCACACGGTTGCCGGCCTGAGCCTCCAGAAGCGCCCCGATCAGGACGTTTGAAAGAAGAAAGCCTGAGGCTGTGAAGTGCCACGCGGCGCCTTCCTTCACGGCCCAACCGTTTGAAACAAATTCATCCAGCAGCTTACCGATGGGGGTGAAATCGCTCCGGTACAGCCGGCGGTACTCGTCTTCGGAGATCCCCCACACCGTTCTCATGTTCATCATGATATACTCCGAGGCGCGCTCAAGTATCTCAATATGCTCGTATTCATCCACAATATCAGTCTTGCCTTCGACGCCCGATATATACCGCTGCACGTCCTTCACAAAGCTGTATCGCAGGCTGCCCACATTGGAATGGGCACCCGCGCCAAATCCCATATATTCCTCAAGCCGCCAGTATTTAAGGTTATGCCTGGATTCGTATCCCCGGATACTGAAGTTGGAGATTTCATACTGTCCGTAGCCGTAATGCTGGAGAAGCTGGACCGCGTAAAGATACATATCCGCCTGTTCGTCGTTGTCGGGCAGGAAGGGTGAGCCCTTATACTGGTACATGGGGGTCCCCTGTTCAAGAGTCAGCCCATAGCAGGAGATGTGCTCGGGCTTGAACGCCAGGGCTTTTGCCAGCGTATCGGCCCAGTCGGCTTTCGTCTGGCTGGGCAGACCGTAGATCAAATCCAGGCTCAAATTATCGAAGCCAGCGTCGCGGGCGTTTTTCACCGCCACTTCGACCTGCCTCCAGTTATGCCGCCGACCGATGAGCTTAAGAATATCATTATTGGCGGACTGTACCCCAAGGGAAATGCGGTTGAATCCCTCCTTGCGCAGCAGCTTCAATTCCCGGAGCCGGGCGCTGTCTGGATTAACCTCCACCGTTACCTCGGAATCCTTCAGCACCATGCCCGTGTTTTTCAGCTCGGAAAACACCTCGCAGAGTCGGTCCGCCCCGAAATAGCTGGGGGTTCCGCCGCCGAAATAGACGCTGTCGATATAGTATTTGGACAGGGACTGCGCCGACTCGCGGATATGGGCGGTCAAAGCATCCAGATACTTCGGCATCAGCCCCTCGCAGCCGGTCAGGGAATAGAAATCGCAATAGCCGCACTTTGACGCGCAGAAGGGGATGTGTATATAGATGCCGAGAGGTTTATCCATTGTGTTCTCCAATATGAGTGATTAAAAAAGCGAGCAGACTGTTTCCGCATACCGGGCGGGGTCCTCAAGACTTTCCCCCGCAATGAGCAGCGCCTGGGAGTGAAGAACCTCCACAAGCTTTCCGGCCCTTTCGCTGTCGGTCGCGACGGAGTTTTCAAGAGCGGCAAAGGCGGGATGGTCTGCGTTAAGCTCAAGAATTCGCCTTGCTTTCGGCGGCTCCATCCCCGGCATCTGAGGCATTCTTCGGAAATAGCGCTCCATCTCCAGGGTTACCTCCCCTTCGGTAGTCAGGCATACCGGGGCGCTGACCAGCTTGTGGGAAAGCCTTACGTCTTCAACCCGGCCGCCGAGGGCTTCCTTTGCGAAATCCAGCACGGCCTTCGCTTCGGCAGCCTTTTTCTCGATGTCCGCCTTTTTTTCCTCGGTTTCCAGGCCCAGATCGCCGGTCACGATGTTGCAGAACTTCTTCTCATCCTGGGTTCCGAGCCGCTCGATAATAAATTCGTCCACCTCTTCGGAAAGGCAGAGAATCTCATAGCCCTTGGCGCGAACCAGCTCCGCCTGAGGCAGCCTGAGGGTCTTGGCGGGGGATTCGCCCAGCGCATAATAGATATATTTCTGTTCCGCCGGCATGCGCGCCGTATATTCCTTCAGCGTGGAGTACTTGTCCGCTTCGACTTTGTACAGGAACAGCTCCCGTAGGCTGTCGATATCCCGGCCGTATCCGGCCACGGCGCCATAACGGAGCTGCCGGCCGTAATTTTCATAAAAGGCCTCGTACTTCGGCCTGTCGGTTTCCAGCATCTTCAGAAGCTCGCTTTTAATCTTCTTGTTGAGACTCTGGGCAATAATCCGAAGCTGCCGGTCGTGCTGCAGCATCTCCCTGGAAATGTTCAGGGACAAATCGGGCGAGTCGACCACGCCCCGGACAAAATAAAAGCTCTCCTGCAGGAGGTCGGCGCATTTTTCCATAATCATGACGCCGGAACTGTAAAGCTGGAGCCCCGGTTCGTAGTCGGACGTCATATAATCAAAAAGCTGCCGGCCGGGGATAAATAGCATCGCCTTATAGGAAATCTGCCCCTCCGCACTGACGCGGATAACGGCGGCGGGGTCTGTGGAATCGTGGAACTTTTCCTTATAGAACGCGATGCAGTCCTCGTCGGATACTTCCGTTTTGCCGCGCTGCCAGATAGGCACCATGCTATTGACGGTTTCCCGCTCCACCGTATGAACCGTCTCGAAAACCGGCTCGCCGTTTTCATCCTTCTTCCCGGTATCCTTGTATTCCGGCCTGTCCATATCCATGCGGATGGGCCAGCGGATGTAGTCCGAGTATTTCTTAATCAGCATGGATAGCTTCCACTGCTGCAAAAAATCAGAGTATGTCTCATTTTCATCGTCCGGCTTAATGTGCATGATCACATCCGTGCCCACGGCGTCCTTGCCGCAGGACGTGACGGTATAGCCGTCCGCACCTTCGGATTCCCACATCCATGCCTCATCCGCTCCATAGGCTCTGGACACGACGGCGACCTTATCCGCCACCATAAAAGCGGAATAAAAGCCCACGCCGAATTGGCCGATGATGTCGATATCCGCTTTTTCCTTCGCGTCGCCGTCCAGGCCGTCTTTAAAGGCCAGGGAGCCGCTTTTGGCAATGACGCCCAGATTCTGCTCCAGCTCGTCCTTACTCATGCCGATCCCGTTGTCGGAGACGGTTATGGTACGCTTTTCGTTGTCCACGGATATCAGGATGCCAAACTCGTCCCGGGAGAGCCCCACTTTGTCATCCGTGAGGGACAGATAGCAGAGCTTATCTATAGCGTCGGACGCGTTAGAGACGATTTCCCGGAGGAAAATCTCTTTATGCGTATAAATTGAATTAATCATTAAGTCCAGAAGCCGCTTTGATTCGGCCTTAAACTGTTTTTTAGACATTGATCATGACTTCCTTCCTAAAAAAATTTGTCGCCTGCCAACATGCTAATTGCGATTTGTATATTATACCACAATATTTCTATAATTCAATATTGTACCTCCTATTGTGAAAAGCTATTTCTCAGTATATAATCAGAAATACTGGAAAAACCTTATAATTCGGGAGGTCATTTTTTATGCCCACACCGTGGAAGCGTTCGCCCGAAGAAATCCACAAATCCTATGTCTCAAATACCGAGGCCTTCTATCGCGTGGCCGGCAGGGGCATAGCCCCCCAGCTGGACGAATTTGCGGTCAAATGCGCCCTTCAGCTATGGAGCCGCGCCGGCAGCATCACCCAGTCCCACGTGGACGCTCTCAATCAAATCTATTCCCGGGGCCGAAAACCCGGAGTCTGGCTGCTCTGGGAGCTGACCGGGGCCGTGTGCAGGGCGGGGGATTTCCTGCCTCCCCTGTTCTTCTGGAACGTGGCCGACCGGGACGTGCGCAGCGGCGCCGATTCCTCCCGGGTATTTGTCCGGATGATGACCAACATCCTGCTCTACCTGGCGGCGGTGGACGACGACGTGACTTTTGCCGAGGCGCAGTTTATCACCGAATGCACGGACAAGCTCACCGCGGTCTGCGATTCGGCGGGCGTGCGTCCCTCCAAGCCCGCCCTGAACCCCAACGACTATGTGACCAGCGGCGAGCCTTCCTTTACGGAGAAGTATGCCGGAAACTCCGCCTCCGCCGGCGCTGCGTCCGGCGCCGAGGCCGCCGTACAAACGCAGGCGGAACAGGAAAAGCCGGATCTGGAATCACTCATGGCGGAGCTGAACGGCCTGATCGGGCTGGACAGGGTCAAAAAGGACGTAAAGAGCCTGATCAATCTGATCAAGGTTCATAAGCTTCGTGAGGAAAACGGCCTGCCTGTGGCGCCCATGTCACTGCACCTGGTCTTCATGGGCAATCCCGGCACCGGCAAAACCACCGTAGCCCGCCTGCTGGGGGGTATATACGCCGCCATCGGCATTCTGAAAACCGGCCAGTTGGTGGAAGTGGACCGCTCCGGCCTTGTGGCCGGCTATGTGGGGCAGACGGCGCTGAAAACCAGAGAGGTCATTAACTCCGCCCTGGGAGGCGTGCTTTTCATCGACGAGGCTTATTCCCTGGCCTCCGGCGGCGAGAACGATTTCGGCCGTGAGGCGATCGAGACCCTGTTAAAAGCCATGGAGGACCACAGGGACGAGCTGGTGGTGATCGTCGCCGGTTACGACGAACCTATGGAAGACTTCCTATCCTCCAACCCCGGCCTGGAATCCCGATTCAACAAGTACATCCACTTTTCCGACTATAACGGTGAAGAGCTTATGGCTATGTTCGAGATACATTGCAAAAAGAACGGATACAGGCTCTCGGAAGAATCGACGGAAAAAGCCGGTGCGCTGTTCCGGAAACTATACGAGGAACGGGATGAAAATTTTGGAAACGGCCGTGAAGTGAGAAACCGTTTCGAGGATATGGTGGTCAGGCAGTCCAACCGGGTCGCGGCCCTGGCGTCTCCCACCAAGGAAGATTTGATGACGTTTCTTCCTGAGGATTTTACAGATGAGGACGAATAAATGAATGTTGAAAAGCTCAAAGCCTGCAGCTTGTTTTTGCTGGACATGGACGGAACCCTCTATCTTGGGGATCAGGTTTTCCCCGGCGCGGTGGACTTTATCCGCACACTGACGGAATCCGGCCGGGATTACATCTATCTGACCAACAACTCATCCCGGGCGGGTACGGATTACGTAAGCCGCCTTCAGCGGCTTGGTTTTCCATGCCGGCCGGAAAACGTTTTTACCTCCGGCATGGCAACGGCCATGTACCTGAACGAAAATTTTCCCGGCGCTTCGGTCTATCCCGTTGGCACAGCGGCGTTCATGAACGAGCTGCGCTCCTATGGGGTCGCCCTCTCCGATGGAGAGTCCGCCCAAGTCGTCTGCGTCGGCTTCGATACGGAGCTTGTTTACGAAAAGCTGGAAAGGGCCGTCCATTTTCTGCGGCGGGGCGCGGCCTTTATCGCGGCGAATCCCGACTGGGTCTGCCCCATGCCGGAAAACGAGGTGCTTCCCGACTGCGGCAGCATCTGTGCGCTGCTCACCGCAGCCACCGGCGTGGAGCCACTTTTTATCGGCAAACCGAACCGGAGCATGGTTGATCTCATCTCGGCAAAAACCGGCGTTCCCAACGGGCAAATCTGCTGCGTGGGGGACAGGCTCTATACCGATATCGCCGTGGCGGTCAACGCGGGCGCGGTATCCGTCCTCGTCCTCTCCGGCGAGACGACGCGGGAGATGCTGCCCCAGTCCTCCGTGAAGCCCGACTATGTTCTGTCCGACGTTATGGAGCTGGCTTCCGTTCTGGGCAATTCACAATCATAAAAAAAATAGCCGGGATCACGTGATCCCGGCTGTTTTTTTATGCGCTGGCGCAAGCGGTCAGATATTGATGACGCCCAGCAGCTCCAGCGCCATGGCCACAACGGTGACGGCCAGGATGATCTTGATCCACTTATCCCCCTTGCTGACGGAAAAGCTGCTGCCCAGATATCCGCCCAGGGCATTCCCCGCCGCCAGGGTCAGACCCAGCACCCAGTCCACCTTGCCGCCGACGATGAATACGATAAGTGAAAAGACCATGTAGACGGCACTGATGAAAACCTTCATACTGTTGATCTTGACCAGGGAATACCCTGTCAGCAGGGTCAGGGAAGCGATGATAATAAACCCGACCCCCGCCTGGATGAATCCGCCGTATGCGCCCACGCCGAAAAAAACGGCCGCGCCGATGATTTTTTCCTTTGTCCCCGGCTCCTCCTTGCGGTTTTTCAGCTTCTTCTGGGGATTCCAGATCGTCACGGCAAGGACGCAAAGCAGCGACAGGGCGATTTTCGACCCCGCCACTGCGCCGACAGCGGCGGGCACGGCAAGAATCAGGCCCAATTTCCAGTCAAAATAGCCCTTGCTCCGGAAATTTGCGATCGCCACGACATTCTGCACCATCAGGGCAATCCGATTCGTCCCGTTGGCCGCCGCAGAAG
>ENA-UOOR01000741-UOOR01000741.1-fermentation-metagenome-genome-assembly--contig:-NODE-741-length-43432-cov-5.772276_pt1 | contig 43432 bp, 33 predicted proteins | sample MGYA00245780_ERZ724029 | MGnify/ENA primary metagenome ERZ724029 (study PRJEB28704, sample SAMN03018315) | fermentation metagenome | biome: anthropogenic terrestrial biome; feature: soil; material... | reverse complement strand
GGTAAAACATTCTATTATAAATCTATTTATTAATCTAAACAAATGAGAAAAAAGAATTGGAAATGTCTATTTTTTAGCATCTTCTTTCTATTGGCGTTCATTTCTTGTTCCGAGAAAAACTCCAAAAATGAAGAGCCTGAAATTCCTTATGATCCGAACAAACCGGTTGAATTTACATCATTTATCCCTGAAACAGGGGGAATGGCTTCTCAAGTGATTATCAAAGGTTCTAATTTGGGAACGGATGCGAATCAATTAAGGGTTTATTTCAACAAGAAAAAGGCGAAAGTAGTTAAGACTAACGGTAATCTGGCTTACGTTCTAACGCCTAAATTACCCGGAGATACTTGTGAAATTTCGATCGCTGTAGGTAAAGACTCTATTGTCTCAGACAAACGGTTTTATTATAAAACCATGGTTCAGGTTTATACGATTGCCGGAACAAGAGAAGAACAAAAAACCGTAGATGGAACCTTAGCCGAAGCTCGCTTTGACAGGCCCTTTTATTTAGCCGTAGATAAAGAAAAAAACATTTTTGTGGGAGAATGGCCTTGTCGCGCCCGTATGGTGAACGAAGAAAAAAATCTGGTAATGACGCTCTATCAAAGCACGGCAAGCGGAGAAATGATGTCGGGATGTACGGATAATAAAAATGAAACATTTTACTTTCCGATGAACGGCGCGCCCTATTATTTCGAATTCAATCCCGAACAACAATGGATTGCAAGGAGAATCAATCCGAGCATACGGCAAGGAGATGATTTTAAACTGGATGGCAAATATTCGTTTGCCATGAGTGAACTCGACAGTATGTTGTATACGATTACCACGAACGGTGAACTGGTAAAAATCAATCCTAAAACGCATGTCGCTTCCCTCGTTAAAAAAGGTATTCTAAAAGAATTCATACAAACAAAATTACAAGTGTATCTCGCTTTTCACCCCATCGACAAGGACATGCTTTATTTTGTAAATCCATCCTCAATGAATCCTGCTGATGGGCCGATAGTGGGTACCGATCGCATCTACCGGATGAATATGCGTACGTTGAATTATGAAGTGTATGCCGGATCTGGTATAAAAGGACATCAGGATGGGCTGAAGGAAACGGCGGAATTCAATAATCCCTGTCAGATATGTTTTGATAAGGATGGGAATATGTATGTGGGGGATACCGATAATTTTTGTGTGAGAAGGATTTCTACGGAGGGGGTAGTTTCCACCATCTGTGGAATTCCCGGAGTATCGGGTTATGTGGATGGCGATCCGGATGTGGCTCTTTTCAATCGATTTTGGGGGATGAAGATAGACGAAGAAGGTACGTTGTACATTACCGATTATTACAATCAATGTATTCGCAAGTTATCAATTCAATAATAACATGGAAAAGAATAGTAAAACAAAATACGGGTGCATAAAATGCGCATTGGCCGGATTATTAATGTTTTTCCTTAGCAATACTCTGTTCTCACAACAAAGCGCAACCAAGTTCACTTTGGAGGGAACGGTGTTTAGCGAACAGGACGAAACCCTGATAGGCGTGAATATTCACTTAAAAGATCGCCCAACCACGGGATGGGCGACAGATTTTAATGGAAAGTTTTCCGTTCAAGTTAATAAAGGAGATATCTTGATCTTTAGTTATATAGGATTTCAAGATCTTGAATACCAAGTTACGAAGCCTGATTCACACGTAAAAATAGTAATGAAGCAGGCTGTTCAGGAATTGGAAGAAATGGTGGTGGTAGGTTTAGGGCAACAGCGTAAAGCGAGCGTTGTCGGGGCCATTACCTCTGTAGATGTAGGTTCTCTGCAAGTTCCTGCAACCTCCATCAACAATATGTTGGGCGGACGTGTAGCAGGCGTTATATCCATGCAGTCGAGCGGCGAACCGGGAAAGAATATTTCGGAATTTTGGGTGCGCGGAATCGGGACTTTCGGTGCAAGCAGCGGCGCCCTTGTTTTGATAGACGGATTGGAAGGTACGTTAAACCAGATAGATCCTGCGGATATAGAATCTTTTTCCGTCTTAAAGGACGCATCGGCTACCGCCGTGTACGGTGTTCGGGGAGCGAACGGAGTTGTTTTAATAACAACCAAAAGAGGAGGTTCCGGAAAACTGAAAATCACGACAAGATCGAATGTAAAACTTTCGCTTTTGAAAAGACTGCCCGACTATTTAGATGCTTATGATTATGCTACGTTGGCAAATGAAGCTTCTGTCGTATCGGGAAATCAGCCGAGGTATTCGGATATACAATTAGAACTGATTCGATACGGATTGGATAACGATCTTTATCCGAATGTGAACTGGCAAAAAGAAATCTTGAATACCGCTTCCTGGCAGAATACTCATTATATCAGCGCTCAAGGAGGAGGAACCGTAGCCCGGTATTTTATGAGTTTGGGGATATCTTCGGAATCCGCCGCATATAAGCAAGACGAGTCCAGTAAGTACCGGAAAGATGTCAGTTATAATACGTATAATTACAGAGCGAATTTAGATATCAATCTAACCAAAACAACCCAGTTATACTTAGGTTTGGATGGTTACATATCTATCAATAATCTTCCCGGTATGATGGATACCGACTGGTTATGGTCTTCGCAAGCTCAACTGACCCCTTTAACCGTGCCTACAAAATATTCTAACGGCCTGTTACCGGCATACGGCAAAGACGACCTTATTTCCCCGTATGTTTTGCTCAATCACACGGGGATGAGTACCAAGGAAGATTACAAAAACATGGTAACGCTTGCCGTAAATCAGGATTTGAAATTTATAACCAAGGGATTGACGGCTAAAGTTCAGGTCGCGCTTGATAACCGGGCTTACCTTACCGAAAAACGTCATAAGATGCCTGACCTGTATAATTCTTCACGCCGTACGCCCGATGGTGAACTGGTGATGATAAAGCGAGTGAATGCCTATGACGCAAAATACGAGTCGAATGAATCCCAATGGCGGAAATATTTTTTGGAGGCAAATATTCATTACGATAATGTTTTTGATCAAAAACATCGTATAGGCGGATTGCTTTATTATTACATGAGTAGTGAAAAATGGACGATTTATCGCACCAGTATGTTGGCGATACCTAAAAAATATCAAGGCATTTCGGGGAGGGTAACCTACGGCTTTAAGGATACGTATATGATTGATGCGAATTTCGGTTATACCGGGTCGGAGAACTTTAAAAAAGGCGAACAGTTCGGATTTTTCCCTTCCGTAGCCTTAGGATGGGTCCCCTCACAATATGAGTGGACACAAAAGAATATGCCGTTCCTCAATTTTTTGAAACTTCGCGCATCTTACGGCACCGTAGGAAACGACCGTATCACAGATGATCGTTTTCCATACCTGACTATCGTCAATACGAATGCCGCCGGAGGATGGGGCGGTTCCGGCCTCATCGAGACCGTTGTGGGAGCCGACAATCTGAAATGGGAAAAGTCAACAAAGGCGGATGTCGGAATAGAAGCTAAATTATTAAACAATAACCTGGAATTTGTTTTGGATGTATTTCACGACAACCGGGAAGGAATTTTTCAACGCCGGACACAGTTGCCGGCATGGGTAGGCTCCATGACCATGCCTTACGGTAATGTCGGATCCATGGTAAGCTATGGCGCTGACGGAAATGCAAGTTATACACATAAATTGAATAATGATTTGTCGTTTACCATTAGAGGAAACTTCACCTATTCCACAAACAAAATAAAAAACTGGGAACAGCCATATCAGAAATACGACTATCTATCTTATAGCAACAAACCTTACAATGTCCTTCGCGGATTTAAAGCCGTCGGGTTGTTTAAAGACGAGAAGGATGTGCTTAATAGCCCTACACAGTTCGGGAATGTACGTCCCGGCGACATTAAATATAAAGATGTAACCGGCGATGGAAAAATTACGGATGACGACAAGGTTCCCCTATCGTATTCTCCGTTTCCTCGTTTGATGTACGGTTTTGGCGCGGAAGTCAGATATAAAGATTTTACTTTGGGATTGTTGTTCAAGGGAAGAGGACGAACCGACTTTTTCAAAAATAACAATGGATACGGTTATCTGCCTTTTTACGGGGGAAATACGGGAAACGTACTTTCAATGGTAAAGGATCAGTCCAACCGATGGACGCCTGCGTGGTATTCCGGCGATCCGAAGACGGAGAATCCCAATGCGATATTTCCGCGTTTAACGTACGGAAAAAACGAAAATAACGATAAGTTTTCTTCGTTTTGGCTCGGGGATAGCCGATATCTGCGTTTTGAAGAGCTTACCGTAAACTATAATTTAAGGATGGCGGCGCTAAAAAGATTACTGGGGGTAAATTCTATCGATTTACAATTTGTAGGTCATAATTTATATGTTTGGGATAAAGTGAAGATTTGGGACCCGGAGCAAGCCGATAAAAACGGATATGCATATCCGCTCCCGATGACTTTTGCCTTACAGATATATATTAATTTTTAAAGGAAAAAATATACATATGAAAAAGATTATAATGGCTATTATTGCCGCAATAGGGTCGATCATGATGATGACATCTTGCAATTATTTGGATGTGAGCGATTATTTTGAAGATACGCTCAATATTGACTCTGTTTTCTATACAAAAGTAAATCTCGAAAAATATTTATGGGGAGCGGCCGCTTTATTCCCCGACGAAAGCAATATTTTCCGTAATAGTTATTATCCTGCCATACTTGGCAGCGACGAGGGCTTTTCCATGTGGGAAGATGATTATGCGCCGCAAAAGTTCCCTATTGATGAAGTAACAGCCGATAACTTGGGAAGCATGAATATATGGACGCCCATGTACCAGATTATACGCAAAGCCAATACCATTTTTGCACGAATAGATGAGTGTAAGGAGCTTACCGCGCAAGATAAACGGGAAATAACAGGTTATGCCCATTTTATGAGAGGCTACGCTTACTATTTTCTCCTGTTGAATTATGGTCCCATATTGATTGCGGGCGATGAAGTATACGAAACGAGTTTGGCTCCAGAAGCTTACCAAAAATACCGCTCTACGTATGATGAAAGTGTGGAATATATTTGCAATGAACTTGAAACGGCCGCAACCTACATCCCCCCCGTTGTGCCTATAAATACTTTCGGGCGGCCTACAAAGGGCGCTGCTTACGGGTTGATTGCGCGACTGAGGGTATATGCGGCCAGCCCGTTATATAACGGAGGACAGGCTGCAAAAACTTATTTCTCGAATTTCGTCCGTCAGGGCGATGGAGTGCATTATATTTCCCAAACGTACGACGAAAAGAAATGGGCCGTTGCGGCAGCCGCCTGCAAACGGGTTATGGATATGAATTATACGCTGCATACGGTCGAAGCCCGCGATGATACTCCCAAATTGCCGGAAGGAATTGTTTATGATCCCGATTATTATAAACCGTGGCCTCAAGGGGCTGGGAATATCGATCCATACCGCTCTTATGCCGAAATGTTTAACGGGGAGACTTTAGGATTCAAGAATACGGAGTTCGTTTTCGGCAAAAATTCAGGCGAAATAAGTTATGCAACTCTATTATCATTTCCTGCCCAATTTGGCGGATGGAACGGTTTTTGTGTGCCGCAAAAAATCATCGATAATTATAAAATGATCGACGGGAACGATATCAATCATTCCAGCGCTCTTTATCCTTACCGTGAGAATGGCTTCACTACTACCGATCAGACTTTTTCGGGGTATATACTGAAACCCAATGTGAATTTTATGTACACGAACAGGGAAGCCCGTTTTTATGCAAGCATAGGCTTTAGCGGTTGTTTATGGCCGATGAATTCTACCACTGAAAACGGCAAATTTATGCAACAGGCGTTTTATTCGGTTGACGGAAACTCCGGCTCAAGCGCCGCTACGCAAGGTGATAAACGCAATTATCCCATAACCGGTTATGTACTGAAAAAATATATTCATCCTGACGATGCCTGGAGCGGTGCAAACGCGGCCGTATTAAATAAATCGTTCCCTATTGTGCGTTATGCGGATATCCTGCTCATGTATGCCGAATGCCTGAATAATCTCACTCAAAGCCACACCGTTTCGATTGGAGAAAACGAGCCTCAAACTTTTTCGCGCGATTTCGAAGAAATAAAAAAGGCCTTTAATCAAGTCCGTTATCGAAGCGGACTTCCAGGTTTGAAGCCGGAAGAGCTGAATACTCCCGACGCTTTTTTTGAAGCGTTAAAAACAGAACGCATGATTGAGTTCCTGCACGAAGGATTACGGTATTACGATGTCCGTCGCTGGGGAATTGTAAAAGAAGAAGAGGCCGCGCCCATTATGGGTATGGATACGGAAAAAACGGAAAGATCGGGCTATTATAATCGCGTAATATGCAATTATAAAACAGTCCGTAACCGTGTTTTCAAGGATAAGATGATTTTACTTCCTATCGACAGGCAGGAAATAAAAAGAGTTCTGACGCTCGATCAAAATCCGGGTTGGGAAAATTAATAATAACTGATTCTAAAAGAAAAAAAGATGAAATCCATAGTAAAATATTTATTGATAGCAGTGGCGTTTATTTCATTTATCTCTTGCGAGGAAGATTTATTAAATGAAGAACACTATAAGAAAATCATTTATCTGAAAAGCGGCGATAATAATATATTTTCTTACCCGCACCTGATGAATGATTCCTTAACTACCGGTTATATAACGGCCGGCAGCGGAGGATCGATGCCGTTGGATAAAGACCTTGCCGTAACAATCGTGACAGATAGTGTTGCGTTGGAACATTTAAATTCATATAATTTTCGGTATTTCGGTTCCGAATATGGAAAGTATGCCCGGCTGTTGTCGGCCGACCGTTATTTGCTTCCTTCCCATGATGCAATTATTAAAGCAGGAGAACCTTCGGCTACGGCCTTTGTTCCCATAGAAATTGATGTGAATGGTTTGTCTCCCGACACTACCTATATATTGCCTTTTAGGATTAGCGATTCAAAGGGTTATGATATAAATACAGAGAAAGACTTCGTTTTATATAAGATCGATTTGGAAAATGCGTACTCTTCGGTAAAATCCAGAACGTATAAGATGAGGGGCAGTAAACAAATGGAAGGAGGGATGTCGTCCAACATCACGACCAATAAAACCGTACTTCCGTTAGCGAAGAACCAAATCCGGTTGTTCCCTGAAAACCTTTCTGTATCCGCCGATTTGAATGTCATTCGAAATTCCGCGATCGTATTAATCATTCATGAGGATAATTCGGTGCGTATTAAACCTTATGGAAATATAGAAATAGAACAATTGGAAGATTGCGCATATGACCCCGAAGAGAAAAAATTTACGATTAATTACAAATATCGCAGGCCTTCGGATTCGGAATGGACTACGGTTCATGAAACGTTGACGCGAATAGAATGATATTCTTTCAATTAAAATAGAACAGATATGAAAAAAATAGTTTGCATATTATTGGTATTCTCTGTGTGTTTTTCCTGTAAGAATGACGATACGTATCTTGAAGGAACGTATTTATCGCTGTCTCAAACAAATGTAGACTTCAGTAGCGATGCACAGGAACAGGCGGTTGAAATAATCAATGCCGGGGATGATACGAAAGCCGGAATAACATCGGAAAACAGTGACTGGTGCCAAGTTTCAATCAAACAAAATCAACTGCTGATTAAAGTTTCCGGAAATGATTTGGTGACAAGTAGAATCGCTAAAATAGAAGTAAGCAGCGCCAACCAAAAAGTAAGTCTTATGGTGCGGCAGGCACGTAAATATTTTACTCATATTGCAGCCGTGAAAAATCTGCAAGCCATACCCGGCCCGGGGGAAGTGAAATTGAAATGGACGGAACCCGAAGAAGATAACTTTTCTCATGTGGTTGTTACTTACCAGATAAATAATCAACAACATAAATTAGTTCTCGAAAATGGAGTTACGGAATATACCATTAAAGAACTATTGAATGCCTATGGGGAACATACGTTTTATGTTCAATCCGTTGATAAAGATAGGGATTTAGGCGAGGTTGCATCGGTGGCGACGATTCCCGGAAAGTTAGTCGCTTTTCGATTCGAAAAAGAAATCGATACGCAATGGATACCTTATTATTTGAGAAATTCAAATAATAAAATAGTAACTTTGCGAATTGGAAGTGCCGAATTTAATGATAACGAACAGTCCGTAATCAATTTTGAAGTTGACGAAGGTTTATTGCAAGCGTACAGGGAGAAAACAGGATTATCTCCCGAACTGTTGCCGGCGGATGCCTGCCCGATCCCTCAAGATTACGTATATACGGGAACGAGCGCTTATCAAAACCTGAGTTTGCAAGTGGATGTGTCAGCCTTGCAGGATCGGCATGTTTATGCCTTACCGCTCAAAATTAAATCGGTATCTTCCGCCTCTGTGAGTGAAATGATGAATTCGGTTGTCATCGTATTTTACGTGGATGACTTGGAAGGATGGTACACGGTGGACCGATTAGCCAAATGCGGGGAAGGAGCGGCACAGTATCCCTCGAATCCTGAAAAAAGACGTCGTTACATCAAACGTACCGGCGATTTGACTTGGGAAACCGGATACCTTTTCAGGGCGTATTCTACGGGGAAGGATCAGATCGGCAGCGGAACATCCGTACAATATATCTCGATCGACCCGGACACCAAAAGCATTGTCATTCAGCAAAACGGTTATCCGGTAAGTGATAATTTAAACGCTTACGATTTACAGAATAATGAATTAAATGTAGAATACCTCTATCGCGACTGGGCCGGATGGTGGACGCATGAAAGAATGTACAACAGGACGTTGACGAGATGAGTCTTTTGATACGATAATGAATTGTGTTGCCGCATGGCATGCGGTTTAGAGTGTATGTATAAATATGGATTATGAAAAGAATGAAATTATTTTTACTGCTGTTGCTGGGGCTTTTAACCGGCAGCGTAAATACGTTCTGCGGAACGCATGAACAAGAGAATTTTGCGGAGAATCCCGAAGAGAAAAACAGCAAACCTGTTTCCAAACCTTCCAAGCAGACAGAATTGAAAGTCCTGCAACTTAATGTGTGGATGGGAACGACAATGGTTCCCGGCGCCTTTGGTGGACTGGTAGATTTTATTGTGCAGTTGGACCCGGACGTTGTGCTTTTATGTGAATTGAAAAACGAGGGCGACCTAACGTACAGTCATAAACTGGTAAACGCCTTAAAAGAAAGAGGCAAATCCTATTACGGGGAAAATCTTACGCTGGATGTGGGGATTCTTTCGAAATATAAAATCGATAATCCGGAGCCGCTCAAGGATGCCGGCTCCATCTTAAAGGCTTCCATCGATATCCGTAATCAAAAAATCGTCCTCTACTCGGCTCATTTGGATTATACCCATTACGAATGCTATCTTCCCCGGGGATATAGCGGCACGACATGGCAAAAAATCGAAGCTCCGGTAACCGATGCCGATTCTGTCCTTCAAGCAAACCGTATCTCCACAAGAGATGAATCCATTAAGGCTTTTTTGGCAGATGCGCAAAATGAAACCGGCAACGGCAATATCGTGATCATCGGCGGTGATTTTAATGAACCCTCTCATCTCGATTGGCAGGAGGATACTAAAAATCGTTGGGATCACAATGGGGTGGTGATTAATTGGGACTGTTCGTACATGCTTGCAGAAGCGGGCTATAAAGATTCTTACCGGGAAATTTATCCTGATCCGGTAAGGTTTCCCGGGTTTACGTTCCCTTCAGCCAATAAAGATACCGATGTTAGCAAGTTGTCATTTTGTCCCACTGTAGATGAGCGGGACCGAATCGATTTCATTTACTATCATCCTTCACCGGCTGTTAAATTGACGGATGCCCGCATTGTAGGGCCGTCGGGTTCGGTATATTATGGCGAAATGAGAAAGCACGATGCGGAGGATGTTTTCATAGAACCCAAAGGTGTTTGGCCGACCGATCATAAAGGCTGTTTGGCAACGTTCAGGTTGAAAACGGCGAAATAACGGGTAAGTATCATCCTCGCTTGCGGGAGTTTTGAAATACCGGTTTACATGCGAATGAAAATAGGAAGTTGTCCTGATGGACGAAAGTTCCGCCAAAATATGAGTGGTAAGGACGTCCTAATAAAGTATTATCGTATTATTGCATAACTATATTTTAAAATTATAACGAACTATTGATTTAATTAAGACAAAAGTTACAATGAAACCCTTTTATTATTTTATTCTATTCTCTTTTTTATGTTTTCAGTTGACAGCCAAAGATCGAAAAGCGGTCTTCATCATTATTGACGGTGTCCCGGCACATCAAATTGAACGATTACATACTCCTGCAATATTTGATATTGCATCTAAAGGAGCTTACGGTAGAGCTTATACGGGGGGCGAAATCGGCTGGTATTCCGAAACCGCTACTATCTCAGCAATTGGGTATACGAATCTACTAACCTCAACTTGGTCGAATAAACATGACGTTAACGGGAACTCTAACTTGAAACCGAATTATAATTACTGGTCTTTATTTAGAATTGCAAAAGAACAGCCTAAAGTGTACAAAACAGCAATATATTCTAGTTGGTCGGATAATCGAACTGTTTTACTAGGGGAAGGTAAACCTGAAACGAACCACTTGAAAATAGACATCGCAAAAGACGGATATGATCAGGATACCATACACTTTCCTCATAAAGAAAAAGATCTTCATATTTTCGATATTGATGAAAAAGTTTCTATTGAGGCAGCTAAAAGTATTCGGGAAGATGCTCCCGATTTGAGTTGGGTTTATTTATGGTATACTGACGATGCTGGACATAATGAAGGAAACGGTGCCGTTTTTGATGAATATGTTAGAAAGGCGGATAAGCAAATTGCGCGTATTTGGGAATCAATAAAATATCGCGAATCTCATTTTGATGAAGAATGGATGATTGTCGTGACAACAGACCATGGGCGCACAGAAAATGGGTACAGTCATGGGGGGCAATCTTCCTGTGAACGGACTACTTGGATTTCCACAAATGTACCCGTAAATAAATATTTTAGAAATGAAAACGTCGCAATTATCGATATTGCTCCTTCTATTTGTCGTTTTATGGGATTCAGTATACCTGATCCGGTATTATGGGAGCAAGATGGAATACCATTTACCGGAAAAGTGGATATCTGTGATATGAAGACCCGAACTTTCGATCAGACGGTTTGGCTTTACTGGAATTGTCTATCAAAGAATGCCGAAGTGACAATATATGCAGCATGCGATAACAAATTTAAGGAAGGGCAACAAGATGAATGGATCAAACTGGATGTAGTTCGCGCTTCAAAAGAAAAATATCAGGTCGATCTAAATTCTTTGCCCTCTTCCAAATTCTATAAGTTTGCATTAGTCACGCCTAATAATCATCTGAACAGATGGTTGAAAAAATAAACCTGTATTTCAATTCACACTTGTCTGTTGTCCAATAATTTTTTTTTAATCGAGTAGGGGAAAACTATTTTTGTTTTCTCCTGCTTCTGTTTTTTGACCTCTCTCCATCGTATGTGCTGTTCAGTATGCGGGGTCCCCTCCCTACGATATAACTTTACAATTTTGTTTTATTTGGTATAGTCATCCACACAGCATAAGCATAATATGAGGTTCTTATTCCGCAGACCGAGAGTTTACTGTCGACTTCTTTCAGATTCCCCTCGTGGCGGAACCCTTGTCTTTGGCTAATGGAAGGACACCGCCTCGTAGGAACTACCGCTAAGAAGTAGCGGAAAAGGGCTTTATTCACATGAGTTATTGTCGTGTTAAAGTCCTTGTACCTAAACCACATAAAGGCAAATTACTAACAAGCCTTTCCAAAAACTTTTTCCTATAATGGCAAAATTATTCATTTTGCCGCCGATGCTATCTATGCCACTAACAAGACACGCAAATATGTTCTTCATCCCCTTCTCCCATTTATACCGGTTTTGTGCGCAAAGGGAGACACGCCCGTGATGAGGCCGAAAGAAGCAAACTGTGCTCTTTGTTGTCCAAAGAGTGGTCAACCCGCCTGGAGGGTAGCGGTACGGAGAAAGAACATTACAATCTGCGCAAGGTCAAAGCCCGAACCGCGCAAACCGAGATACTCTGGATCCTGTTTGGCATTCACACGGCTAATGCCGTGAGGTTGGCCCGGAGGGAACAACAGGAAGAACACAAGGCAATAGCATAGATACTCAATGATAATAGCCAAAAGGAGATGAAGCGCTTCCCCTGCCCATACTCTCAAGGATAATCTCCTGTTTTCATAGTTAAATGGTGGAGAAAAATAAAAAACGCTGGAAAACGTGAAAAAGGAATACTGTTACCGTTCTCCAGTGCTATTTTTTTTATGAATTTAGCAAAAGGGCTTATTTTAAATAATCCCTCGCAGATTTTGCAGATTGATTCTCCCCGGTAATTAGTAGGACTGTAAAAAATCAGGGGCAATCAGCGTTATCCGTGAAAAAAAGTTTCTCCCTGCCGGTACAGGATATTCTGATCCGTGCCGGCAGGGAGTTCATCTTTTACCAAAGTCCTTGAACAATTCCGCATTTTTATTCCTGAGATTTTCATTTTCGATTTTGAGTGCGGTATTTTCGGCCACCAGATTTTTCAATTCATTGAGCAACCGATCAACCACATTTTCGGGATTTATTTCTGGTTGTGGTTTCGATTTCAACATTTCCCCCTTACCGGTAAGAAGCCACTCGGGTGAAATCTCAGGATAGACGGATAAGATATTTTCTAATTTATCGACACCGATAGTGCGTTTGTTTTTTAATTGCGAACCAAAAGAACCATTTGAGAACCCTACATTCTCTTCAAATTTCTTTATATTAATACCTTTATAATCAATATATTCTTTGATTCTCTCCAATGTCCCCATAAAATAAGTAGAAAATATCTTACAAAATATTTGGTTTATTAAGAAATATCTTATTACTTTGCTTTCTCTTTCGATGGTTGCATTCCTTTCTCTTTCGATTTAGAAAGCAGGGGTAAAGGTACGAAAAAATTATGATGTAAGGAAATGGGAGAGATTTTGATGAAACATGGGGAACGAGGGAAACTCGCTAAAATGTTCGGAGTAAGTGAAGTTACCGTTCGCAGCGCCTTGAAGGAACGAACGCGTAGCGAGCTTTCGCAGCGTATCCGCAAAGCCGCGCTCGCAAGGGGGGGCGTGGAGGACGGAGGAATTGAAAATGGGGTGGCTAAAGATTGATTTTATCTATGGACTTTGAATTTATTGAATCTAACGAATAAAGAATATACAGAATTATGAGTAATCAAACAACTATTACCAATGTAGATCAAGTGACGATTCGCTTTTCAGGTGATTCGGGCGACGGCATGCAGTTATCGGGAACTATATTCTCGACCTTATCGGCTATCTTCGGAAACGAAATAGCCACTTTCCCCGATTATCCGGCGGAAATACGTGCTCCCCGAGGCACGCTCAGCGGTGTTTCGGGTTTTCAGGTGCGCATTGGAAGCAGGGGGATATATACCTCGGGGGACAAGGCCGATGTGCTGGTGGCGATGAATCCCGCTGCCCTCAAAGTGAATCGTGAACACTTGCGAAAAGGTTCTATCGTTCTTTTCGACACGGATTCTTTTCTGAAAAAAGATCTCGAAAAGGCTGAATTCAAAACAGACGATCCTTTCGTGGAACTGGAGTTGAATTATGTGCAATCCCTTCCAGTGGCCATCAGTTCTCTCACCCAACAATCGTTGAGAGGAAGCAATCTGGAGACAAAAGACATATTAAGGTGCAAAAACATGTTTGCCCTGGGGATAGTATGCTGGTTGTTCAACAGGCCTCTGGAGACTGCCGAAAAATTGTTGATGCAAAAATTTATGAAAAAACCGACTATCGCTCAGGCGAATCTCCAAGCTTTACTCGATGGGTATAATTATGGCGAGAATCTTCAGTTGACCGTCTCTACCTATTATGTCGAGAGGGCGGAAAGCCGTCAGGGTTTTTATACGGACGTCAACGGCAATACCGCCATAGCTTACGGCTTGATAGCTGCTGCCGAAAAAGCGGGGGTGCAACTATTTCTGGGCTCGTATCCCATCACTCCAGCCACCGATATCTTGCACGAGTTGGTAAAAAGAAAAGATCTGGGCGTGAAAGCCTTGCAGATGGAAGATGAAATTGCGGGCGTTTGCAGCGCCATAGGAGCTAGTTTTGCCGGTTGTTTGGCTGCTACTTCGACTTCCGGTCCGGGTTTGGCGCTCAAGAGCGAAGCGATTGGGTTGGCGGTGATGACTGAGTTGCCCTTGGTTTTGATAGATGTACAACGAGGGGGACCTTCTACGGGGATGCCTACTAAGAGTGAACAATCCGACCTTTTTCAGGCCCTCTATGGGCGCAGTGGCGAAAGCCCCGTGGTCGTGCTTGCCGCCTGCTCTCCTACGGATTGCTTCGATAGCGCCTTTTGGGCCTCGAAGATCGCTTTGGAGCACATGACTCCTGTAATCTTGCTGAGCGATGCATATATTGCAAATGGTGCTTCAGAATGGAAGATTCCAAAAAAGGAAGATTATCCGGAAATCCATCCGCCGTATGTTCAAAAATACTTCAGAGAAAGTGCCGAAAAGTGGAAACCCTATCTTCGCGACGACCAATCGTTCGTTAGATATTGGGGGGTGCCTGGAACACCGGGCTACATGCACCGTATAGGCGGCCTGGAAAAAGATTACTATTCCGGCGCCATTTCCTACGATGCGGACAATCACCAACGGATGGTCGATACCCGTCAAGCCAAGATACAAAACATAGTCCGCGATATTCCTCTGCAAGAAGTCATGGGTGATGAAGATGCCGACACGCTTATCGTGGGTTGGGGCGGTACGCGTGGACATTTGCTCGAAGCGATGCTCCGTCTGCGGAAAAAGGGCCTAAAGGTGGCCTTGACGCATTTTAAGTTTATCAACCCCTTACCAGGCAATACGCAAGATATTTTGAAAAAGTATCGCACCATTATCGTAGCGGAACAAAACAGCGGGCATTTTGCAGCCTATCTGCAAAGCATGTTCGGCGATATAACCATACGTAAATTTAATCGTATTCAGGGACAACCATTTATGGTAGATGAGTTGGAAGATGCATTCATTCAAATTATGAAGGAAAAATAAATTATGGAAACAACAGAAACTATGGCAGTATATACTGCAAAAGATTTTAAGAACGACGTAAATGTGCGCTGGTGTCCGGGTTGCGGCGACCACGCCATTTTAAAGAGTTTACATGCGGCAATGGCTGAGTTGAATATTGCACCGCATCAAACGGTAGTAGTATCCGGCATCGGTTGTTCGTCACGATTACCTTATTATATGAACACGTATGCTTTTCATAGTATTCATGGTCGGGCCCCGGCAATCGCAACGGGGGTGAAAATGGCTAATCCCGACTTAAACGTATGGATAATTACGGGCGACGGTGATGCTTTGGCTATCGGCGGAAATCATTTTATTCATGCTTTAAGGCGTAATATCGATTTAAATATCATTCTGTTTAATAATAAAATATACGGATTGACAAAGGGTCAATATTCGCCTACTTCGGACAGAGGGTTTATTTCCAAATCTTCTCCCTACGGAACAGTCGAAGACCCGTTTCGACCGGCTGAACTATGTTTCGGAGCAAGAGGTACTTTTTTTGCACGAACGGTTGATAGCGATTTGAAAAATTCTACCCTGATAATGGTCGAGGCCGCCAAACATAAGGGGGCATCTGTAGTGGAGGTCTTGCAGAATTGTGTTATATACAATAACGGTATTCACAAAAGCATTACTGACCGTACGGCGCGCTCCGAAAAAACAATTCTGCTCAAACAGGGTGAAAAAATGCTTTTCGGGGCCAATAATGACAAGGGAATCGTCCGTGAGGGATGGGATTTAAAAGCGGTAACTATTGGACAGGATGGGTATACCTTGGATGATGTACTGGTACATGATGCAACAACTCCTGATGTGACGTTACACATGAAGCTCGCTTTAATGGGGTATAATAATACTCTTCCTGTAGCCTTGGGCACGATTAGGTGTGTTTCCGCGCCTACTTATGAAGAAGAGTATGAAAAACAAATTGTTACTGTGCAAAATAGATTGCCTGAAAGGTGCCTTAACGACTTTTTGATGCATTCTACAAACATTTGGGAAGTAAAATGAAAAATTAAATAATGATCTTATGAATACTAATGAAATTACAGTTCAAAAAGAGGGTTTCTTTAAAAAGTGGGGACTGGTTATCGGAGCTATTGTTCTTTTGATTTTTGTTTTAATGCCGACAATAGAAGGGTTGACCGTTGCAGGTCAGCGGATGATCGGTATTTTTTTGTTTGCTGTCATCGTATGGATGTCGAGTACGGTTTCTTATCCGGTCAGTGCGATTATAATTATGACTTTGATAGCAGTTCTATTGGGTACCGCGCCGGATATAGCCGATACAACAAAACTAATGGGAACGAGTAAAGCCTTAAAAATGGGAATTTCCGGATTTTCAAGTACGGCGTTTTTGCTTGTGGCGGCGGCGATGTTTATTTCCGTGGCAATGATGAAAACCGGGCTTGACCGCCGCATCGCATTGACAATGCTTTCAAAAGTGGGAGCGAAGGTCAGCCATATTTATTTAGGATGTATCGCCTGCGGTTTCGTGTTGGGATTTTTTGTTCCCAGTTCAACAGCTCGTGTTGCTTGTGTTTTACCGATCATCATGGGTATTTTAAATATTATGGATATTGATCATCGAAGTAAATTCGCCGGACTTCTGGTTATTGGTGTTGCACAGGCGGATACCATGTGGAATATCATGATTCAAACGGCTGCCGCGCAAAATATGGTAGCGGTGGAATTCATTAATTCGGAATTGAATGCGACGGTGCCTTGGATCAATTGGTTATTGGCCGCTGCGCCTTTTTCACTCATTTTAGCTGTCATTTATTATTTCCTGTCCATGGCGATACACAAACCATCATTCGACATTCTTCCTGGCGGGGTTACTGCTATTGCAAAAATGAAATCCGATTTGGGTCCGATGACTAAAGATGAAAAAAAATTATCAGTCGTGCTCATTCTTTTACTATTCTTTTGGTCTACGGGAGGAATACTTCATAAATTCGATACTTCGACTACCACTATCATAGCCATCGCGCTGTTGATGCTTCCCAAAATAGGGATAATGGACTGGAAATATACCGCGCCCAGAATCAATTGGGGAACGATTGTCATGTTTGGAACCGGAATTAGCCTCGGCACGGCACTCCTTAAGACGGAAGGAGCAACATGGTTGGCTAAGATGCTTAATTCGGGTTTAGGGCTTTCCTCGGCAACCCCGTTGGCCATTATCGCCATTATGGGCGCATTCTTAATTCTTATTCATCTGGGATTTGCCAGTGCTACTGCTCTTTCTTCTGCCATGATTCCCATTGTCATCTCGGTATTACAAACGGTTACTGGCGAAATTAATGTAGTAGGTATGACTATGATCTTGCAATTCTCTTGTTGTTTCGGATTTATTTTCCCGGTTAACTCCCCGCAAGGAATGGTCGCTTACGGAACCGATACCTTTGAAGCGAAAGATTTCATTAAGAGCGGCGTTCCCATTACCATTATCGGTTATCTGTTGCTATTGGTATTTGCGGCAACGTATTGGAAATGGATCGGTCTCGTATGAACCGGAAACAATAGCATATTTTTATTTCTGATATAACCTATCATCCATAAACAGCCTATTGAAAGAATAAATTGATGAAATGAATTTTCTTAATTTTTAATGTGAAAAATATATGATACGAAAAAAATTATTCTTTGTTTTATTCGTTTTGTTTCCGGCGCTTTTATTCGGCCAGAAAACAGATTCGATCCGTTATCCTAAATTAAAGGTAACCGAAATTTTAGTAAGTAATTACGAACATGCCTTTGAAGCAGGTACTAATCAATTCTCCGTGAAAAATTCGAGAGTTGATGCGGTGGGAAATTTTACGGAAAATATTTCTTATCGGGGACAACTTACGCTGAAAGACAATGGAAATTTCAACGTCTTGGATTTGTCGGCGACGTTTATGCCGGTGCAAGGACTTTCCCTGACTTTCGGACAAACGGCTATTCCTCTTTTCAATCCGTACGTAGCAGGTCCCTCTTCGATGATGTTTGCCACTCGTCCGTATATCGGGGACTATTTTTTGAGTACGCGCGACGTCGGCCTGTCGGGAAAGTATCAGTTTTATGCGGGGATTATGCCCGTTTCGGTGGAATTGGGTCTCTTTAACGGGAATACCATCAATAAATCGGAATGGCGTAAGGGTAAAAACATGTCTTACGGGGCACGGCTTCAATTGGGCACCATGAAAGGCGCTCGCGCGACGGTGAAATTTTACGATTATCCTAATTCCGAGGAGTTGCATTATTTTTTCTATGGCGCCGATGTACGTTACGAAGGCGATAACTGGAAGATAGAAACGGAAGTGATCAATCGCGACAATAGGAAAGACGAAAAAGATGACCTGCTGTCGTACTATGTGCAGGGAGTTTATGGTTTCCCGCTCAAAAAGAGCTGGATATTCAAAAATGTTCTACCCGCCGTTCGTTGGGATGCACTGAAGAAGGGGCATGAAGAAAGCGGTATGGATGTGAACCGGTTGACTGTCGGCGTGGGGTTCGGGTTAACGCAAAAATATTTTTCGTCGTTGTTACGACTAAACTACGAGCGGTGTTTTGTCAATCGGGAAATCGATATTTTGGGCAATGAAAAAGATTCGGATAAGTTGATTGTAGGATTGATATTGGTACTCTGAGCGCAACTCTGTCTATTTGTCCGAACCCATTGTAAAAACAGATTAATTCATAAATAACACGAGTATGAAACAGGTCTTTTTCCTTATATTATGTGCTCTTTTCAGTTTGAATGTAGCCGCACAAACCGATTTATTGAATGAAAGACAAACGGCGAGTATTACGATGGCTCAAACTAATACTTCCCTTAAATCGGGAGGCTCAACAGCTAATCCGGAAAACAGTCGTGAAACGATTCCTGCGAATGCTTCGCTAAAGTTTGCAATAGAATTTGTTTTATTACTGCTTGTCATCTATTTTGGAATTAAATACGGGGGGCATTGCAAATATTGGTGAACTTGGCCGAAAAAGTCCTTCGGAATCATCCGAAATATGTTGTCTATTTGGCACCGACGTGTACTTTTCTTTTAACCGTGTTGGTTGGAACGGGCCATGTGGTATATCCCTTGTTTCCCGTTATATATGATGTCGCCTATAAACGGAAAGTTCGCCCAGAAAGGCCTATGGCCATCGCTTCCATCGCTAGTCAGATGGGAATTACGGCATCTCCCGTTGCGGCAGCCGCGGCAACGATGATAGGCGTAGGGCGCCGCAGCAGGAATTGAAATAAGCTTGGTGGAAATTCTTAGAGTAACTATACCTGCTTGTTTTCTGGGTGTGATGGTTGCGGCCACTTGGAGCCTCAACAGGGGGAAAGATTTGGATAAAGACCCTGAATATTTAAAGAAAATGGAAGATCCGCAAATGCGGGAATATATTATCGGCGATATCGAAAGAGAGACTTCATTAGCGACAAGTAAAAATGCGAAAGTCGCCTTAACATTATTTTTGGTGGGTATTCTTGCCGTTATCATTATCGCGCTAAACCCCGACAAACTGATTCCTACGGGACTGAATGGAAAACGCATCCCAATGACGGAAGTATTGCAATTTGTAATGCTTGCCGTCGGTGGAATTATTTTGTTAAGCACGAATTTAAAGGGAAAACAAATATCCGATACTAAAGTTTTCAGCGCAGGAGTCATTGCCGTCATTATGATCTTCGGGATTTCGTGGATGAGTGAAACGGTAATCGAAAACAACAAACCGTTTTTGCTTTCTTCCATTAGTAGTTGGACGGAGAGGTATCCCTGGATTTTCGCCGTGGCTTTATTCTGTATTTCCATGTTTTTGAAAAGCCAGGCGGCTACACTCTCGGTATTGATGCCTTTAGGATTTATGCTGAATATACCTACTAATATACTTATCGGGTGCATCCCTGCATCTTATGCTTATTTCTTCTTCTGCTTTTATCCTTCCGACGTAGCTTGCATAAGTTTTGATAGGACAGGAACGACGCACATGGGCAAATATATTCTGAACCATAGTTTTATGATTCCGGACTTAATAGGGGTATTCTCGGCCACAGTTATCGGGTTGCTGCTGTCGTCATTTGTTTATGGTTAAAAACGACATTCCCGGGAGTGTCGCTCACAGCGTCACCCCCGGGAATGTTCCTTTTGTCTTTTATCTCTTGTCGCTGCTTATTTCTTCTCGGCGAAAAGCACCATTTTCACATTCAATTTATAACCGATATTGATGACGTCGATCACGTCCTGAAGGGTGAGGCTTTTATCGGCTTGCAAGATCACATTCAACTCTTCATTCTCCTGCTTGGCGGCCAGGATAGATTCCAGGCGTGATTCTATTTGGTCGAAAGTCACTTCTTCGTTATCGACAAAATACTGTAAGTCGCGCGTCACCACTACGTGCACCGCTTTTTTCATTGTCGTGTTTTCTGCTGCGGACGCTTCGGGCAGTGTTACTTTCACCACCGAAGGCGTGACCATCGTGGAGATGATCAGGAAAAACATCAACAAGAAAAACATGATGTCATTCAAAGAAGCCGTAAAGACTTCCGCATTCCTGCTTTTTCTGCGTTCGATTTTCATTCTCGGTGTTTATGCTTTATTTTGTAAACGGATGGTTTTGAGGATCTCGTTCGAGTCCTTTTCTACCTGCGCTACCACCCGGTCGATTTTCGTATTCAGAATGTAATAGCCTGCATAGGCGATGATTCCCACGAAAAGGCCGACTCCCGAACAGATCATCTTTTGGTAAAGGCCGTCGGAAATGGTTCCGATACTCAAGTCGTTGGTGACGGATATATTATAGAATATGGTGATTACTCCGAAGATGGTTCCCAGGAAACCCAACATCGGGGCTATCGTTGCGCTGATACCCAGATAATTCATTCCTTTTTCGAGCCGGCCAACTTCCTGGCGCGATTCCACCTGCATGGCTTCCTCCACTTCCCGGGCGCCGTTTTTGATTTCTTCCAATCCGGTGCTGATCACCCGTGAGGATGAGTTGTTTATCTGAGAACAAAAAACCAGCGCTTTTTCATCGCGTTTTTCGTTAATCAATTCTTTTACACGCGGAAGCCACATCTTGTCATCGTTGGTAGCATGTCTGAGAACCAACCATCTTTCTATAATAATATATACGGAAATGAAGAGCAGCAAAAAAATAGGGGCCAGAATCCATCCCCCTTTCATCAACATGGTGAAATAATTAATGCTGACGTCTTGGGTTACGCCGGGAACTTCGTTGACAAATGATACATCTTGAAGTAACGTGAATGCTAATTGAAATGACATAAAATAATCCTTTTTATCGGTGGTTTAAAAATACGCTTTTTATTGGATAACGTTTTTGAAACGTCAAAAATACGCATAATTTCGTTATTATGCACGAATGGGTTGTCAATTTTTCTTTATTCGGGCCGGCGGAATGGCTTCATGAGGTCTCATAAAGTCGCCTTTCGAAAGAAAAATACTCCTAAAAGGAATAATAATACCCTTATTTTTTGCCGGACGGGTTATAGAAGCAAAGCTATTTCGGCCGGATGGTTTACTATAGTGGCGGCTCCGGCTTGCACTAACTGTTCCCTGCTCCGGAAGCCCCATAATACGCCTACGGCATACATGCCGGCATTGCAGGCGGTGAGCATGTCGATATCCGAGTCGCCCACATAGACGATTTCTTCGGGGCGCAGCTTCATGCTGTCCGCTATCTGTAACGCCATGGCCGGATTGGGTTTCTTCAACTCTTCCGAGCGCATGCCGATGACGAGGTCGAAATAGCCGGGCAGTAACGCTGCGATAATCCGTTGCGTTTCTGCATCCGCTTTATTGGAAAGCACACTCATGCTCAGTCCGCGCGCTTTCAACGTGTCGAGTAACTCTTCGATGCCCTCGTAAGGTTTCGTTTTATTCAAGCTGTTACGGCTGTAGTGCTCCACCATGCGGCGATAACAGGACTCGATGGTCGCTTCGTCGCGTGCCGTTTCGGGAAGAGCGAGGCGCGCCAGGTTGCGGATGCCGCTGCCGACAAACGATTTATATTCGGTCTCGTGATGCGGCGGAAACCCTAAGCCGGTTAATACGTGGTTCATCGAATCGGACAGATCCGCTATCGTGTCGATCAAGGTCCCGTCCAAATCAAAAAGTAATCCCTTATAACTCATTATTTGTTTGCTTTGCGTGTATGATTTCCAAAGATACGAAACATCGGGCGAATCGCCGCAAATTATGAAGCTCTTACTCTCCTGATTTAAGTCTGCATTGAAAAAAACTATTGGAAACGATATGTACGGATGGTCGATTCGATAATTTCCTCCTCAAATGTTTCGTCTGAATATAAATTGATTTGTATGGCAAGCCCGGAAATGAAATTTCGCCATGCCCGGTATTTCTGTAGCGACTCGAAGTCTTTTACCAGCAGGCGCATTTGTTCGGCGCTATCATACGTATGAATGGTGTAAATCCATTGTGAGAGGTTTCGGACGGTTAAGGCGTTTTCTTTCTCCGAATCTTTAGCGATGGAAATTTGCATTTCGTCGAGCACAAATTCTTGTCCTTCCCGGATCGTTTTTATTCCTTCTTTAATGGAACGCCGTATGTCATAATATCTTCTTATTTCAGGAATGACTGCCACTGCTAATATTCCTATGATTGTGGCCTCGGCAATCTTTCGGATCTCGGATATAAAAACAAGCGAAGAATGCAATTCCAATGATTAAGAACAACGGATATTTGACTCGTCTCATTACTTTATCTTTAATGGCTATCAGTTTTTTATATATTGGCAAAGATATGAAATGTAAAAGAAAAAATAAGCCATAGATCGTTTTTTCTTTTAGTTGACAAACTATTTATATTTTTTATTGGCGTTTTATGCTTCGGTGATTCTCATGACAAAACACAATATCGCAGAAAGTTTTTTCCATATTAAATGTTTTTTCTCATCTTTGTAGAAATTTTGCAAGAGTGGTTCCGAAGTAACTATCCTTATTTTTGAGATGAAAGATAATACGTTATTGGATGATTGGTTCAGGAAAATTGCCTTTAATGACGATCAGGAAGCCTTTAAAGCGCTGTTTTTCGAGTTCTATCCATCGCTGTGTGTATTCGCCGAACGCTACATTTCCTCGCCGGAGATGTGTGAGGATATTGTGCAGGATACCTTCTTTCAGATTTGGAACAACCGCAAAAAGATAGAAGTTGCATCCTCTTTCCGCAATCTGCTGATAACTTCCGTGAAAAACAATTGTACCGATTACTTACGCAAGCAATCTACCCGGCAGCGATATCTGGACAAGCAACCCGGCGAAGACTATTCCGATTCTCCCGAAGAAATCTATACGGTACGCGAATTGGAAAGCTTGCTGCAGGCAGCTTTGCAAAAATTGCCGGAGAACAGCCGCCGGGCTTTCGAGTTGAGCCGCTTCGGACAGTTGACCTATCAGCAAATCGCCACCGAGATGTCCGTGTCGCCTAAAACGGTGGAGGCTTATATCTCCAAAGCATTGGGCTTATTAAGAGAAGACCTGAAAGATTATCTCCCGATGTTGATACTGCTTTATCCGGGCTTTTTTCAATAAATATCGATTTTAACATAGGGGCTTTTCGATTTCATACGTCAAGTGAATAGAACGAGCAAAAAAGTGTTTTTTTGTAGAGAGACAATTGAAAAATAAAACGTGATACATGGAATTCAGTGATGCCCATATTGTAGCTTATTTAAAAGGAGATCTGCCGTCGGAAGCGCTTCGCGAATGCGATGCGTTGATGCACTCTTCCCCCGAATTCAAACGGAGGGCCGATCAGATACGATATATCTATAACCTAACCGGTGAGTTGGATAAGCAGAAGCAGATCGATGCCGCATCGGCATGGCGTGTTGTCTCCCGCCGGATTTCGCGCGTATCGTTCAGACACAAGATATGGGATATCGCCCGGACCGCAGCCGCCGTGTTGCTTCCGCTCCTTTTAATCCATCAATATATAATAAAACCCATGCAGGATGCAACGCCTGAGTCGATGATTACGATCGCTTCGGCGCCGGGTGTCGTCACGAAAGCCTCTTTGCCCGATGGCAGCCAAGTATGGTTGAACGCACAAAGTACGCTGACTTATCCCCAGCGTTTTTCGAAGAATAAACGGACGGTCCGCCTGACGGGCGAGGCTTATTTTAAAGTCGCCGCCGACAAGAAGCATCGCTTCGACGTGGTTACACCCGGCGATATGACCGTCAGTGCGTTCGGCACGGAATTCAATGTGGCGGCCTATCCCGACGCCCCCGACTATCAGGTGACGTTGGCTCAAGGAAATGTCGATGTGATGCCGGGTAATGCCGGAGGGAACCGCGCGCTGCAGGAAGGCCAAAAGGCCGTTTTGACGTTAAGTTCGGGCGAAATGGATGTCCGGCAAACCGACACGTATGTCGATACGGCATGGAAAGACGGGAAAATGGTATTCCGTCGCGAAAGGCTCGAAAACATCGCCCTGAAACTCTCCCGCAAGTTCGGCGTGGTTATCCGCCTCGAAGGCGAGGAGTTGAAAGGATACGAATACACGGCGACCTTTACCGACGAAACCCTCGAAGATATTCTCGATTTATTAAAGCGGTCGGCCCCCATTTCGTATACGGTATCGAAACAAAAACAGTTGGACAATAATACCTTTACCCAAAGGGAAGTGACCATCAGACAATCAAAATAAAATGACAAAGACCCATTAGAGAAAGGAGAAACGCCTATGAAGACATGATAACCCCTATTCCGTAAACAAAAAACGGGAGAACGAAAAACATCCTCCCGTAAAGTGATTGCTGAGCGGAAAACATCACCTTACCGACAGCAAGCAAGTTACTAAACCATCAAAGTATTTAATAACAATGTAAAAATATGAATAATTCATCAGATGAACAAAAAGGATGTGTCCTTTATCATTTATTAAATAAAATTCCTACAGCCATGAGGATAGCCATTATACTATGTTGTGTTTTTGCCTTTCAATTGCAGGCGGAACATATTTATTCTCAACAAGCAAAGATTTCGCTGGATATGAAAAACGCCTCCATCGAAAAAGTATTGCAAGCCATTGAGCAGAAATCAGGCTATTATTTCCTGTATAATAGCAAACTGGTAAATGTCGATCGGAAAGTCGATGTCACGGTTCAGGAAGAAGCGGTGGCTTCCGTGTTGAAGCAATTGTTTGCCCCCGAAGGAGTGGAATATGAAGTGAAAGGCTCACAGATAATTCTACATCCCAAACGTGACAATGACCTCCCGTCGGCATCGGCAAACGAAATCAAGCAACAACAAAAGACAATCACCGGGAAAATTACCGATGTCAACGGAGAGCCCATTATCGGTGCGAATATCGTAGAAGAAGGCGCTTCGGCTAACGGTACGATCACGGATATAAACGGACATTTCACCTTGCAGGTCGGCGACCGTGCCGTCATCAAGGTAACTTATATCGGGTATCAATCGCAGACTCTCTCCACAGCCGGCAAAAACGCGTTCGAGATTGTGCTGGCAGAAGATACCAAGGCGCTCGACGAATTGGTCATAACGGCCTTGGGGATTAAAAAGGAAGCAAAAGCGCTTTCTTACAATGTGCAAGAAGTCACCGGATCGGAGATTGTCGGCGTAAAGGATGCCAATTTTGTCAATGCTCTGGCCGGTAAAGTGGCTGGGGTTGCCATTAATGCCAGTTCTTCCGGTATCGGTGGCGGAGCAAAAGTCGTGATGCGAGGAGCCAAATCTATCAGTGGAAATAACAATGCCCTTTATGTGATTGACGGTATTCCGATGCCTTCATTAGAGACCACACAGCCTAACGATTACTTTACAGGTATGGGCCAGTCGGGTGACGGGGCATCCATGATTAACCCCGAGGATATCGATCGTATGTCGGTGTTGAGTGGAGCGGCAGCATCGGCCCTGTATGGTAGCGAGGCTGCTAATGGTGTTGTTTTGATTACGACGAAGAAAGGGAATGCGGAAAGAATGAATGTAACATTCACCAACAATACCTCGTTCTATAATCCGTTTGTTACCCCGGAATTTCAAAACACCTATGGAGCTGCCAGCGGTTCCCTACAGAGTTGGGGACAGAAATTGGCCCAACCGAGCAGCTATGATCCGTTGGATTTCTATCAGACGGGTTGGAACGAGACAAACGCGCTTACGATCAGTAATGGTTCCGATAAAAACCAGACGTTCCTCTCAATGGCTGCCACCAATGCCGAAGGAGTCGTATTGAACAATACGCTCGATCGCTATAATTTTACCATTCGTAATACCACCAGTATGCTGGATGATAAGTTACGGCTCGATCTCAGTGCCAATTATATGAATATCCGAGAAAAAAATATGATTTCTCAGGGCCAATACTTCAATCCGATTGTTCCTGTGTATTTGATGTCGCCGAGTTATGGCTTAGAAACCTATGAATTGTTTGAAATGTACGATGAGAGTCGTGGTTTTAAAACTCAATATTGGCCGTGGGGAAATATGGGTATCGCGATGCAAAATCCTTATTGGATTACCAATCGAGATAATTTTATCAATCATAAGAATCGTTTTCTTGTCAGTGGTGGTTTGTCTTATGACGTCGCAAAGGGCATCACCCTCAATGCACGCGCCAAAATGGATTACACTTCTGCTATAAATGAAAAGAAATATTCGGCTTCGACCGACGCTATTTTTGCACAACGATATGGTGCTTATTACAAGGCCGATGCTTCCACCCAACAACTGTATGGTGATGTAATGCTAAATATCGACAAGTACTTCGGCGATTTTTCATTGGCCGCAACAGTGGGTGCCAGTATACAGGATGTCGACTATAAATATTATAGTGTGGGGGGTGACCTCAACTCGGTTGCCAATAGTTTCACGTTGAAAAACCTCAATCAGGCAAATGCGGAGTTTGATCAAGACGGTTATCACGACCAAACCCAATCGATCTTCGCTACTGCGCAAGTCGGTTGGCAAAGTAAGCTTTATTTGGATTTGACCGGACGCACAGACTGGGCCTCTGCTTTGGCATGGACCAATACCCATTATGTCGCTTATCCTTCTATCGGTTTGTCGGCTATCCTTACCGATCTGCTACCGATTAAGAATAATGTACTGACCTTCTTAAAACTTCGCGGTTCTTACAGTGAAGTCGGAAATGCTCCTACACGCTACATTGCTTATCAAACGCATCCTTATCAGGCGGGTACACCTTCTACGACGACGACTTACCCCAACACCGATATCAAACCCGAGCGGACTGAGGCCTGGGAAGTGGGTTTGCAATCGAATTTTTGGAATGATAAGTTATCGTTGAACGTTAGCTTATATAAGACTTCTACATACAACCAGTTGTTCAATCCCACACTTTCTTCTTCTTCGGGTTATACATCCATTTATATCAATGGGGGACAAGTGGATAATAAGGGCGTGGAGTTGAGCTTGTCGCTCAATCAGCCGCTTGGGCCCGTACAATGGAATTCTACGTTTACCTATACGCTCAACCGTAATAAGATTAAAAAACTTTTGAGTCCTACTACATTGCCCAATGGAATAGTTGTTGAGCAGGATATGTTGGATCTGGCCGGTATCGGAAATGTGAAAACCCGTTTGGAAGAGGGTGGTTCTATTGGCGATTTGTATGTGACGGCATTACGTACCGATGAACATGGATTTATCGATGTGGACTATGTAAACAATACCGTCGCGGTAGACGGAAATGCAGGTGACAGGAAAGACGGTTGGATTTATGCCGGAAACTCGCAGGCCAAATATACCATGGGATGGCGCAACTCTTTCAATTGGAAAGGTCTGTCTCTCGGATTCTTAATCAATGCCCGCGTGGGCGGTGTAGGAGTGTCTATGACGCAGGCTTTGATGGACTCTTACGGAACATCGAAGGCTTCTGCCGATGCCCGTGATGCCGGTGGGGTCATGATCAACGGATATTTGGTTCCTGCCGCTCAGAAGTATTATACGACAGTGGGTACGGGGGTCGGTTCCAGGTATGTGTACAGTGCTACAAATGTACGTCTTGCCGAACTCTCTTTCGGCTACGACATTCCTGTCGCAAAACTGGCGCCATGGATCAAGGGACTCAACGTTGCCTTTACAGGACGCAATCTCTTTATGTTTTATTGCAAGTCTCCTTACGACCCCGAATTGACGGCTAGCACGGGAACGCACTTCAGCGGTATGGATTACTTCATGTTGCCGAGTTTGCGGAACCTTGGTTTCTCTGTTAAACTAAACTTCTAAAGAATTTTTTAAGATGAAACATATATTTAACTATACAAAGCTTATTAGCAGTGTATGCGTAGCAGGAAGTTTGCTTTTTGCCTCTTGCACGGATCACTTTAAGGACTGGAACATTAATCCCAATGAAGTTACCTCCGAACAGATGGAATATGACAACCTGAATACGGGCGCCTATTTCACTCAAATGGAGAAAGGCGTATTTATCGTAGGTAAAGGGGCCGATGGCATAGGATTGGGTGGACGGTATCAGGTCACGGAAATGCTGACGGGCGATATTTTTGCCAGTTATATTGCCAATATTAATACTTATAGTTATACCACGTATCATAACGACCATTATGCGCTCTATCGCGACTGGTATAACGCTCCTTTCAACGACGCCTATACTAACGTGATGCAACCTTGGAAGTCCATCGTTGACAATACCGATGAGACCTCTCCGGCAAGGGCTATGGGTACCATTGTGAAAGTCCTCGGCATGAGCCGTATTACCGATATGTACGGGCCGATACCTTATACTCGGTTTGGTTCTGCTATTCAGGTGCCTTATGATAGCCAAAAGGACGTGTACTACCGGTTCTTCGAGGAATTGGACGATGCGATCGATGTATTGACGGATTATAATAGCAGCAATTCCGCCAAATATATGGAGCAATACGACTATATCTATAATGGTAATGTGGCTAAATGGATTAAGTTTGCCAACACGCTTCGTCTTCGTTTGGCTATGCGCATTTCTTTTGTCGACCAGCCTAAGGCCGAAACCGAAGCTGCTGCCGCTATTAATCATAGCAATGGGTTGATAACCACAATCGACGATTCGGCTATTTTGCACCAGATGACCTCTTTTTCATTCACCAATCCTTTGTGGGAAGTGAGCGAAAGTTTTCAGGATATGCGTATGGGTGCTACGATGGATTGTTATCTGAACGGTTATAATGATCCTCGTCTTTCAAGGTATTTCCGTCCGGCAGCCAACGATGGAAATTATCATGGTGTGCGAAACGGGCTTACGAATATATCCAAAGATACCTATAAAGGTGCGGCTTCGGGCTTAAACTTCAATGAAAACGATGATATGCAATGGATGGATGTGGCTGAAGCTTATTTCCTTTTGACGGAAGCGAAGTTACGGCTCAACTTGGGAACGGAAACGGTACAAAGTTATTATGAACAGGGTGTCCGGGCTTCTTTCTCATCTAAAGGCGCTTCAGGTGTCGATGCCTACATCGCCAATCAAGAGAGTTTACCGCTTACTACCTATACCGATCCTGTTACGAACCGGGGAACAAACGTGAACAGCTTTATTTCTCAACTTCCCGTAGCCTGGGATGAAGGCGCTACTCTCGAGAAGAAGTTAGAACGCATCATGATTCAGAAGTGGATTGCTTTGTATCCTGACGGACAGGAGGCTTGGAGCGAGATGCGCCGTACCGGTTACCCCGGGTTTGTGAGAATCAGTTCTTACTCATACACCACAGAGGTGGCGAGTAATGAGATGATCAGCCGCTTGAAGTTTCCGACGACGGAATATTCCGACAACAGTGAAAATACACAAGCCGCCGTATCATTATTAGGGGGGAATGGCGATACTGCCGGAACAAGACTATGGTGGGATGTAAGACGATAACAATATGTTTAATATCTATAAATAAATAATCTGATTATGAATACAATCAAATATCTATTAACTCTTGTAGCGATAGGAGTGTTCGCAACTTCGTGCGATACAAATATTGAATCGGAGGATATTCAGAACCCGTATACCTACAGCGATTTATATTATGAGAACTTGCGTGCTTACAAAGCCAGCGATCACCCGATTTCTTTCGGCTGGTTTGCCCAATATGGCGCACAGAATTCGATGGGCGTACGTTTCATGGGTTTGCCGGATAGTCTCGATATCTGTTCTCTGTGGGGTGGTATTCCGGCAAAGGAAAACACGGCCATTTGGGAAGAAATCCGTTTCGTGCAGAAAGTAAAAGGAACCAAAATGTTTGTGGTAGCCATCACTCGTATTGATGCCGAAACAGACGAGCATGCTTTCAAACAAGCGTACAATGAGGCGCGTCAAATGGAGAACGGAGAAGAAAAGGATGCAGCTATCCTTAAAGCGATTGAGATGTATGCCGAATATTTTTTAGATCAAGTGTTTGAAAACGATCTGGATGGATTCGATGCTGATTACGAACCGGAAGGAGACTTCTTGAGTGGCCGCTATTTCATCCATTTTATGCAGCATTTGGCAAAATATATGGGGCCGAATCCCGATATCACGAAGGAGGAGCGGTTGAAACTTATCCAGGAGCGTTATGGGAAAGAGGTGACCGATACCGATAAGATGCTTTGCGTAGACGGCGGAGCTCCAAATCAATTGATTGATATCTGTAATTACTATTTCCAGCAAACATACGGAGGTTCTCCTGGCAACGATGGTGGTTGGCCCAGTGAAAAGGTAGTCTATTGCGCTAACGTGGGGGATAATTGGCAAAGTGCCAACGTGGGCGGACTTTATGACTATGCGCGTTACAAACCTTCTAAAGGTAAGAAAGGCGGCTTTGGCGCTTTTTTCATCCATCGCGATTACAACGTACATGAAAGTAATCCGTATCCGTACAAGCGTTTTCGGGAATGCATCCAAATTCAGAATCCGGCGATTCATTAATTAATCACTTTAATGAAAGAAATAAATATGAAGAATATAAAAAATATATTTTATGCAGGTCTGCTGGTTCTCGGCATTATAAGCTTTGCAGCTTGTAGTGATGAAGAGACATACGATTTCCCCGGCGATCCATACAACCGAGTATATATCCCTGATAATTCAGGCTCTTACAAGATTATTCAAACACCTATAAGCTCTATCAGTAATCTCGAATTCGAAACGATCTTAAAGTGCACTCAGAAAGCTTCTGAAAATATCAAGGCTACGGTGGAGGTTGACAATTCATTGATTGCCGCTTATAACGAAGAGCATGGTACTCATTACGAAGCAATACCGGCAGCGGCACTCGTGATAGAGAATGCTATTATGAATATCCCCGCGGGAGCTATGGCTACTACAGATACGCTTCGTATCACTACTACCGAAAAGGCAGAGGTCGTTTCGACCCTTAGAAGTCAGAATGGATATCTTATTCCTCTGCGTCTTACTACGATAGAGGGTGGAGCTTCTCAACCGAGTACGAATTTCTTTTCCACTTATCTGATTGTTACCGTCTTGGAGGATAATGTGAACCATGATGCTGTTGAGGAAGATATTACCGGCGCACTGGTCACGAATCAAACAGGATGGTCGGCAACCACCAATGGAACGGTGAGTGCATGGGGTGACCCGATTGAAACTCTTTTTGATGGGGATATGTCGACTTATTGCACTCTTAGTAATAACTCAGAAGATCTCAAATTAGATATCAATATGGGCAAACCCTATACATTTGATGCGATTACGCTCTATTATGGATATTCTTATCCCGGTTGGGGAAGCTATGAGTATGGCTCTTTGTCCGGCGGAATGACGATATATACGAGCAATGATGGTACGACATGGCAATCGGCAGGTGGGATAACCGGTAACGATTCAAAGTTCTGTGTGTTCTATGCGCCTATTACAGCTCAATACATCAGACTAATGAAACCTCAAGGCAGTTATGGTGCAAGTTTAGATGGCGGTATATTTACTATTTATGCAAAATAATTTTAGAAGAATATGAAGAAATATATATTATTCCCTTTATTTACTTTGCTGCTTTGTATGACAGGCTGCAAAGAAGGACCCGACTTTGGCGATGCAATCTATATGACGGGCACGTTGACCTCGTCCAACATTCGCTTTTTGGTAGACGGGCAGTCGAGTATGGGTCTTACGGTGACTTCAAGCATGAAGACCGAAAGTGATGTTAAGATTAGTTTGAAACCGGCGCCGGAACTCCTGGATGCATTTAATGCCTCTACCGGCCGGAACTGTCAGTTGCCCCCATCCGGTAGTTATTCGATAGAGGGTTCTGAGGTCGTCATCAATACGGGGAAGTCTCAGTCCTCGCAAATTAAAGTAAGCGCTGACTCCGAAAAGTTACAAGAAGGAGTGGCTTACTGTCTTCCGGTATCCATCACATCTGTAGAAGGAGGCGATCTGCGAGTGTTGCAAAATTCGCGCACGGCGTATGTTCTGCTTACAAAGGTTGTGAATGTAAAAGCCGCTTATCTGGCTAAGAGGGGATGCTTCGATATCCCTTCGTTCGGAGAAGAAGACAGCCCCGTAAAGGCGCTGGGGCAAATGACGCTTGAAATGAAAGTGCTTCCTAAATCTTTTTCGGGTATCAGTTCGTTGTGCGGTTGTGAAGAAAACTTCCTCTTCCGTTTTGGTGACGGTGCCGGTAATCCCGATAATAAACTTCAATTATCGAAAGGCTCTATCGGTTCGGCTTCGCACCCTGACCGGAAAGACCATTATGAGTCTTGGGTGGATAAAGAGTTCGATACCGGTCACTGGTTGCACTTTGCGGCTGTTTATGATGGCCAATATCTCCGTGTGTATTTAGATGGAGAGCAGATTCACTTCGTCGAAACCAATAATGGAGGCACCATCAATCTGAGTATGGCTTACGACGGTCATACGTGGAACGATACGTTTGCTATCGGCCGCTCTGTAGGTCATCAACGTTTCTTCGACGGGTATGTCAGCGAGTGTAGGGTATGGAATGTAGCCCGCACGTCTGCACAGATTCAAGATGGCGTATGCTATGTCGACCCGACGAGTGAAGGGCTGATTGCTTATTGGCGCTTCGACGGAGAAACACAGGAAGACGGTAGTGTGCTCGATATGACCGGTCATGGACATAATGCGAAACCGTACGGTACGATACAATATGTCGATGGTCAAAAATGTCCTTTCTAAACATCCGTTTATAAAAGACTGATAATTAATCCCCGGTCAAATGAAGGATATCCGGGGATTAATTATATTTTCTATTTGATGAAAAAATCACCAATAAGATGAAAAAGTTTTTTAGCTACCTTGGCAATATTCGACATTGTTTGAATATTCCAAAGTAATATAAACAGATAGAATCATGTATTTAATAGGATATGATATAGGTAGTTCTTCGGTAAAAGCTTCCTTAGTGGAAGTCGAAACCGGAAAGACGGTTGCGTCGGATTTCTATCCGAAAAACGAAATGCCCATGCACGCCGAACATCCCGGTTGGGCCGAACAAGACCCCGAAATGTGGTGGAAGAATCTGAAATCGGCTCATGCCTCGGTAATGGCGCATTCAGGAATAGATAAAAAAGATATTCAAGCGATCGGTATTTCCTGGCAAATGCACGGGTTGGTGTTGGTCGATAAAAACCTCGAAGTCCTTCGCCCTTCCATCATTTGGTGCGACAGTCGAGCGGTTCGGTATGGCGAAAAAGCGTTTGAGGAAATAGGAAAGGAGAAAGTGTTATCGCATCTGCTTAATTCTCCCGGAAATTTTACGGCTTCCAAACTGGCTTGGGTAAAAGAACAAGAGCCGCATATCTATGCCCGTATTCATAAAATAATGCTCCCCGGCGATTATATCGCCATGAAATTGACCGGTGAGGTATCGATGACCATCGAAGGACTGTCGGAAGGTATCTTTTGGGATTTCAAAGAGAATAAGCTTTCGAAAGATATTCTCGATTATTTCGGATTCGAAGCTTCTTTTATTCCGGACATAAAACCCGTTTTCGCGATTCAAGGCGAAGTGACGGATTCGGCAGCCGAAGAATTGGGGTTGAATCCGGGAACGCCGGTAAGCTACCGGGCCGGTGACCAGCCTAATAATGCCGTGTCCTTAAATGTATTCAACCCGGGGGAAATTGCCTCAACCGCCGGAACGTCGGGAGTCGTTTACGGAATAATGAATAAAGTAAAGTACGATCCTTTGTCGCGGGTGAATATTTTTGCTCATGTCAATCATCGTCCCGAACAAGTGCGTTTGGGTGTTTTATTGTGTATCAACGGCACGGGCATACTCAATTCGTGGGTCAAGAATAATATGATTCCCGGTAACTTGAGTTACAACGACATGAACGTTTTGGCACAACAGTCGAAAATCGGCGCTAAAGGGATATCGGTCATTCCATTCGGAAACGGGGCGGAACGGATTTTGGAAAACCGCAATGTAGGCGCTTCTTTCCATGGAATAAACTTCAACATCCATACCCAACCCGATTTGGTGCGTGCCGTTCAGGAAGGAATTGTCTTTTCTTTTCAATACGGGATGGAGGTGATGCAGGAGATGGGAATGCCTGTCCGGGTAATACGCGCCGGAAATACCAATATGTTCCAGAGTCCAGTTTTTCGGAATACGCTCGCCTCCGTGAGCGGCGCGACCATCGAATTGTTCGATACCGACGGGGCGGCCGGCGCCGCGAAAGCCGCCGGGATAGGCGCCGGTATCTACGCTTCTCATGACGAAGCCTTTTCATCCTTAAAACGGATCATGACCATAGAACCCGAGAGTACAAATACCGCCCAATATCAGGACGCTTATGAGCGTTGGAAATCATATGCCGATTGCTAATTGCCAATTACAAATTACAAATTACGAATTACAAATTACGAATTACAAATTACGAATCTCAAATAATATTTAAAGATGAATGCAGAAAAAAAACAAGTGTTTTTCCCCGGGATAGGGAAAATCGAGTTCGAAGGAAAAGAAAGCCGCAATCCGCTGGCTTTTCGCTACTATGATGCGGATAAAGTTGTTTACGGCCGTAAGATGAAAGACTGGTTCAAGTTTTCCATGGCTTGGTGGCACACCCTATGCGCCGAAGGTGGCGACCCGTTTGGACCGGGAACGAAAACCTTTCCGTGGAATCAGAGCGATTCGGTATTGGAAAGAGCCAAGATGAAAATGGATGCCGGTTTTGAATTTATGCAAAAAATCGGCATCGAGTACTATTGTTTTCACGATGTCGATTTAATCGATCCCAGCGATTCAATAACCGAATACGAAGCGAATCTCAAATCCATCGTGGCTTATGCAAAAGAAAAGCAAGCCGAAACGGGAATTAAACTTTTATGGGGAACGGCAAACGTTTTCGGGCATAAACGCTACATGAACGGCGCAGCTACCAATCCGGACTTTAATGTAGTGGCGCGTGCCGCCGTGCAAATTAAGAATGCGCTCGATGCTACCATCGAACTGGGTGGCGAAAACTATGTTTTTTGGGGTGGACGCGAAGGATATATGTCATTGCTCAATACCGACATGAAACGGGAAAAGGAACATCTGGCGATGATGTTGACCAAAGCGCGCGATTATGCCCGTTCAAAAGGTTTTAAAGGAACGTTCCTGATTGAACCCAAACCGATGGAACCTACAAAGCATCAATATGACTACGATGCGGAAACGGTGATCGGGTTTCTTCGGGCGCACGGATTGGATAAGGATTTCAAAATCAATATTGAAGTCAATCATGCCACCTTAGCGGGACATTCTTTTGAACACGAACTGCAATGCGCAGCCGATGCCGGCTTGTTAGGCTCCATCGACGCCAATCGGGGCGATTACCAAAACGGATGGGACACCGACCAGTTCCCTATCGATGCTTATGAGCTTACGCAAGCCATGATGGTCATTCTCAAAAATGGCGGATTGCAAGGCGGGGGAACGAACTTCGATGCCAAAACGCGTCGCAACTCGACCGATCCTGAAGATATCTTTATCGCGCATATCGCCGGCATGGATGCTTTTGCCCACGCTTTGGAAGCAGCGGCCGGCATACTGGAGACTTCTCCCTATCGACACATGCTTGAAGCCCGGTACGCGTCGTTCGATTCCGGCAAAGGCAAAGATTTCGAAGATGGAAAACTATCTCTGGAAGACCTTCGCAGTCATGCGCTTGACTTGAACAGGGAACCTGACCAAATCAGCGGAAAACAAGAATTGTATGAGGCGATTATCAATATGTATATTTAAAGATAGAAGAAAATCAATGAGGAGGGCTTGGAAGGTTTTCCCGGAACCTTGGGTGACGGGAGCCTTTCAAGGCAACCTCGATAAATAAATCAGATACATGGGAAAAGAATATAATTCGAGATTCATTCTATCCATTACGTTTGTTGCGACTTTGGGAGGATTGCTTTTCGGCTACGATACGGCGGTGATTTCGGGTGCGGAGAAATCCATACAAGCCTATTTTATCGAACCGTTAGGACTCAGTTCGCTCGTTCATGGCGCAACGGTATCGAGTGCATTGTTAGGCTGTATTATTGGGGGATGCATTTCAGGAATATTTTCTAACCGGCTGGGACGCAAAAAAACATTGATGATTGCCTCCGCCCTTTTTTTGATAGCCGCATTAGGCGCCGGTTACCCCGAAACGTTTTTTTTCAAGCGCGGAGAACCTTCCCTCGCACTGTTACTTACATTCAACCTCTACCGCATCGTCGGAGGAATAGGCGTCGGGTTGGTATCGGCCGTCACGCCCACCTATATTGGGGAAATCGCGCCCTCACAAATACGCGGACGTCTGGTCTCTTTCAACCAGCTTGCTATTATTCTGGGGATGTTGGTGGTTTATTTCGTCAATTGGGGAATTGCTAAAGGCGAATCCATCGAGTGGATCAATGCAATCGGTTGGCGCCGCATGCTCGCTTCGTGCGCTATTCCTGCTTCATTATTCGGGATTCTCTTATTTTTTATACCCGAAAGCCCCCGCTTCTTATGTCTTAACCATCAGGAGAACAAAGCGCTGTCGATATTGGTCAAAATCAATGGAACAAAACAACGGGCATCGGATATTTTGCAGGAGATAAGGAATACGTTAGTCGCACAAACGAATACAAGACTGTTTTCTTACGGCAAAAAAGTCATTATTATCGGTATATTCATATCCGTTTTCCAGCAATTTGTCGGTATAAATGTGGTCTTGTATTATGCGCCGCGTATTTTCGAAAGTATGGGTGCGGTGAAAGATGCTTCCATGCTTCAAACCATCATTATGGGTATCGTCAACGTCCTGTTTACCCTCATCGCCATTTTTACAGTGGATAAAGTGGGGCGCAAACCGCTTTTAATCTCCGGGTCGGTCGGAATGGCTATCGGGATGTTTGCGCTGTCGGCAATGTCACATTATGGCGTTATCAGCCTGTGGACATTGTTATTCATTATTATTTTCACCGCTTCTTTCATGATGTCATGGGGGCCGATATGCTGGGTGTTGATATCCGAAATCTTTCCGAATAAGATTAGAAGTAAAGCGGTAGCGATAGCGGTTGCCGCACAATGGATCGCCAATTATCTGATATCGTCTACATATCCGGCGTTGATGGACTTTAGCGGTACGTTGACCTACGGGTTTTACGGGATGATGGCTGTCTTGTCGGGACTGTTTGTTTGGAAATGGATTCCGGAAACGAAAGGGAAATCCCTCGAAGAGATGGAGAAGCTTTGGTAGATTTTTACAAGGATGAAAACAGCGATTAAACAACTATTGGCAACAGCATGTGTTGCGTTGATTACCATCTCTATGCGTGCGCAGACGACGGAATACGCCCGTCCGGAAGCGTTACCGTATAAAAACCCGGCTTTGTGCGTCGAAGAACGGGTGAACGACCTGCTCTCGCGCATGACGACGGAAGAGAAAATCGGCCAACTCCTTTGCCCGCTCGGCTGGGAGATGTATGAAAAACAAGGCGGCGACGTGCGGCCTTCCGCTGCATTCAAGCGGATGATAGCGGAGAAAAAGGTCGGGATGCTCTGGGCGGTATTCCGGGCCGATCCGTGGACTAAAAAGACATTATCGAACGGTTTGAATCCCGAACTTGCTGCAAAAGCTGCAAATACTTTGCAACGTTATGCAATAGAAAATTCACGGTTGGGTATTCCTTTGTTTTTAGCCGAAGAGGCTCCCCATGGCCATATGGCAATAGGGACAACGGTTTTCCCGAGCGGAATAGGGCAGGCCTCGACCTGGAATCCCGCGCTGCTTGAACGGATGGGGGCGGCCATCTCGAAAGAAATCCGTTTGCAAGGAGGGCATATAAGTTATGGGCCGGTCATTGATATTTCTCGCGATCCGCGTTGGTCGAGGGTGGAAGAAAGTTTTGGCGAAGATCCGGTGTTGAGCGCTCGTCTGGCTGCTGCCATATCAAAAGGAAACGGAGGCGGGCAACTGAAAAAGGAGTACAGTACCATTACTACGCTGAAACATTTTATCGCCTATGGTATTCCCGAAGGAGGGCATAACGGAAATTCCGCCATTGTCGGGAAAAGAGAATTGCATGAAGTTTTTCTGCCTCCATTTAAGTCGGCGATAGATGCCGGAGCTTTGTCTGTTATGACCGCTTATAATTCTATCGATGGCGTTCCCTGCACATCCAACAAAGAACTGTTGACCGGTATCCTTCATCGCGAGTGGAATTTCAAAGGATTTACCGTATCGGACCTTATCAGCATAGACGGGCTGATGGAAAACCACTCTGTAGCGGCAACCCTGACTGATGCGGCGGCATTGGCTATGAATGCGGGTGTGGAGGTAGACTTGGGGGCAAATGCTTTTGTACAATTAAAAGAGGCCGTAGAGAATCGGCAAGTGACCATTGCGACACTCGATACAGCGGTATATAGGGTATTGAAATTGAAGTTTGAGATGGGTTTGTTCGACAATCCCTATGTCGATCCGCAAAGGGCAAAACGGAATGTAAGGTCTCCGGAACATATCGCCCTTGCCCGCAGCATCGCCCAAGAGTCTATTGTTTTGTTGAAGAATAAAGATGACATATTGCCGTTGGCTAAAAATCTGAAAGTAGCCGTCATAGGGCCTAATGCCGACAATCGGTATAATATGCTGGGCGACTATACCGCTCCTCAAGACGAGGGGAATATAAAGACGGTGTTAGATGGCATACGCTCTAAACTGAAATCCTCACAGATAGAATATGTAAAAGGCTGCTCGATACGCGATACCTTGAATACGACGATAGAGGAGGCGGTAGAAGCCGTCAAACGATCGGATGTGGCAATAGTCGTCGTGGGAGGTTCGAGCGCCCGAGACTTCAAAACCGATTATCTCGAAACCGGGGCAGCCGTTGCTTCATCCCAAACACTCAGCGATATGGAAAGCGGGGAAGGCTTTGACAGGGCAACCCTTCATTTACTCGGCCAACAATTGGAGCTGTTGAAGAAGGTGAAAAATACCGGGAAACCGGTCATCGTGATTTATATTCAGGGACGGCCGTTGAATATGAATTGGGCGGATGAGCATGCCGATGCGTTGTTAACGGCATGGTATCCGGGACAGGAAGGGGGAAATGCGATTGCCGATGTTTTATTCGGCGATTATAATCCGGCCGGGAGATTGCCCGTATCCGTCCCCAGACATGAGGGGCAATTACCGGTGTATTACAATAAAAAAAGTCCGCGTGGACACGATTATATCGAAATGTCAGCCACACCCTTATACCCTTTCGGTTACGGATTGAGTTACACCCGGTTTGAATATGCAACGATTAAAGCCGTTCAAAAGGGCAAAGATCGTTTTGAAATTTCATTCCGATTAAAAAATCAAGGGCAACGGAGTGGCGATGAGGTCGTCCAGTTATATGTAAGAGATGAGGTTGCATCGGTTGTTCAGCCGGTCAAGCAATTGAAAGACTTCAAACGCATCCATCTTCTCCCCGGCGAAGAAAAGATGGTAACGTTTCTCCTGACGGCGAATGACCTGTCGATTATTAACAACCATTTTGATAGGGTCGTGGAACCGGGAATGTTTACCGTAATGGTCGGTAGTTCGTCAGCCGACCTGAAATTAACCACTCAAATAGAAGTGAAATAAGTTTATATTGATGAAAAGAAATACTTCGCAGTCAAGCTCTCCGCTGAAATGGGTTCCTACCGTCTATTTTGCGATGGGGCTTCCTTTTGTTGTCCTGAATATGGTTTCCGTACTGATGTTCAAAGGCCTGGATATCTCCGATGCGCAGATTGCCTTTTGGACCTCGCTGATTATGCTCCCCTGGACGCTGAAACCTTTGTGGAGCCCGTTTTTGGGGATGTTTAAAACAAAAAAATTCTTTGTCGTCCTCACTCAGTTTGTGACCGGTATTTGTTTCGGTTTAGTGGCTTTGTCGTTTCAGATGCCTTATTTTTTCGCAATAGCCATCGGGCTGTTGTTCATCATCGCTTTTAGCGGGGCCACTCATGATATTGCGACCGACGGCATCTACATGACCGAACTGGACAAGGAAGAACAAGCCAAATGGATAGGATGGCAGGGAGCCTTTTATAATCTCGCGAAAGTCGCCGCCTTCGGAGGTTTGGTTTGGCTTGCCGGTTATCTGATGGGGCATTTTGGAACGGTTTACGCATGGATGGCGGTGATGACTCTGTGTGGCGGTATCATGCTGTTGTTGGGTTTCTATCACATCAAAAGGTTACCCAAGGGAGGTGCGGCGACAGGCGAAGCTCATTCATTCAAAGACGGGTTGACGTCGCTGTGGGATGTGATCGGCAGTTTCTTTAAAAAGAAATATATCGGGTGGTACATCGCCTTTATTATCTTGTATCGATTTGCCGAAGGCTTTGTCATGAAAATCGTCCCTCTTTTCTTAAAAGCGCCTGTTGAGCAACAGGGATTGGGACTGACAGAGCAAGAAATAGGTTTGTTTTACGGGACTTTCGGCGCCATCGCTTTTATACTTGGTTCCATACTCGGGGGATATTTTATAGCTCGGGTAGGATTAAAGAAAGCGCTTTTCTTTTTGTGCTGTGCGTTTAATATTCCCTTTGCAATCTATCTTTTGTTCGCCGTTTTCCAACCCTCCGAAGGTTGGTTGATAGCTTCCGGAATCGTTTTTGAATATTTCGGGTATGGATTCGGATTTGTAGGGCTGACGCTCTTTATGATGCAGCAAATAGCGCCGGGCAAGTATCAAATGGCGCACTATGCATTTGCCACCGGCATTATGAACCTCGGAGTGATGCTGCCCGGCATGTTGAGCGGATTCATAAGCGATGCGATCGGATATAAAAACTTCTTTCTATTCGTCCTGTTCGCCACGATACCGGCCTTTCTGGTTACTTATTTCGTGCCGTTTACGTATGATGATAAAAAGAAAAACGAATCCGTTTCGTGAAAATAAAATAATGTCAAATCAATCAATAAAAAATGTATAATATGAGACAGACAATACCTTGGGAAGAACGCCCGGCGGACAGTCACGATGTCATGTGGCGTTATTCGAAGAATCCGATTATTAACCGGTATGATATTCCCACGTCGAACAGTATTTTCAATAGCGCCGTCGTTCCGTTCGAAGACGGATTTGCGGGTGTGTTCCGTTGCGACAACAAGGCGGTTCAGATGAATATCTTTGCAGGGTTTAGCCGGGATGGCATAAATTGGCAAATTCATCACGAACCCATCCGTTTCAAAGCGGGAAATACGGATATGATAGAGTCGGAGTATAAATACGATCCGCGTGTGACATGGATTGAAGACCGTTACTGGATTACCTGGTGCAACGGTTATCACGGGCCCACGATCGGCATCGGGTATACGTTCGATTTCAAAGAGTTCTTCCAATGTGAAAATGCTTTCCTACCTTTTAATCGCAATGGCGTACTGTTCCCGCAGAAAATAGACGGGAAATATGTCCTGTTAAGCCGTCCCAGTGATAACGGGCATACGCCATTCGGGGATATTTATATCAGTTACAGCCCGGATATGAAATATTGGGGAGAACATCGTTGTGTGATGAAGGTGGCGCCTTTTGCCGAGTCGGCATGGCAATGCACAAAAATAGGCGCCGGCACTGTTCCTATCTTGACGGAAGAAGGCTGGCTGATGTTTTATCACGGCGTTATCGCTACCTGCAACGGTTTCCGTTATTCTATGGGAGCGGCTATTCTGGATAAAGACAATCCTGCAAACGTGTTGTACCGCACACGCCCTTATCTGTTGGCTCCGGCGGCTCCTTATGAATTACAGGGAGATGTGGCGAATGTCGTGTTCCCTTGTGCTGCCTTACACGATGAAGCAAGCGGGCGCATTGCTGTGTATTATGGTTGCGCCGATACTGTCGTCGGATTGACTTTCGGATATCGGAGTGAAATAATAGCCTTCTGCAAGCAGCATTCGATTTCGGGCACGTCTTTTTAGAGGTGAATGTCCTTTTCGCCTTTTTACCGAACGTTTCGGATCGCACAAAAAGCATTTCGATAAGGATCGGCACTAACGGTTTATTGGATAGTTGGCGTAGGTCTCCCGTTTTTTATGATTCTTTTTTTCCGGAAGATTCTACGGAAGACTCAGTGTATGATTTTCCGCCGGCAATGTAGCCTGCGAAAAATACAATGTAAGACGTATCGAGGGCAATGTACGGGACATCGATAGCAATGAACGATTGTGAGCTGACAATGTGTCATGCGGCGATCTCAATGTACGACCCGGTGACCCCAATGTACCATTCTCTGACCTTAATGCACGATTGTGTAAAGTCATTGTGCGAGTCTCTGACTTTAATGTACGATTCTCTAAGGTCAATGTACGGATCTTTGCAGTCAATGTAGTATTGGGAGGAATAAATCTATCTCTCGTCTTTGGCGATGACCGCCCCAAAAGGATATTTTGCCGACAATATTTCACAAAAAACATAAATAAACTGCCACAAAAAACATAGATGAATGACCGCAAAAAACATAAATGTGGAATTGCGAGACAAAATAATTCGTATCTTTGTCGCATATAATACAATTGCTTTATGGAATATTTAGTCGTTCCTTAAGAAGTCATTTATATACTGATTACCAGTAATATAATATCATAATTCTTTTGGTAAATCTGCAATTTTTTGTATCTTTGGACATAGAAACTTGCAGATTTTTATGATAAATACAACTCCCTCCTCTCGATCTCTGTTTTCATCCCCGTAAGATTTATCCCATCCATGAGCCTGATGTTCAATGCATCAGTAAAGGTAAAGAACACAAAAAATATGAATTTGGTAACAAAGTATCCATCATACGTTCTGCTACAGGCGTCATTC
>ENA-UOOR01000740-UOOR01000740.1-fermentation-metagenome-genome-assembly--contig:-NODE-740-length-43439-cov-34.895584_pt1 | contig 43439 bp, 61 predicted proteins | sample MGYA00245780_ERZ724029 | MGnify/ENA primary metagenome ERZ724029 (study PRJEB28704, sample SAMN03018315) | fermentation metagenome | biome: anthropogenic terrestrial biome; feature: soil; material... | reverse complement strand
TCAGGTATCCGATCATAAGCTGCAGTCCCGGACGGTCGAGGTTCCCTCCGGAGAAGCCCTCATCCCGGAATACCTCCATGACCTGCATCTTGTTGAGGTCGCAGAATTTGCGGCAGTCTTCAACCTGCATTTCCGGGCGCTGCCCTTTATCGTCGGTGGAGCTCCTGACGTATATAACGGCCGTCATTCCCTCATAAGGATCCATAGTTCGCCTCCCCTTCAGGGTGGAATCTGTCCCATACCATCTCACCATCATACTGCGCATATCTGAGCTCGCATTGTTCGCACACGCCCGTAACGTACGTGTGTTGTGACTTCCGCTCATAGTGGGTTCTGATATGGTCGTCGCATCCGCACCGGGGGCATTTCACAATGGACTTTGGGACTTTCTGCCTCTCCAATATCTGATCTGCGCATTCCTCGAATGCCCTCGAGATATTGTTAGTGGACGTTCTGCATCCACCTCTGTAGGTCACGCTGCATAGCACCTCTGCGATCTTAGCTGCGTTTTCTTCGATGAAATGTAACAGCCCGTCCGGGTCGATACCGACGCTGGCTAGCCATTCGCCGAAATCGGAAAAAATCAGTATCGGCAGAACGGATTTTCCGCTTTCGGACAGACCGTATTTCCCCCTCGATGCAACTGCCACGGCGACGGCCGCTATCCGCGGGTCGTCAGAATACACATAGCAGCAATCGGAAGGATTGACTACCTCATACTTCATGAAGCCAGACTCGACGGTCATTCTACCATGCATCCTTCCGTCCCCCTAGTAGATTCAGAATCTATCTTCCTCTGTGAGGTAACCGGAAACCCAAGAACCGTTGCCATTTCCGCAAGATCTACCAGACGGCTTTCCGACTGATTGATTTTGATGAAAAAATCGAGATCTTCCATCATCTGCCATAGTTCACGCACTTTGCGCTCCGAGGTTGTTATTTTTCCGAATATCAGGACTTTCCTGAATTCGGTCAATGTTATCTTCTCGCGGCTCCCGATTTGAACGGGCCCATAGATCCAAAGGAAATGTTTGTTCAGCGCAGTGAGGACACCATCGTATGTTATTGTCGGTCTTCCCATTTTTTTCACCCTTTTCAAAGATTTTCAAAGAGACACACAGACACACAGACACACACGCACATTCCGCAGTTTTCAGTCGGGGCCAGACGGTCGTCGTTACGACCGTATGGCCCCGACATAGCGTCCGCTAAACTATCACGTCGGTTTGGGGTTGGGGTGTGTCGGGAAGTAAGCGAAAGGGGGGGCGCAACCGACGGCGGCGGACCCCCTCTTTTTTACTACCCAGCAATCCGATTTTCACCCGCGAACAACCGACATGAAACAGGTTTGTGCGTGTGTGTCTGTGTGTCTGTGTGTGTCTCTTTGACTTATTACACCGGCCCGGGACTTTAACCCGAGAGAGCACTCGCTCAAGTCGGTGATCCTTTGAGATCCGCACATATAGACCATGAGTCCAATCTTGTCTGAATTCCGGTCAGTCATAGATCTCGCCCCCATCATCGATTAGTTGATTGACAATACTCTGCAGTTTTTTCAACATGATTTCGATCTTAGCATAATTGTCTTTGATAAGGTAGGAATACATCAGGACGATATCGTCACTGTCGAGCGTCTTGTCAAGATGGGCGGTCATGTCTTCCCACATCTGCCACTTAATGTATGCTTCAATAGTCTGGCGATCAATGTAACCCATGAAGGTCTCCGGCAGCATCAGATCGCCTCCGGATATGTTTCCGGAGGGGCCGAAGCCCCTCCTTCCCATTTTTCTGACGTATGTTCCCGCACAGAAGGTGTTTTGCCGGCGGAGAACACGAACTCCGCCGGCCTGAAAGCCCCATCTAAAATTTGGATGATGGGATAGCATGGGGCCGTCAGCGTGAACCTGCGGCCGCACTCGGCCGAGGTAAAGGGTTTTATCGAATCGGACATGGGCCTGTCCGTCATTCCCTGGGCGCGGCCAGGATTATACGTCTCGCCTTCGAGGCGAGATCGTAGATGAGAGTCTCCATCTCCGTACAGGTCTCCGCGCTCATCATCGGAGAGTAAGCGAACGAGACTTTCGCCATCGTATGTATGGCGCTCCCATTCTCCACGATCTGGAATGTCAGCGTCTTCTCTACCATCTCGTCCGGGCGCGTAGCGTCCGCTGTAGGTTGATTCTTGTTCATATATTGCAACACCTATCGGAGTTAATCCGATTGAATACGATAATATCATATCAATATTTATCTGTTTTGATATGATTCCATAATATCTAATGGCAGAAAATAAACCGCGCTTGAGCATTACTGTTGAGCAAAATCTGATAGATTGGATAGATTTGCAAATTGAAAAGCGAGTCTTTGCGAACAGATCGCATGGTGTCGAAGCGTGTCTATTCTGGTGCAAAGAGGCCTTTGAAAGGGGTGAGTTGCCACCGAGATAAAGGTGTTGCAGACCCAAAAATTGAATCGGCAGCAACTCATTTTTAAACTGTTTCATCGAGATCATTCTTCAGCCCCCTCGGACTGCAACACATAAACGCTCACGTAGCCGCGCTTCCCCTCTGCGGGGAATTTTTCCAGGAAGCCCTGATCGCAGAGCTTGCTCAGTTTGCGGGAAACCTCCGCCTGTGCGCACCCTATAAGCTCGCTGAGGTCGGCGCTTGTTGCCTTCCCGCCCGCATCGGCGAGTGCCGAGATCACGATCTCGATGGAGACCATTACGCCGGAACCTCCCGATCGGCCCGCCAGACATGGGCGTCCCGCCGGACATCCACACGGCGGACGAGCCCGCGGCGTTCCATCGACATCAGTGCCCCAGTTACGGTCATGGGCGTCATTGAATAGTCGATGTCCCGGCGGATGTCCTGTGCGGTCGCATTGCCTAGCTTCGTCAGAGATTCGAGGACCGTAGCATTCTTCTCGCTGAGGTCGGTCATACTTTCGCCCTCTTTCTTGTCGATAAGTCGGACCAGATCCTAGTCTCGTCCCCGGTTAGTAGATCGATCGCCAGGATAGCGGACGCGATGGTGCGGACCTCCGTGGACGAGAGTCCGGGATTGGAGTCGTGCCATGGATTATATGTCGCTTCTCCAGGACTTACAGCCAGCAGCACATCGCGGATGGCGCTGCGGATCTCGCGCAGAGTGTCGCACTCGCAGGCGGAGATCATGCAGAGGCCTCCTCTACGAGCGTCCCGATTCCCTCGCCATTATAGTGGCGGCGGTAGGTGCAGATCAGTTGTGCCTGATCGCACTGGTCTAGGAGCGGGCACCCTATGCACCTGCTCGAGGACGCAAGAAGGAAGGTTGCCGCGCAGTCGACGCTCGGCTTGAGAGGACAGGATGTCATCATTCTCCCTCCTTGATGAGCTCTTCAAAACAATCTGCGAATCTCTTTCCGCCTTCCGGTCCAAATATCAGTTCTTCGATGTTTTCCGGACAGCTTTCCAAAACAGATTTTCCCGAGGCCAGCCAGTGTCTGGAAGAACCTGAGAAATCTGCGCGAGGCTACCACTTGTTTTCCAAGCCCGTATGCCAGGCTTCCATATCTTGTCAGTCGGCCGATATCTGCTCAGTATTCCCCCAGGTCCTTGATGTCGATGTATCTGGCGTCCAGGTACTCGGCCAATCTGCGTGCGTCGTCCTTCCTCTTCACATCGTATATCTTTCCCGAGTTTATTACCGTCCATTCGATATTCGGATTTTTTATAGCGGCTGCGATGCGCTTCACCTCTCCCGCCGGGTCGGCGCATGGGAATGCGGGCAACGTCGCGCATCCGTCGGTTATCAGCATGATATAGCATTTCTCCCCGGGATGCTTCCTGAGGTAGTTCACCGCATAGTCCCTCGAAACGATGATTGCGCTGGCCAGCGGGGTCGATCCCCCTACCGGGGCTTGTTCGAGCGTATCACAGATCAGCTCCACGGAACGGGTGAACGGCACCGCGACCTCGGCTGCCCGTTCCCTGAATGTGACAAGTGCCACCCTGTCCCTTTTGACATAGCTTTCCATGAGCATGGACCTTATCGCATTCTGCACAACGCCCATCATTCCTCCCTTCACAAGGGAGCCGCTCACATCCACGGCAAAGATGAATGAACACGATTTTCGTCTGGTCCTTATCTTCTCCCTTATGTCCTGGGCTTCGATCTTTATGCTCAGCCCATTGGAACCTCTGATGGTCTGGAAAGGGGCCGCCGCACGTACGGTCGCATCGAAAGCAGGATCGGAGGTCTTACCACGCGGTATCCTGAATCCCCTGTACCTTCCTGAGTTCCTCATCGAAAGCGGGGCCCTCTTGCTCCTTATGCCTGCGATCTCGTGCAGACGGAACGCCTCCAGCTCCTCGATCTCGTCCAGGGCCTCCCTGGCCTTCTCGTATATCGTGTCGTAACGCGATGCCGCGGACGGAGGCGCATCGGAAGGAGTTGGATCGCCGTTCTCTTCGGGCACCTTGTCTTCCTCGGAACATTCCGGCGCCGGGACCTGCACGTCCGGAGCCGTTTCCTCCACAAGCACGGTTTCTTCGGCCTCTGCCTCTGTAAGCGCAGCGGCCTCCGCATTAACCTTCTCTTTCTCCGCCTTGGAGGATCTCCTGTGGGAAAGGCAGAGGACGAGCGCATCGCTGATGTCGGAATCGGAGACCCGGGTCCTGCCGTCGAGAGCGGCCAGCGCTTTGGAGACCTTTGCCGCAGATATGTCCCCGCGGTGGCCGCGTACGTTCAGCTCTCTGCATATCTTCACTATCGTGATCACATCGTCCCTACCCAGGACCACCGATGCGAGTATCTTCCTGGCACTTTGTATCGCATCGGCAACATCGGAATCGCTTTCCCGATAGATTTCGTAAAATGCAGACATGTCCTTGTTATGATCCATGTCTGCGAGGATTATCTCTGCCCTCTTTCGGACATCGTTTTCGGGAATTATGTTGACGCATATCTCGAACCTGTCGGCTATGCTGTCCGGGATGTCTCTCTCCGAAGGGTCCATCGATGCTATCGCAGATGTTTCGATGTAATATTCTGCAGATGCCCCTTCTCTTTCCACAATGACCTTTCCGGACTCGACGCACTCCATAAGGGAATCCAGGGTCCTGCCGTCCATGAGATTCGCGTTGTCTACGTATATCAGGTTCCCATCGGCCCGGCTCAGCAGTCCTCCCGAAACCGTAGCTTTGCCTTCGCTCACGGCCTTCTCCAGGTCAAGTCCGCCGAATAGCTGGTCGTCGGTTATGTTCTGGGGGACGTTGATCATTTCCCTCCCGGAAAGAACATCGGCGAATGCTCGGACCAGCAGGCTCTTGCCTGTGCCCGACGGACCTTTGATGAGCACTCCGTTTATGCTCCCGTCGACCGCCAAGCACATGAGGGCTTTCTTTGCGAGCGACATCCCGCGCACGGCGGAGAACGGAAGTGACCTCAGTACGTCTTGATGCATTCGTTGAGTTCCTCTCTGTCCAGTCCGCTTTTTTCGAACGGTTTTTTCTTCACACGGTGTGTAAGTACCATCGGGGCGACGGTTCTGAAATCATCCCTGTCGATCGAGTCCTTGCCCTCGAACGCCGCGTTGGCCCTGGCGGCCCTGACCAAGGTGATATCGGCCCTGTGGCCTTCCATCTTGAAATATATGGCTATATTTGAAGCGACCTCGACCATGTTCTGGCTTACCTGGACGTCCTTGACCCTCTCCCTTGCCATAGATATCTTTTCACGCAGAGCCTCGGTCTCGGGGCGGAATTTCTCAATGAAAGCATCCGGTTCCGAATCATACTCCAGCCTTCTCATGACGACCTCTGCTCTCGAGCTCACATACCTGTCGCCGACTATGTCGACACAGAGCCCGAACCTGTCCAGGAGCTGGGGCCTGAGCTCGCCCTCTTCCGGGTTCATCGAACCTATCAGAATGAATTTCGAGGGGTGTGAAAACGATACGCCCTCTCTCTCCACATAGTTCACTCCCATGGCTGCGGAATCCAGGAGAAGGTCTACTATATGGTCCTCCAGAAGGTTGACCTCGTCGACGTACAGAATGTTCCTGTTAGCCTGTGCCAGAACCCCGGGCTCGAACCTTTTCTTACCTGTCTGAAGAACATGTTCCAGGTCCAGTGTGCCTGCTATACGGTCCTCTGTTGCGCTCAGCGGCAGCTCCACCACGCGGATCTGTCCTCTGTCTACCTCCTGCCTGACCCCTTCCTCCCTTGCACTCATGCATTCGGAACACAGCAACTCAGGATGAGAGGGGTCGCACCGGAATCTGCACCCCTTAACGTACTCAATTTCGGGAAGCACATGTGCCAGAGATCTGACGGCCGTGGACTTTGCGGTACCTTTTTCGCCTCTGATCAAAACCCCGCCGATACCTGGATCGACGATATTTAGGATGAGGGCCCTCTTCATATCGTCCTGGTCCACTATCGCAGTGAAAGGAAACGAACGTTTTTTGGATATCATTGTAACGGAACGTCAGCGCATTCTGACTATTAATTCCATTCCGACCTGCCAGAGTGCATGTTTTTATAACTTTTCAGTTCGCTGAAAGCGCTCGGTATTTGACAGATCTTCATTCCTTTCCCTAAAACGGAGACGCACATGGGAGGTCAAAGACAGAATTGGAAGCTCGATCAGCGGACCTACGATCAGTATGAGAAGTATCAACGGATTGTTCGGGAATATGGCAACTGCGATAGCCAGAGAAAGAGGGGAATTTCTGGCCATGGTCGTGAATATCAGGGACGTGGAATCATCGAAGCTTAAGTGCGCACCTCTGGAGACGATTGACGATATCCCGTAGTTTACCGCGAAGAATATCAGCATCGGTAAGATCATCATCAGCAACACCGACAGGTTCTCCGCGAGCACCCCGCCCTCTGAAGAAAACATGGACACTATAGCCAGGCAGAGGAATGCCAACTGTATGTCGTCGCTTTTAGCGGTGAGCCTTTCCCTTGCGGTTTCGACCGCCTTCACCTTGCAAGCAAGTTGTTTCAGAACGACAGAGAGCAGTATCGGGATCAGAAGGATTGCTACAAGCCCCGTGAACATTGATGCCGGTTCGAAGTTGATCTTTTCGCCGATGAAAAGGAATAGATAAAACGGAAGCAAAAGTATCTGCAGCACGAGGTTCAGAGGCAGTATTGAGCTGCTTAGAGGTATGTTCCCCTTCGACAATGACGTGAACACCAAATACCAATCAGTACAGGGGGTGACAAGCAACATCAATATCCCGATCTGGATATCGATGGAGCCGGCGAAGAATACCATCCCCAGAACAACGGCGAACAGGGGAGTCCATACAAAATTGATTATCAAAGCCCAGGAAGTGAACTTGACGTTGAGGAAAGACTCCTTCAACCTCTTTATGTCCACTGATAGGAAGACAAAGAAAAGCATCGCCACGAGGAACGGTTCTATCAAAGAGGATGACCAGCTCCCGAACCCCGTATATATGCCCAGAAGAACTCCCGCGATGGCGGACATGATGATGAAGAGCGGCTGGACCTTCTCCCCGTATTTCACAATCTGCCCACTGGCTTTACGGCTTATATAAACTACTGCACCCTCTCTACTGAGATTTTCTTGATTTGGAATAGGGCACCCGTCAGTGTCTTCACCGTCCGGGCATATCGATAGTTTCTTGAATGTGCCAGATCTTGATGGTATTGTGCGGTCCAAGATATTTCCCGTGAATTCCCGGGACCGACGGGATTTCCGCGGAGTTTCCTTCTAAAATGTTTGGTGCCCTTCCTGGCACTCTCAGGCAAGATCTATGCACACCGTGCCGCAGAAATCAAGGGCAATCTCGAATTCGCCGCAATATCCTGCCGACAGCATGCCTTCGGTGTCAAGCCAAAGTTCTCTCGGTGACTCGTCTGCATCCATGCGATCTTACCACCGTCGACTGCATATTTTTACCTTCTATGGAAGGTTTGGCATTTCAGATGATGCGCCCGCGCGTCAGAGAAATTATATTATGGGGGACGGGTTACAGAGGGAAGAGGGTTGATGTGATCGAAAGAAACACGGTATTGAGAAACCTTGAAAGGTACGATCTCGGCCAAGCGAAGGTAGGAGTTCTCGCTTCGCATTCCGCACTGGATACGTGCGACGGCGCAGTTTCGGAGGGTTTCAAGACCGTAGCGGTGTGCCAGAAGGGCAGAGAAAAGACTTTCAGCAATTATTTCAAAACACAGAGGGACACCGAAGGCAATGCCGTAAGGGGAGTCGTCGACGAGACCCTGGTGCTTGACAGATTCTCCGACGTGCTCAAGACAGAGGTGCAGAAGGACATCATGGGAAGGAATGTACTTTTCGTACCCAACCGGTCCCTGGTCGCCTACTGTGGTATCGACGCGATAGAGGATGATTTCGCGGTTCCCATGGTCGGAAGCCGCAACCTCCTGAGGTCCGAGGAGAGAGGGGACGAAAGAGATTACTACTGGATCCTCGAGCAGGCAGGGCTACCCTTCCCGAAAAAAGTGGAGAAACCGGAGGACATAGACGGCCTGACCATAGTAAAGGTCCACCACAAGGTGAAAAAGCTTGAAAGAGGATTCTTCACTGTCAAAGATTACGACCAGTTCGTTGAAAAGTCCACCGAGCTCATACAGCAGGGGGTCATCGAAGAGGACTTCCTGTCACATGCGAGAATGGAGCAGTACGTGATCGGTCCCGTTTTCAACCTGGATTTCTTCCACTCTCCGCTTGAGGAGAAGGGCGAGAAGATAGAACTGCTCGGGGTCGACTGGCGTTTCGAGAGCTCTCTCGACGGATATGCCAGGCTTCCGGGTAAGCAACAGGTCGAACTTGAGGAGATGGGCGTATTGCCGGAGTACACGGTATGCGGCCACAATTCCGCAACGCTTAGGGAATCGCTGCTTGACAACGCCTTCAAACTAGCCGAAAAATACGTGAAGGCCACTCAGAAGTTCTACGATCCCGGAGTCATCGGGCCTTTCTGCCTTCAGACCTGCGTAGACAAGGACCTTAATTTCTTCATTTACGACGTGGCGCCGCGCATCGGCGGCGGAACAAACGTCCACATGTCTGTCGGCCATCCCTACGGAAACGCCCTCTGGAGGAAGGAGATGAGCACCGGAAGGAGACTCTCCATGGAGATAAGGCGCGCCATAGAGCAGGAACGCATCGAGGAAATAATAACGTGAGGCTTTTAAATGAACAGCAAAAAAACCATACTGGCTATAGTATTGATGGCACTGATTGCCGTTCCGGCCCTTTCCCTGTACGACTCGGATGAATGCGAAGCCGCACCCGTGGGAAACTGCCTCATAATAGATACCTCGAGCATATCCTCCGGAGGATTCGACACGAGGACGGCGGGATATGTCGACGTCACGATAATCAACAACACTGATGCTCAAGCTTCGGTGCTGGTGTTCATAACATATGAGAACAAAACATCCAGGCTTGCCGAGGAGACGGTCACGGTAGATGCCGGCAGCTCTGCAAGGGCCACGCTCAATTTCACAATTGGCTCCGCAGGCACCAAGAACCTGACGGTATGGGGAGAATCCGATGACGCCGAGTTCCTCACGGACAGCGACGACAACACGCTTAACTCGGCGAACTTCACCATAGAGGTAAAAGAATCCATATGGTCAAGCTGGACGACATATGCGGCCATAATCGCCATAGTCGCGCTTATAGCCTTGGCGGTGTTCCTGAAATACCGCAATGCACCGAAAGCCGAGCAGACGGTGACATTCACCGAACTCGAGGAGCAGAGAAGGGGCAAGACATCCCAGAAGTCCGTCCAGGCAAAGGCTCCCACCACAGAGAAGAAGAAGTACCAGGGCAAAAGCAAGAAATGACCTGGAGATTCGTCGACCTCGGGGCAGTCCCCCCTGAATACGGCGCGGCCGCAGACGCGGCGGTATTCGGGGAGGTCTCCGGCGGACGTTCACCGGGCACACTTCATATCTACAGCCGCGACATGATGACGGTTTCGCTTGGAAGATTCAGAGATCTGGATACGGACGTCAGAAGGTACGCCTTGGAACGTCTGGGCATAACCGCCGTGAGGCGCATAAGCGGAGGGAGCACGGTCCTCACCGGCCCCTCCCAGATTATATACTCCTTCACCTCGGAGGATTTTTTCCGGAGCAAGAAGGATTCTTACTCCGAGATATGCGGATGCGTAGCTTCGGCATTGAGGTCCCTGGGCCTCGATGCCGCGTACAAAGAACCTAACGACATCCTCTCCGGGGGCATGAAGATCTCCGGAGGGGCGCAGTACCGTGCGGGAGGATTCCTCATTCAGCACGGAACTGTGATAGTTGAACCTGAACCTCTGATCGAAGAGGTCCTGATGCCTCTCAAAGAACGCAGCTATTCCTGCACCACATCGATATCCGAACGTCTGGGACATTCGGTTTCGAGAGGCTCCGTCGCAGAGGCTCTGAGGGGGGCGTTCCGTAAAAAACTGTGCCCCGATCTATCGGACGGAGAACTCACGAAGGGAGAATTGCGTTTCATCGCAGACAACTCTGACCGGTTCAGAGTCTGAGCTTTGGGTCCCTGAGGTCCACAAGTGCTACCTGGCGGGGGTCCATGAAGAACCCGGCCTTCTTGTGAAGCAGTATCGAGGGCGCGTTCTCCGGCTGGATCGTGCTGTGGGCAACGTCCGCTCCCTGGGCGATGCCTTCCTTAAGGCATGCGGTCAGCAACCTGTACGCGATCTGGTTGCGTCTGAAGTAAGGATGCACGCCCATGTTCTCGATCCATACGAGGTTCTCCGCATCGGCTATGTGATGTAACATCTGGGCGAACAGGAATCCGATGACCTCGTCGTCCTCCACCGCGACGAAGCTCAGCCCGCTTTCAAGATACGCTCTGAAATGCTTCCTGCTGCTTGCACCAAGGTTCTCCTTCCACTCTTCCGGCAGTTCCTCCCATTTGTTCTCGATGGTCGCTTTGAAGTACTCTCTGATACAGGAGATCTCCAGCTTTCGGACCCCTTCGAGGTCCTTCAGCTTGAGTTTGCGTATCTCCATCACATCTCCTCCGGGGCGCCCATTCCTAGACATTCCAGAACGTTCCTCAGAACGATCTTTGAACATTCGACGAGCGTCAGCCTCGCGTTCGCGCTTGCGCCGGAAGAAAGGACCGGCACGGCGGCATAGAACTGGTTGAAGGCGGATGCGACCTCGTGCCCGTAAGCGGGAAGGACATGGACCCTCTTCTGGTTGCCGGCCTCCGCGATGACGGAACTGAATTTCGAAAGTACCTTGACCAGCTTGATCTCGTACTCGTCCGTAAGTTTCGAAGGGTCGGCATCACGTTCGAAATCCCCTGCCTTGCGGAGCATGCTGCATGCCCTGGCATGCACATACTGGAGATAGGGTCCGCTGTTTCCGTCGAAGTTGAGAGCCTCTTTCCATGTGAAGACGAACTGTTTCTCAGGCTGGACGCGGACCACGTTGTATCTTATGGCTCCTACGCCTATGACGCGGGCCGTCTCGCGCATCCTCTCTTCGCTCATGTCGTCGCGTCTGCTCCTTATCTCCTCGTATGCGCGTTCGACGGCCTCGTCTATCAGGTCGTCGAGGTAGACGACGACGCCCTTCCTTGTGGACATCTTGCCCTCCGGGAGCGACACAAAAGCATAGAACATCGGTTCCGGCTCCATCACGCATCCCAGGATCCTCAGGGCGTACGTCAGCTGCTGCGAACCCAGCTTCTGGTCCTCCCCCAGGACGTCTATGACACGGTCGGACCTCGAGAATTTGCTCATATGGTACGCTATGTCCCTCGTCGTGTAGAGGGTCGTCCCGTCCGACCTTGTGAATGTGAACTTGGTGTTCTTTCCGTTGACCCCGAACTCGGCCAGGTCCACATACCAGGACCCGTCCTCGGTCTGTCCGGCATAATCGGTCCTTTTCATCCTGGAGACAACACTGGCAGCAGAACCGTCCGCGATGAAGTCCGATTCCCACGTGTACCTGTCGAGGGCGACGTTGATGTTCGCCAGTGATTCCTTCAGGCCCTCGAGCATTATCTGGGCCGTGTGCCTCACAGACCCTATCACTTCCTGATCGCCCGCCTCGAACCTCCTGAGCATGTCCGATATCTGCTCCGCGACGGCGGGGTCCTCTTCCATCATCTTATTCGCTTTACGGTAGTAGGCTACGAGCTTGTGGTCGGTCTTGTCCCTCTCTTCCTCCTCGACCGATCCTTTCGGGATGTTCTCCACGCCCCAGGTCAGGATAACGACCTGTTTCCCCACATCGTTGACGTAGTATTCGGTGACGACCTCGTTGCCGCACATCTTCAGGCATCTGGCCAGCGTGTCGCCTATTATCGGGTTCCTGGCACGGCCGACGTGTATGGGCCCGGTGGGGTTCGTCGATGTGTGCTCCACGTTTACCCTGACGCCCGTCGGAGGAAGTCTGCCGTAACCGTCTCCTTTAGCCAGTATCTCATTGAGCGTCTCGGTTACCAGGACGCCACGGTCGATGCTGAAATTGACATACCCGTTCATTGATGAAACGGCGCTTATGGATCCGGAGGGCCTTATCATGCCCGCCAGCTTCTCCGCTATGTCTTTCGGTGATTTCCTCATTGTCTTGGCCAGGTTGAAGCACGGCACCGCCAGGTCGGCATCTCCGACAGAAGGGACCTCGATTATGAAATCGACCTCGGAGCCGGACTCGGCCAGTGCATTCCTCGTCGCAATTTCGACCTCGTTCCTGAAATCGTCTGCTATGCCCATTTTTCCACTACCTTATGCCAATTTGTACCTGAGGATCGCCGCTATTCCTCCGAACGCTTTGATCAACATGTCCCCTTCCTCCGATTCCGGAGAAATGATCTGAAGACTCGTGCCGAAGCCTTCCGCTAACTCGAAGAACTCGTCCACGAGGTCGTTGTCTTCTATGACCTGCGCCAACTGGCCGCACTCGCTGCACAAGTGCTTGCCTTCGGAATTGTCGACTACCTCTTTTGTTACGTGCCCTGACTGACACTCGAGCGTTATGTGCCTCTTGTTGATGGCCTCGGATATAAGCAGCGTGTCCACCGCCCCTGCCTCGGTCGCAGCCCGGACATCAGGATAACCGTATGAGGAGAGCCCTCCGTCCGGCTTCCTGATCTCATCGAGGAGCCTCTGCACGTGCTTTTTCTCTTCTGTGAGCTTGATGCCTTCCATCGTGTCCTTGGCCATTTCGACCAGTTCCCTTATTCCCGACTCGTCGGTATTCCCGGTGTCGAACAATGGCGAGACGACCTTCTTTCTAAGCTCGTGGTGCATGTATTCTTCTTTGATGAAGAAATCCTTTGTAGCACCGGGGCCTCCGACCACGATGCCTTTGAGCTCCGGCTTGTCCAAGAACGCCTCGGTGCAGTAATCGGCGACCTTCTTGTAAAATTCGTGGGCGGCGATCTCGATCAGACGTTCGAAACGGACGGATGACTGACCTCCCTGGTGGTGCTTGCTGGGAACAAGGGAGTCGAAATGCTTCAGGATCGATATTCTGGAGCCGCTTACTATGCCTATCGTGGCCTCCCTCCTGTCGATGGTTATCAGACCATACGATGTCTTGTCCAGTAGCATTGCCTCGAGAGTCTCGGTATAGAACTCGGAGTCGCACCTGTATAGGAATGCCGTTATCGGCTCCGGAGGTATGACTGTGTATTGGACCATCTTGGTCTGGTCCCCTGCCCGGGGCACCTCCCCGCAGAATATAACGAGTCCATTGGGCGGCGGGGACTTGTATGTTTTCAGGCGGGAAGCTATGGAATCTATGGCGCTTGTGACGTTCTTCATCGTGGTCTTGGACTTGATGTTAGAAGCCTGGGACTGTTCCTCTCTGAGGTAGGACATGACGTCCGAAATCTGTTTGGACTCGGGTATGTATACCGATATAAGCTCTGTGCCTCGACCTCGATACTGCATTATCTCCTGCATCGCCTTCTTGAAATCGTACCTAGCCCTGTCCAACGTACTCGAATCGCCCATTGTACGCACCTAATATTTTTATGTCAAGTGAGCCTCCGTAATATAAGTATTGGTGATATAACGGAGAAAGTAGTTGTCTCGATAGGCGGTTCGATCCTCATACCCGGAAGGAACGACGGCAAGTACATAGGCGAACTGGCCGCACTTCTGAAAGAATTGTCCTCCGAAGTTCAAATATCGGTGGTATGCGGCGGCGGAAAGACCGCCCGGTATTACGCTCAGACCGGACATGAGATCGGCGGCACAATGTACCAGCAGGACCTCTTCGGCATCAGCGCCACGAGGATGAACGCCGGCCTCCTGGACCTGGCGCTGGGTTACGGCAACTACCCTGATATCCCCGTGACGGTGGAAGAGGCGGTCTCGCGGTGCGAGGAGGGAGAGATCGTAGTCATGGGCGGGACCGAGCCCGGCCACACCACGGACGGGGTGGCATCTATGCTCGCCAGAGAGCTGAAGGCCGACAGGATCGTGAACGCTACGTCGGTGGACGCAGTGTACTCCGACGACCCGCAGACGGTCCCCGGCGCGGAAAGGTATTCGGAAATAACGATCAACCGGCTCGAGGAGCTGGTATACGGCGAGCACGGCGCATCGAAATCTGGGATCTTCGATCCTCTGGGAGTGGAAATCGCCAAGAACCACAAGATCGACATCTTCATGGTCCACGGAAGGGACCTGAAAGACCTAAGGTCAGCGATACTCGGCCAGAAGATAAAAGGCACCGTGGTCAGGTCTCACTGATCCAAGGGATCGAAGTCCGACGAACCGACGATCTCCAGTCCCTCGGATGCCGCCAGATCTTTTATTCTGGCGGCCTGTGGGGCCTTCATCGACTTCTTATGGAGGAATATGAGCTTGGTGCCGGTGGCCCTGCATGCTTCGCCGAGCATCCTGGAGACGTCTTCGTCGTCCCTGCCTTCGATCTGATAGTTCGGGACCATGTGTCCGAAGTCCGCCTTAAGGCTCAAGGCCGCCTCGGTGAACCTGGGTGCGTAATGCCCTCCGCCCACTCCGACTACAGCGGGATTTTCGCTGCCCTTATTGGATGCAAGCACATGTGCCAGTATATCTGCGGCATGCCTGTTGCCCCAATTGGAAGCATCGCTTCCGACCTCGATGAAGAACGTGGGCCGGTCGACCCAAGGACCATGATGCGTGACTTCAAAGCAAACCTGGGTCCCGTCCATGTCATTGAGCTTGGATATGCGCCTCAGCGCGTCCGTCATGTATCCCGGTGCGGACCTTACAAGCTCCCGAGGCCTTCCGCCGAGTTCATTGCCGTGGTAGTTGCCTATGGGGTGGACCGTCAACGCCGGGCGCCCGCTTTCCGAAGAATGCCTGGACATGAAGATCACCATGTCGGGGTCTGCGCCGAATTTACCCGCTACCTCGAGAACATCCTCGAAATCCACATGCCATCTTTGGGAGGAGAGCATGAACGTGTCTCCTTGACGCATCATAACAGCTCCGTCATCACGGCCGGCTTCTTCCCAGTCCATCATATCCAACAGACAGTCCCGCATGTTAGCCGAGGGAATATCGGGCTCGCTACAGACCAAAAGCCTTTTCATCGCCTGCCCCAACATCGACGGAATATATACGATGATACTAGAAAGACTATATGCGCATACCTGCATCAATATCCGTTAAAATGGAGAACGCAACTATTCGAGAGAGGATCCTCCTACATCTCAGCAGATTCAGGATGGTCAACGAGGAGGAGGTCTATAACCTGCCGTTCGACCTGACACAGGACGGCATAGCCGCCGCACTTGGAATATCCAGGGCCCATTCCTCGCTTGAGCTGAAGAAGCTCAGGCAATCGGGAAAGGTAAGGGAGAACCAGGTCCATGTGATCGGCTCGGGCATCAGACGTAAGGTCTATTACCTGGAACCTGACGGTAGAACGGAAGCGGAGCATGTCAAAAAGAAGCTCGAAGATGCGGGAATTCCCTTCGAGACCGTTCTCGACATGCGAAAATGCGACCCGGGCCTCATGTGGGATAAGCTCGGCCCCTCCGACAGGGACGCTCTGGGACTGGCCTGTGTCATCAGGGTGCCCGTGAACAAGAAGCTCCTTCCCCCCACGGATTCGGGTGTGGTCCCGGCCACCCACGAGGGCGTCGTATGCATATCCCCGGAGGTCAAAAAACGATACCTGGCCGCAGTGGACCCCGAATCGGTAAGGAAATGGAACAGCGCTGCCGCGGACTGGTGGATGGACAACCTCGGCGACGACCAGGAACGGCTTTATCATCTTTCGGCAGCCGGTCGTTCGGTGGAGGCGGACCGGCTGCTGGTCGGCAGGAGCGCGGAATTCCTGGAAAATCATAACGACGATCTTTTGGAAACCGTCAAGGGCATGGCCGGTCCGGTCAAGAATCCGTTGGCGTCCTGGAGCGTCCGGGCAGGAATCGCAGTGGCGTGCGGAGATGCGGAATTCGCCGAAAAGGCCGCGCAGGAACTGGAAAAATTGGGTTCGGACGAGGCCTGCATCGTTCGCGCCGAATCTAAGCTCATAAGCAAGGATCCGAAGGGATCGCTTGCGGACGCCGAGAAGATCTATGCTCAGAAGGGTACCGCCAGGTCCGCTATGCTGGTCGGCAGGTCCCTTTACGCTCTCGGCAGATACGAAGAAGCGGACAGGTCCCTGTCCGATACTGTGAAGAAATTCATCGAAACAGGTGAGGTCTCCCGACTTGACGAGATATTGGTCCTTCGGGCGGGCACGGCGTACATGCGAGGGGACATGGACGGTTGCCTGAGCATTCTGGGAAAGGCCCTGGCCTCATGCAGGAACGAAGGGCGCAGAGAGGGAATACAGGCACTGACCGAGGCCGTCGTGTCAGGCAGGGGCGTCCCTGTTTTCCACTGATCAGAAAGTCCTGCTGCTCCTGAGGGTGTCCAAATCGGATATGTAGAGCTCACGGATGTCCCGTATGTTCCATTTGAGCATGGCCAGCCTTTCGAAGCCGAATCCCCACGCAAGCACCGGGTGCTTCAAGCCGAAGGGGGCGACCACCTCGGGCCTGAATATTCCGGCACCTCCGAGCTCCATCCACTTCCCGTTGAAGAAGACCTCCAGCTCCAGTGACGGCTCCGTGTAGGGGAAATATGCCGGCCTTATGCGGATCTTATCGAATCCCATCCTGGCATAGAACTCGCGTATTATCGAGATGAGCGTATCGAAGTTTGCATTCTCATCTACCACTATGCCCTCGATCTGAGTGAATTCCGGGAGGTGTGTCGAATCGATAGATTCTTTCCTGAATATCCTGGATATCGAGAAGGCCTTGCAGGGGGCCTCCGGATGGGCTGCCAGGTACCGTATGCTGCTCACGGTGCTGTGGGTCCTCAATATGGGCGACTCGGAGAATTCCCTCGACCAGGAACCTCCCCATCCGGTGGACCCTGTGCCTCCGCCGTTCTCATGCAGGCCTTTGACGAGTCCGACCAGCTCCTGGTCCTCCTCGCGTATCGAGGACGGGTTGTCCAGATAGAATGTGTCCTGAAGGTCTCTGGCCGGGTGGTCCTGGGGCGTGAAAAGGACGTCCATGTTCCAGAAGGAGGGCTGAACGTAGTCAGAGGACATCTCCACGAAACCCATGTCCAGGAACATCTGCCTGACCTGGTCGCTGAGCCTGGTTATCGGGGACCTCTTGGCCGGATAGACGGCGGGCGCAAACGTGCGCACATCGTATTTGCGGTATTCGGCCCCCTGCCAGTCACCGCTCTGAATGAGGCGGTCGGTTATGTCGGTGACCTCTTTTTTGAGCACTATCCCCGATTCCGCTATCTTCCTGCCCTCTTCCGTTATCGTGATCTCCCTTGCTACCGCAGGTGCCTCGCGGATTATCCCTCCGCGGCCTTTCAGCTCGTTGACGGCGTCCTTGTCGGAATCCTTTTCGGCAACAGGACCTTTGATCAGCAGCTCCATGAATTCTTCCGCGGGCAGTTTCTTCCCCAGGGAATCCCTGCCTATGTCCGTGAGCACCAGTGTTTTGGAATCGCCTTCCTTTACTATGTCCGCCAGGCCTTTCCTTTTCAGCCATCCGACCGCTATCTTGTCCTCTCCGCCGGGCATGGCCTCTGCAAGTTTTGACATTTCCATCTTGCCGCCTGCGGCGGCTATCGCCTCGACCGCCCTCCTCTCGGGCAGCCCTTTTACCGCTTCGGACCCGTCGCCGATGGCATAGAACATCGTGCTCTCTTCGGTTATGTTTGCGAGACCTTTGGTCTCGAGCCACGATGCGGCCCCCATCACTTCGACCTCTATCGAGAAGTCGTATCTGGATATCAGATCGCCCGGAGAGGCCTTTCCTCCTGCGGCCTGAAGTGCCAGCAAAAGTTTTGTCTCATTGTAGCTGAGTCCTCCCGCAACATCATGGTCCATCTTATTCGCCGTCCTTGTTCCATTTGAACCCGCCGTACGTCATATCTCCGACTATCTTGCGGGCCTCCTCGCGCTTAGCCTGATGTTCCTCCAGGAACAGGTTTATCCTTACCGTCAGTTCGGCCTTGCATTCTCCGCATAGGATACATCCCGAGCGACATCTGTCAGCAAGCTCGTTGATCTTGGAATCGTCCTTTTCGAACATGTAGAAATAATACTTGAACACGGCGCAGACCTCGGGGTTCCCGCCCTTCTCCCTCTGTTCTTCGACGGACACGCATCCGCCGGTGAACGCTCTGCCCACCTTCTTTTTTACCGCTTTCGGGCCGTCGGTCGTATAGATGGTCGCGTTCTCGTCGGAGGAGGACATCTTATCCCCGCCCCCCAGCCCGGGGAACATCTTGCAGTACATCATAGCGGGCTTGGGGTACCCGAGCCCCGGGGCGACATCCCTTGCCACTCTGAAGTGCGGGTCCTGATCTATGCCGCAGGGTATCAGGCACGGGACCTGTGTTCCCGCCTCCTCTGTAGGGAGGAACGCCGGGGCGGCCTGTATGGAAGTGAAGAACACCGAGCCGAGGTTGGTGGAGTTGTCGAACCCGAACACCGCTTTGGCCGTCGAGAAGGTCACCTTTTTCGATACTTTCAGAGCTATCGGGTAAAGGGACTTGATGTTCTCCGTGTCGAGGATGATCTTTGTTTTATCGGGATCGAATCCCAGGGCTACAAAGTCCAGTGCATTCTCGTAGGCCATGCGCCTGGTGTCGTCCAGCGTCAGGTCCTTGAAAAGGAACTTCTCGTCGTCGGTCATCTGGAACAGCATGGGTACCTTGAACGTGTCCTGGATCCACTTGTTGAATATCCAGGGCATCATATGGCCCAGATGGGTGTTTCCAGACGGCCCTCTTCCCGTGTATAGGAAGAATCCCGTTCCTTTTTCATAACCGTCGAGCAGCTGATTGAGGTCCCTGTGGGAGTAGAATATGCCACGCCTCAGCATCGGGTGCACGTCGCCGTGCTTGGAAAGCCTTTCGAGAAGCGCGCCGTCTATCGGCGTCGTGCCGAACCTTTCCTGGAGAAGGCCGTAATCTATGTCCCCGGTGACCTCCCAGGGCGTGACTTTGAAATCCTCTGTCATTGCGAACGAAACCTTCACGCACCACAACGATTTTAACCTTTATGATGTGCCACGGGGGTTTCAGCCGAAGAGTTCAGAAAACGAATCCATTATCTATCTAATTGGAAATCACTTCAACATGTGGAGCATTCTCGGCAAAGAAGCCATCTATATCGATATACCGTATGTTTTCATCGAAAGGATGGGCGAGCTTTCGGGTGACGGTGAAAAGGCCGACAGATTCAGGGCCTGCCTGGAAGAATCCGACGTGAGGTTCATGATGAACAGCGAAACCGGAGAGTGCTCATTTTTGGTGTATGTGCCCGACTCCATGACCCCCGAAGACATTCAGAACGCGGCGGAGACCGCTCTGGAAGTCGCGAAGGCCTATGAGGCTCCGCTGCTCACTGTAGAAGGCGCAGAGCAGAGGTACAAGATAATAATAACAAACAACCAGGAGCCTGAACTTCTTGGCATCAACAAGACCGATGGTTTCAGCTCCGGGCAGGTATTCATGCCTATCTTCAAAGCGCTGTCCTCGCCCGGAAGGATGAACCCCAAGTTCCAGGACTGATCATTTTAACTGAGGGAGTATCAGCTCGCCGAAATCGGACTTGTCCCTCTTCGGCGTGCCGGGCGCATCGTCGAACCTGGCCCTGCCGGATCCGCCTTCGTCAAGGCTTACGAATATCGGTACCGGACGGAATATCTGCCATTTCGTCACTATGTCATTGACCAGCGGCCTCTCGTTGGTGGTGTAGTATAGTATGCATGTATATCCCACCACGAATATTATCGCCAGAGCGGACGCCCCTATGTAAGTCATCACCTGAATGGGGTCGGACGTGTTTATTGCCAGAAGAACGAAAATCAGGGTCGCGCCTATGGGCAAAGCCATCCTTTTCAGCGTCTCCATGACTCCGCTGTGTATATGGAAAGCACGGTAGTTGGTCTCCACCCTCACGTCGAGGGATTTGAAAATGGTGAAAGGCAGGACGAGAAGGGGTATCACCAGGATCAAGGAGAACATGAAGATCGGGATGGACTCCAGGGAGTCCTCCCTCATGAACGCGGGGTTCATCGAAAGATAGATCCAGATGCACATTCCGAGCAACAGCGCCATGGCTACTGTTTGGAACATCTCCTTCCAAGGTATCGACGTCCTCTGGAGGTTGTAGTTCATGGTTATATTGCGGGTGTCCAGGTCGTCAGGCACGTTGAAAAGGAACGCGACCATCTTGTCCCAGAGGCTCAGTTTCCTCTTGACGTTCATATATTCTACGGAATGCACGACACGATAGAACAACACCCTCTGTATCGCCTCGGCCACGGCGACCACGCCGGTTGCACCTATCAGTATGAAAAGTACGAAGAACAGGATGTCCGCGGTCACCTGAATATATTCCAGCCTGTGCAGGACGAAGAGGGCCGCTACGACCGCCACCATCATCGCGAATGATTTCCAGCGCCTCTCCTTGACGTAGATCACGATACCGTCCAGGAACAGAGGCAGGGTAAGCAGGGGGATCAGGTCGTACGCGGTGTACTCCCCCGTACCCGAGAGATAATAGTATGCTAGCATGCAAGGCATGAGCGCTAGCACTGTCAGCAGGACGATGTATTTGTCCTCCTTCCTCAGAATGCTCAGGTCCGGTGACATCTTCGTCGACCAGAAAGTTCCTCTTTTACCCTTCTCTATCTTCGGCTTCATCTGCGCTCAGTCCATACCTCGACCTCGGCCTTCGCCTTGTCGCCTCTGAATAGCCCCACCACGAAACCCATATCGGTCCATGTTTCCGTGGATATCGGTCCCAGGATGTCGTCGGTGATTCCGTCCTTGTGCCCCACAGGCCTTCCCTTCTGGTCGACCACGGCAACATCCACCGGGTTGTCGGACCTCACACGAACATAGAGCATGCGCTTGGGCTTGACCTTGATCTGCGTCACTATGACGTTACGGTAGCCCCCGTCCTCCGTGGGATCGAAATCCCCGACGGACATGAGCTCCGGTCCGAACACGGCCTGTTTTCCCGAAAAAATCGACATCTGCACCCATCCCCCGTACCGTCAACGATGTAGATATATTTAGGCTGAGCACCTCTGAAAAATAGTCGGGCCTGAGTGCTTATATTGAGTCTGGGTCATCTTCGAGGTCTGTGGAGAATTTCCACATCTTAGGGTAGTGGCCCGGTTCCATCAGCACCCTTTCGACCTTCACTGCCATGCCCTTTTCGGTGGCCATTATCTTGGCGGAAGACATGGCCGCCTTGCCTATGGCTACCAGCTCTCCGCGGGGAGTCATGATCGCTACAAGAGCATTCTTCCTCATTTCATCATCCAGCTTGTAAACGCCTGCGATCATGAGGTCCGCACCATGGCATATGGCATCGACGGCGGTGGGCTTAACGATGAATTTCGGTAGAGGTTCCACCAGCACCTCCACCGGCCTTATCATGCTGCGAAGCCATTCCTCCCTGCCCTTCTCCTGCCAGAAAACGTATGCATCCCTGAGGTCGTGGAGGGTGACGGCCTCCGACTCGTGCATCTTGCCCGAGCGGGTGCGCCTGAGCTGCACCATGTTTGCCCCGCATCCGAGGGCCTCGCCGATATCCACACATAACGTCCTTACATATGTGCCAGCATCGCAGGAGATGCGGAAAAGAATACTCCTTCCGTCAATCTCGAGGATTTCCATCTCCTTGATGGTCCTTATCCTCAGCTGACGTTTCACGGATGAACGTACCGGAGGCATCTGATAGATCTTGCCTGTGAAGCGGGACATGACAGCCCTTATCTTGCTCTCCGGACGGTCTTTGTGGAGCTTCATAGTGCAGATGTATTCTTTGTCTGAAGAGAGAACGATGTCCGTGAGACGGACGGCCTTTCCCGTGCTTATGGGAAGAACACCGCTGACATATGGGTCCAGTGTTCCGCCGTGGCCTATCCTTTCGGCATGTATCGCATCCCTGGCCCAGGCCGTGGCCTGATGGGAAGTTGGGCCGGATGGTTTGTCAAGGACTATTACACCCGCCTTTAAAAGCTCGCCCACGGACCTGTCCGAAGGCCTTTTCCCCCATTTGTCCTGGATCGTATCAGGGTCTTTCACAAGCATTTCTTTCATTTATTGCTCCGAGGATCTTTTCGACTACCTCGTCCGGGCCTATCAGGTCGGTATTTATTATCAGGTCGTACACGCTCAGGTCGGTGGTATCGATACCATAGTACATCATGTATCTCCTCGCCTCGGACTCCTCGCGCTCGATTGTCTGGGCGCACGCCCTGTCGAACTCTTCGTCCTCCCTGACGCAGATGCGCCTCATCCTGACCTCGGGGCTCGCATGCATGTATATCCTGAAGGCATCGATCCCGTTCATCTTGGTCAGATACGCGGATAGCCTCGATTCCAGGATTATATCCTTGCTCTCTCTTGCGACCTCGAGTATGATGGAGTCGATCTCCCTGTCGATGGATGGGTCTTTCTCGGCCATGGCGCCGAGCTCGGAAACCGAGATCCCTTTGCTGGCGGCCATGTCCCTGAAGCGCCGGCCGAAGACCTCCGCCCTGTAACCCAGAGCCTCTGAGAGTCTGGCACATGCTGTGGTCTTCCCGGAACCGGGGGGACCGCTGATGGTTATCCTCATTATACCGCTGCCTTCTGTCCCTCTTTTTCCATCTCGTCGATGCGCCTTTTGAGAAGGATGAACCTTATTATCTTGTTGACAAGCTGTCCTATGGGTATACTTATCAAAGTGTAAACGAGGATCCATGCGGGCAGCACGAAGGACTGGTTGAGATCAACGGTCGCCCACGGGACGTTTATAATCGTGTCGACCGAGTCCCCGGCTATGAAGAACCAGACCCATGCGTATATCGGTATGACGATTATCATCGTCACCGGCATGATCTTCATCTGGTCCTGGCTGGAGCTCATGGAAGCGGCCATCATCTTGGGCTGCTGCTCCGTGAGCTTCTTAAGCTTGAAGAGGTTGTTCTCCATCCTCGCCTTCCGCATTTCGAGGTTGAACTCTTTCTGCACATGCTGGGTCTTCGCCATCTTCAGGGGATCCGTCATGATCGACCTGACCACGCTGCTCAGAGTGGTCATTATCAGACCGGCGATTATAAGCGTCGTGACGGGGTACTTGCCGCCGAAGTCGATGTATTGAAATACATAGTTCAGGTAGTAGCCCACCTGCTCCCTGTACATCAGGACTATTATCATCACACCCATCGAGAGCAACATGCCCAGCATTGCGTTCTTAGGCATCTGCGGCATACTCTCCATAGCGTTGGGCATGTTCCCTGGGCTTCCTGGATTAGGCATTTTCATTCACTCCCGAAGAACCCTCTCATTACCGGGTTCATCTCCATCATCTGCTCGCGTCCCATGGACTCGTAGAACTTTATCAGTATCCCCACAGTAAGCAGCACTCCCGTACCGCTGGCGTTGCCTGTGGTGCCCAGCATGTCCGCGAATGCGGCCAGCGCACCGACCAAGGCGCCCGACAATATCGTTATTGTGGGAATATATCTGTCCAGAACACGTTTCAGGACTCTCGGGTCCTTACGGAAACCCGGTATCTGCATCCCGCTCTTCTGGATCTGATTGGCGACCGCCTCCGATCCGAGATTCGTAGTCTCCACCCAGAATTTAGCGAAGAATATCGATCCTATGATCATAACGGTGAAGTATATGGCCACGTGCGACAAGTTGGCTATCGCCCCGTGCCCGTTACCGTATACGCCGGGGTCGAGTATCGGCATCAGCCACGAGGACAGGCCCGTGGGCGCAGACAGATACCACGCCAATCCTCCGGCGGCCGAAGTGGACCCGGATTCGAAATAGCCCAACGCCGAATTATGCCCGAGCAGCGGGATCCCGCTCAGGAAGTCGTTGGTGTAGAACAGCAGTGCGAACATGCTGACGTTCGCGAGCAGGGCGGACATCAGTATGACCGGGATGTTGCTCGCGTAAAGCAGTTTGATCGGATAGCGTCCCCTGGCACCTCTGGCACTTCCGTGTGACAGCGGCAGTTCTATCCTCGTGGACTCCAGATATGCCACTATGAAGAATATCAGTATGGTGCACAGGAGCGCCACCAGCGAGTTGGGCTCGCCCAGGAATATGGACTCGTATCCCCAGCTGGACATCTCGCCCGAGTTTGTGTTGGCGAGAATGTATATGGCCTTGGGTATGGTCCCCGCGGGCGGATTGTCGAGGCCCATGGCCACGTCGGACGATACGGGGTTCCAATTCAGGGTACCTGTGAATATCGCCTGAGACACTCCGGCCGCTATGAACAGCGATATCCCGCTTCCGATGCCCCATTTGGATATCAGCTCGTCCATCAGGAAGACGATGTATGAACCGGCGCATAGCTGCGCTATGATCACAAGCTTCGCTCCCCCGTCGCCCACGCTGCCGACCAGCCCCGATGAAGGGACGAGATAGCCGAAGACCTGGGGCACGGCCTCGAATACGATCATGACGATGACCAGCAGCTTCAGTACGGACTGGTAGCATGCCTTGTCGTCGCGTTTCGTCAGATCTAGTTTTATTATCTTGGCTCCGACGAAGAGCTGCATTATGATGGAAGCCGTGACTATCGGCCCTATTCCCAGCTGGAGTATCGTTCCCGAGGCTCCGGCCATGATGGTCCTGTACTGCGCGAACAGGTCCAGGGTTTCGCCCTGGTCGAGCCCGTACACGTACACGTTCGTCATCACGAAGTAGAGCACCAGGACGACCACGACCCACATCAGCTTCGTCCTGAAGTGCACGTGCCCCTCGGGGCGCTGGACCGAGGGCAACCTGTCTGATATGGGCCTTAACTTGAACAGCAGGCTGGGTCTTTCTTCCATCCGTAATTCCTCTCAGCCGTCACTCTGCAACGCTACCGCCTGAAGCTTCGATCTTCATGCGGGCCTTCTCCGAGCTCTGAGCTACCGTAACCTTAACGGCTACATCAATGTTCCCGTTTCCGAGAAGCTTGTCGATGCCCGCCTCGGTAAGGTTGACGCTGTACGCGTCTCCCTCTTTCTTGGCGAACCCTCTGCTGATGTAGTCGTCTAGGTTCTCACGGAGCTCGGACACGTTGATGGTTATGTTGGCCTGCACCTGGCTCTGCGGCCTCTTGAAGCCGTGTCTTCCGAAGTGGTCCGGGAAGTACTTCAGCATGCGCATCTTTCCCGTCTTGCTCAGGCCGGCCATACCGTGACCGCCGATGATACCTGCTCCACGGCCGGATTTCTTACCGCGTCCGTGGGTCCTGGATCCTCTCATTTTCTTGGTTCTGCTTGGCATTCTTATCCCTCACAGCATCCTTTTGATAAGAATGTTGATGTCCGATCCCCTGTATCCGAGGGCTCCGCCTACCTTGTAAGGCTTTTTGATTCCCTCGTATCCCTTCACGGGCGGGTGCAGGCGGAAAATGGGTTTCGCGCCCTCCACATCCTTCATCCTGTAGTCGTTCTCAATTATGGCCTTGGCCATGCCGTCGGCGTCGGAGAACTCGGTGTTCTCCTTGAGGAAGTCCTCCGTGAGGTCCTCGCCGCCTTCGACCTTGCCGCGCTGGCGGATCATCTCGGCCAGCGTCTCAGCGTCCACCTCTCCCCAGGTGCAGTAGTCCTTGACCATCTGCAGCATTCCTTTGATGGAATCGGACTCGGGCATTACCACGCAGTGGTTGACCCTGTTGAGTCCCAGGAGATACATGGTGTGCCTTATGTCGCAGTTGACGTCAGGCTGTCCACGGACACGTATTATCGCGTACGCCATTTCACTCATCCTCCGTGAAGCCGCTCTCGGGCTCGGTCATTCCGACCGGCCCGGAGACGATGTTGAGCTTCTTCACCTGTTCATCGGTGACCCTCATAGCGGACGTCATCCTGAGCGCCTCGTATGTGGCCATGGCATAGTTGACCTTCGTCTTGGTGTTGCCCCTTGCGAAGCCCCAGGCGTCGGTTACGCCCGCCATGGTCAGAAGGCTCTTGGCGACGTCGCCCACCGCAAGTCCGATACCGCGGGGCGCCGGCTTGATGAACACAGAGACCGAACCGGTCTCACCGATTATCTCGAACGGCAGGGAGTGGGGCTTTCCGCATCCGCATTCCCATGAGCCGCATCCTCTCTTGATCTCGATGATGTTCAGCTTGGCGTTGTCGATCGCTTTCTTGATCGAGGGGCCGACCTCTTTTCCTTTGGCCCTTCCGATGCCCACGAACCCGTCGCCGTTTCCGACGATGCATGTGGCGGCGAACCTGACCCTCCTTCCGGAGTCGGTCATCCTCTGGACCATGTTGAGGTCGATCACTTCATCTTTCATGTCGGGGAGCAGTATGTCCACTATCTCGGCCTCGCGCAGCGGAAGTTTCGTTGCAAGCGCATCGCTCATGGTGGTGATCTCGCCGTTGAGGACCATCTGTCCCAACCTTGTTTTCGGGATCCAATCAGCCATATTCATTCAGCCTCCATTTTTTCTTTGAGGCTGCCTATGGCCGCCTCCATTCCTTCGTCGATGTGACTTCCGTTCAGTCTGTCCTCGGACGGGAGTATTGACTCTCCGTGGGGGACATCGAGCCCGGCGTCGCACATTCCTGCGACGGCCGCGAACAGCACTCCGCCCGCTTTCGGGTTCTGCATCCCTATGTCGAGCACTGCGTATTCGATTCCTGCCGCGAGGGCCTTCTTACCGGCAAGGTAGCCGGTCAGGTAGGCCGCGGGTATGGACGAGCACGAGTACTCCCATCCCATCACGCGGAGCTCTTTGGAATCGGCCGTAGCCAATATTTTGTCTCCTTCCATGGCGAAAGCGGCGAACTGCACGCTGACGTTCTTGTTGGAGCGCCTGAGCACCGCTCTGACCTCGTGGCCGGTGAGAAGCTTGCGACGGGCGTAGTAGTCCGTGCGGCCTTCCCTTCTCCTGCGGAAGGCGACTTTGTATCTGGGTCCTGTTGCCATCAGTTCTCCTCCTCCTTGAGGTATCCTTGGTTGGTCATGTGCTGCCTGAGGTTCCTGCGGGACTTGTACTGTCCGCCCTTCGCCCTCCTGTAGAACAGCCTGTAGGCGGACGGCGTTATGTCGCCGTTCTCCCTGAGTGTCTTAAGCTCGTCGCGTATCGGCCTGATGATGGCGATCCAGCGGGCCTTGTCGCGGACGCGTGCGTTCGCGGATCCTTCCCTGCTGCCGGGTCCCTTCCTCTTTCCGGACGCTTTCTGCGCCGCGGCGTGCCTGATCCTTCCCCTCGAAGTGCCGTTCTTCGCCTTGGCCTTGATGGTGCCCGAGTTGATGGCCGTGCGTATGTCCGCACGGGTGATGCACTCTGCGACATCGTCGATGCTGTTGGGGTCGATCCAGACCCTGTTCTCTCCGCATTTGAGGATCTCTGCGGCCATCCTCTTCTGGTTGCTGAGGTTGGTCATTTTCACACCATCCTGTTGAGGACCCTTATGCCCAGTTCTGCGGCCCTGTCCTCTATGGCGATCCTCTTCTTGGTCCCGACCGTCCCGCCGATGCGCACTGCCTGCACCTTGGGGTCGATATCTTCGAGCCCTGCCACATTGTGGACGAGCACTTCCTGGAATCCGGACGGGTGCAGGTTCCTGACGGACACGGGTCCGCGGAAGCCTATGTCGACGACCGGCGGGCGCCTCTTGAGGTTCCTCTTCATCTTCGAGTGGATACCTTTCGGCCTTCTCCAGCTGTCTCCGAGCTTTGCGTACCTGAACCACTCCTGCCTCTTGAAGGCAGGCCTGCGGCCGCTGATTATGGCCCTGACCGCGAGCGCGTCGGCGGTCTCGACGCTGAGCTCGGGCTTGGCCTTGACCACATATGCTCCCTGCTCGCCGGCCTCTACGACCTTGGCTTCCTCCGCCTTCTGCTCGGCGACGGCTTCTTCGGGGGTCCCTATGGCATCCTTCCACTTCTCGGCCGTCTTGGGACCGACTCCCGAGAGGTTCTTGATTATCTCTTTGATCTTGCCTCCGTCGTTGAGGGCCTCTGCGAGCTCGGAGATCGTGGTTATGCCCATGGCCTTGAGCTCTGCCAGGTTCTCGTTTTTGAAGCCTGGAAGATCATTGAAGTTCTTTACGGTCATTCTTTCACCTTGTGGGATTTGTGGACGATGTATATTCCGTCCTGGAATGTTCTCTTGTCAAATCCGAGCCTTCTGGTCGCCTTCTCCATGTTGGCGGCGGTCTGTCCGCAGGCCTCCACGTCGATACCCTCGACTGTTATGTCTGCGCCGTTGACCTTGACCTTGCACCCGCGGACTATGTCCGCGTAGCGCATGGCGTGGCCTCCGAGGTAGTTGCTCACTTCGACGCGGTCGCCTTTGACGGTGACCTTCATCGGGAAGTGCGAGTACACTACCTTGAGTCCGTAGGTGTAGCCCTCGGTCACGCCGTGCACCATGTTCCTCACATGGGCGGCGAACGTCCCGACCATTGCTTTCTCCCTTATCTTGGGGTACTCGCAACTGACTACGACGTGCTGTTCATCGACAGCGACGTTAACGCTGGGGTGTGCGAAGTTTCTGCTCAGTTCTCCCTTAGGTCCCTTGACCTTCAGAGTGGCTCCGTCTTTGGTGACGGTCACTCCTTTCGGGATGGCGATGGTGCTTTCGATTATCCCTGCTATTGTCATCTTTATTCCTCAGTATACGTATGCCAGCAGTTTCCCGCCGATTCCGAGCTCCTTGGCACGGTCCTGGGTGATCACTCCGGCGGTAGTGGTCATTATGAGGAGTCCGAAGTCCTGGGCGGGGAGGAACCTCGCTTCGAACTTCTCGATCTCATCGGTCTTGACCGAATACCTGGGCTTTATCACGCCACAGTTGTTTATTGCGCCTTTGAGCATCACGTGGAACTCTCCGGCTTTTCCGTTCTCTATGTACTCGAACTGGTTGATGTACCCGTGGTCCTGCATAACCTTCAGCACGCGGCCGATCAGTTTGGAGGACAGCGAAATGGTGCATTCTTTCTTTCCGTTCGTAGCTGCATTTTTCATTACGCACATGGCGTCATTGAGTGGATCGCTCTGCATTTCATCATCACCTCACGAATACTTCTTGAATCCCAGCTCCGGCGCGATGTCCCTGAAGCACTGGCGGCACAGGTGCATCCCGTACCTTCTGATTATTCCCCTTCTGCGTCCGCAGCGGGTGCATCCAACCGCCCTTCCGAACTGTTTCTTAGGCTTCATCATTCCACCTCGATGTTGTAAGTGCCCATCATGTACTGGATCGCTTCGTTGCGGTCCACGCGCTGGGACTTGGGGATCCTCTTTGTGAGGAGCCTTCTGCGCTCGATCCTGCTGCCGGGCCTCCTGAGTACGACGCTCACGTCCATTCCGAAGATCCCTATCTCGGGGTCATACTTCATCCCCTCGAAGTCCGTGTAGTCGGAGATCCCGAACGACATGTTGCCTTCCTTGTCGAAGGAGTAGCTGTGGATGCGGCTCTCCCTTATGGACAGGGCCTTCCTGAGGAAGGTGTCGGCGGTCTCGTCCCTGAGGGTGACCTTGCACCCGAGGGGCATGCCCACGCGTATTCCCAGGTCCCTGTTGATAGTCTTGGACATGGTCTGCACGGGTTTCTGTCCGGTGACCATCTGGAGAACCTTCTGCGCCTTGACGAGCCTTTCGCCCGCCTCGCCGACGCCGATGTTCACCACGACCTTCTCGACGCGGATATCCTTCATCCCGGTCATTCAGATGCCCCCGGGAGTATGATCTCCGGATTCTTTCCGCCGATGACGAAGACGTTCCTCTTCACGGTCTCCGCCCCGCCTTCGAACTTGACGACGTTGGCACCGTTGCTCCTGGTGACCAGGTACTCGGAAACCGTCTCCGCCTTTCCTGCGTGGATCCCCTCGATGATCATCGCCGAGGCGCCGGCCACGAGGCCGTAGTGCGCCAGGACCGCCTGGTCCTCGAAGCTGATCTTGAGGGTGTCCCCGGTCTTGTAGTCGTTCTTGTCCAATATTATGTTCCTTCCGCCGCTCAGGTTGATCTGGTACTTGCCGCCCTTGATGAGGGTCTTGCCCTCGACCCTGCAGAGGGTCCACTTGGACCTCTCCTCTGTGGTCTTGGTCGCGGTAAGTTTTCCTTTATCGGTCAAAAGAATGCGGTAGTGGACCTCCATCTTCGGTATGGAGACGACGTCCATTATTCCCACGGGCGCCTTGGGGTTCTTGACGGGCTTCCCGTTGACAAGAACCTCGCGGTTTCCGATGATCCTCTTGGCCTCCCTCGCGGTGTCACAGACCCCGATCATGTCCCTCAGGACGGTGACCGCGGGCATGCTGTTCTCCACGGAGTGCGCTCCGGGAGACTGCTTGGCCGTCCAGACGCTGGATTTCCTTTTTATGGGCCAGGATCTGGGCGCGGCCAATCTTTTCATGTGGTCGCTCATTGTTTAGCCTCCTTCTTGTTCTCCAGGGCGTCCATCCTCCAGGGGTCCTCGTCGTTTATCTTGACGATGACGAGGTTGGAGGCGTGGATGGGGCGCACCGTTGCGGTCCCGTCGGCCTGGTTTATCGTAATTCCCTCGATGGACACGCGGCCGGTGTCGGTGAACACATCGAGGACCTTCGCCTCGGTGCCGCGTATATCCTCGTTCCCCCTGAGTATGACGACCGTGTCGCCCTTACAGACCCTGGCGGTGCGTACCCCGTACTTCTCGCGCAGGGCGTCGCTCAGGTGGGATGAGACCATCTTTCTCTTAACATGGGCCGGCGCGTTTGCCTGCCTCTTTCTCTGGACCCTTGCTTTGCTGCTTGCTGCCATCCTGATGCCTCACACGATTATGTTGGCGGTCGCAGACACGCGGGGCCATCTCTCGGCGGCCTCTCTGGCCACCGGTCCCTTTATGTCGGTACCTTTTGTCTCTCCGGTGTCGGTCACTATGACCGCCGCGTTGTCCTCGAAGGACACCATGGTCCCGTCGGGGCGCCTCATTGCGCGCCTCTGGCGGACGATCACTGCGAACACGATCTGCCTCCTCATCTGAGGGGTTCCCTTCTTGACCGATGCTATGACCATGTCACCTACTCCGGCGGAAGGAAGCCTCCTTGCGACGCCGTGGTAGCTGGGCACGGTGATGATCTCGATCACCTTGGCGCCGGTGTTGTCTATCACGTTGAGACGGGAGCCTACTATCAGGCCGTTAGTCTGGTTACCTGCGATTCCCTTCATCCGGCTCACTCCTTCTTGGCTATTACCGCGTACGACACGGTCTTCGAGATCGGGCGGCACTCCATTATGGTGACCTTGTCGCCCACCTTCACGTCCATGCATGGCGCGAGGTGCGCGGAGTAGCGATTTGTCCTCTTCTCGTATCTTTCGTATTTCTGGTCGTACCTGGTGAGCGTGCGCTCGACCACCGCCGTCTTGTCCATTTTGACGGACGCGATGACGCCGTCAATGATCTGACCCCTGACCGGGAGGCTGCCGTGGAACGGGCAGTCCGGGTCGGTGCATTCCGCCTCGGGGGCCTTTACGTCAATTCCGATGTTTCTGGCTGTCATATAAATCACCTAACTTTTTTGATTCTGTCCTCGGGCCTGAAAAGGATGTCCGACCCCTCGAGGTCGATCTTCCCTTCTTGCATGACGAATCTGAACACATTGCCTGGTTTGGGTACCATTTTCTCAGTTCCGGCCGATTCGATGGTGAACGTGTTCTTGGTCTCGTCGACCACTTTACCGGAAATTCCCGAGTATGGTGCTGACAGCACTTCCACGTCCAATCCAATGAGTTCAGTTCTCATGAGGTCCACCTTTTTCATTCATCTTACTTCCGTCGTGAAGCCCATCTCTTCGAGGGCGGCTTTCACTTTCTTCTTGTGATCGCCCTGAAGCTCGATGCGGCCGTCCTTGTAGGTTCCTCCGGCCGCACACTTGTTCTTCAACTGCTTCGCCAGGTCCGAGATGTTGATGTCGTTTTCATCAATACCGTCGATAACCGTGACCATTTTACCGTATCTGCGGCTGTCCACCGATATCCTGACGCTCTGCTGTCCGCGTGCGATCTCCTCGCACATGCACAGTTCTTCCGGAAGCCCGCAAACAGGACAGATCCCACCCATCAGATTTCTTCCTCCTCCTTCTGGATGGTAAGAATCCGGGCGATGTTCAGTCTGAGGGCGCGTATTGCGCCGGGGCTTGTGGGCGCTCCGCCGGTAGCGGAGACGCCCCTCTCATGCATCAGCTCGTTGCGGAGCTCCTTGAGCTTCTGGTTGCGCTCCTCGGCGCTCATGTTCCTGATGTCCGCCGCTTTGATGGATGCCATCAGACAGCCTCCTTCGCGACGGACTTGGCGACGGGTTCCGCGGCCTGGGTCTGCTCGGTCCTGAACATGTCGGGAAGGAGCTCGGCGGCCTCGGTCTTGCTGACGACGGATATGTCGGCAGGCAGCTTGGAGTCGCGGTCCATGATCTCAACGGTGACACCGATGACGCCCATCTTGAGCTTGGCCACGGCGAACCCGCGGGTGATGAACTCCTCGCTGGGTTCTCCGCAGAACTTGATGTAGCCCTCTTTGAACTTCTCGGTCCTGTGCCTCTGGCCGGTAAGTTTTCCGGCCAGGATTATGTGGCATCCGCGTGCGCCGGAGTCCATGATCCTACGGACCGTGGAGTGCCCCGCCCTGCGGAAGTGCCATCCCCTCTCGAGCGAGAAGGCGAGCTTCTCGGCCATGATCTGGGCGTTCAGGTTCGCGTTCTCGACCTCGACGACCTCTATGAAGGGGTTCTCGAAGTTGAAATCGTTCTTGATCGCGGCGGTCAGCGATTTGATCGTCTGACCGTGGGGCCCGATGACCAGTCCCGGCCTCTCGGTTGTGAGCTCCACACGGGTACCGTTAGGTCCCCTCTGCACCTGGAGCCCGCCGAATCCTGCACGGCTGACCTCTTTCATTAGGAACTCCTTCAGGAGGACCCTGCGTATGTTCTCGGAAACGAACTTCCTCTCAGATGCCATTTCACTCAACCTCCTCTATTATAACTTCTATGTTGACGGTCTCCTGGTTCCACTGTGTCGCCCTTCCGTGAGCCCTGGGCATGTGGCCGGGTATGGTCACTCCCCTGGAGACGGAGATGGTCGCTATGGACATGCTGGAGACGTCCAGCCCCTTGTATTCGGCGTTGGACGATGCGCTCTCGATGATCGAGAGGATCGCCTTGGCCGCTTTCACGGGGTATCTTCCGGGGCCGATGCCCGCCTTGTGGGACACACGCTTGTTGTATCTCTTCAGCGGGACCGCCCTCTGCTTCGCAATGACCTCTTCGAGCATCACTGCCGCATCCTCGACCTTCTTTCCGCGGATCATTCCCACGACCTCGCGGGCGAACTTGGGAGAGACGGGTATGTCTTTGCCGACCGCCTTGGCGGAGATGTCCGGGTCGGATGTTGCTGTATATCCTGAACTCATCATCTTCACCTCACTTCAGCGGCATGAACTTCGAGGACCTTGTCGCACCGACACCGGGTCCCGAATGCTGCGGCGTCTTTCTGTTCATCACGAACTCTCCGAGGAAGTGCCCGATCATCTCGGGTTTGATCTCGACCTCTTTGAATTCTTTGCCGTTATAGACGGCGACGGTCTTTCCGACGAACTGGGGTATGATCGGGAGGTCCCTGCGGTGTGTCCTGATCGTCTTCTCGGCGGTCGTCAGCTCGTCGAACAGCAGCTGCTGCTCGTAGTTGAGACCGCGGAGGTACGTCCTCCTGGCCCTAGAGGGTAGAAGTCCGATTATCTCGTCGAAGGACATTACCACAAGCTCGTCCATCGTGAACCCGCGGTAGAGGAATTCCTTCTTCCTCCTGGATTGGATCGCTGATGCCTTCTTCCTGGTCCTGCGCCTGGATGCCTTGGCCGATCCCTGGATTATTTTGCTTGCCATTTAATTACCTCTTACCATTGGTTCTTTTCTTCTTAGCGATGAACCCTACCTTCTGTCCGGGCGACGCCGTCCTCTTCTGGCAGTTAGGTCCTCCGACGTGCGGGTGGCCTCCTCCTCCGTGGGGGTGGTCGACAGCGTTCATGGCGATTCCCTTCACGTGTTTGTTGGCTTTGGACCTGGACCTGAGGGCCAGCGCGTTGCTGCCGGCTTTGCCGAGCGGTTTGTCGACCCTTCCGCCGCCTGCGACTATTCCTATCGCCGCGCGGCATGTGGGGTGGAACTCCTTGAGCACGCCCGAGGGCATCTGGAGGACGACCACGTCGCCTCTGCTGACCACGGTTGCGGACGTGCCTGCGGTCTTGACGAATTTACCTCCGTCCCCGGGCTTTCCCTCAATGTTGTGGATAAGCGTTCCCTCGGGTATCATGGACAGTGCGGTGATGTTACCGGGCCTGACCGTGTCGTTGCCGATGCTGATCTCCTGTCCGACCTTCATTCCCTCGGCCGCGAGCTGGTAGTCGTACTTTCCGCCGAAATCCACAACGGCAAGGGGGCAGGTTCTGCCGGGCGCCTGTATCAGGTCGGTGATTATGCCCGTGCCCTCGTTGGTCGAGGGCAGCTTGACATCGTCGACGTGCCTGTGGCTGGGAGAGCGGTACAGGGGCGTTCCGCGCCCCCTTCTCTGTGTTCTCAATCTCTTTCCCATTCATCTCACCTCAGAATACTCCGACCCTCATGCCTACATCCTCTGCGGAGTATCCCTCCGCCAGCTTGATGATGGCGTGCTTGCCGTCCTTCTCTATTCTTACCCAGACCTTGTCGACCTTGACCTCGAAACGCTCCTCGAAGATCGCTTTGATGGTCGGCTTGTCGGCCTGCCTGTGAACGATGAACTCGATCTTGTTGCCGTCCCTGAATCCCTGAGTCGGGGTGCCGGACGTGTGGTTCATCGACTTCTCTGTGACATACGGTCTGATCAGAACGTCGCTCTGCTTCACTGTGTCCACTCTCCTATCTTTGCGAATGCTGACTGGGTGTACACCGTAAGCCTGCCTGCGTCCCCTCCGGGGGCCAGGATGCCCGTGTTGAGTGTGCCGACGGTCTCCACCTCGACGCCTGCCAAGTTGGAGGCGCCCTTGAAGACCGGCACGTCCCTGTCCGAGACCACTACGAGTATGGACACCGGGGTGCGGTACTTCCTGTTCCTCATCTTTCCCCTTCCGGCACGGATCTTGGTACCGTCCTTTGCGCGGTCGACGTCGTATCCGATGCCGATCTTGTCAAAGAACCCGGCCACCTCCGCGGTGGTCGCGATGTCCTGGAAGGCGTCCTCGACCACGATCGGGAAGGATACGGAGTCGTCGAACTTGTGGCCGCGGGTCTTTACGCATTCGACGTCGCCTGTGGCTGCGAGTGCGGACCTGCGTGCGATAGCCAGCTCCTTCTTGTTGATCTTCTGTTCCCATTTCCTCTCGGGCATCGGGGGGTGAGCCCTGCGTCCCGAGACGTTGTTGGGGGACTGGGCTCCCTTGCGCCCGTCCTTTATCCTCTGTACACGGGAGACTCCGCGTCCCTTTCCCCATGTGCTGACGGAGTGCCTCTGTCCGGATCCCTTGTTGGGTCCGTATGGCTGCCTGGAATTGGCGGCGGCGGCGAGGACGGCCTTCTTTATGATGTCCGGCCTGAACGTGGTCTCGAAGGCCGCGGGAACGTCCATCTTACCGGAGACCTCTCCGCGTACGTTGTAAACATTTGTCTGTTTCATCCTCATGCCCCCTGCTTGGATTCGGTGGACACGTACGTTACCTCGGGTACACCCATGTCTGCCTTCTTGGGCAGCCTTGTTGCGTCTCTCAGCCTGATTATCCTCTTGGTGGGTCCCGGAACGGAGCCGCGCACGAGGATGTAAGTGTTCCTTACCTCTCCGTAGTTGATGAAGCCGCCCTTGGGGTTTATCTCGGCGCCCTCTTCTCCCACTTTGACTATCTTCTTGTTGCACTCGGTCCTCTGGTGGTATCCCATCTGACCGGACATGGGGACTGTTCCCCTTACGTATCCGGGCCTCTTGGGTCCGAGGTTACCGATCATGCGGCGGTGCTTGCTGTTCCTGTGGGACAGAAGCTTGACCCCCCAGCGCTTGGTGGCGCCCTGGAATCCTTTTCCCTTGGTGATCGCGATGACGTCGACGAACGCTCCCTCGGGGGCGAAATCGGTGACTGTCAGTTCTTTTCCCAGTATGCCTTTGGCGTAGGCGAGCCTCTCGGCGATGGTGCCTCCGCCGATCCTCAGCTCCATGAGCTCGGGGACCTTTTTGGGCACTCCGCTGACGAGCTTGGGCTGGGTGTATGCGAGGACGCGTATGTCCTCGGTGTCAAGACCGTCATACCTGGCGAAAGATTCGGCCGTGTGCGCCTTGGGAACCCTCATCTTCCTTTCCAGAAGGGGGTCCAGGTCGTTGGCCCATACTTCGCCGGCGGTCTTCAGACCGAGCGTGCTGTTCTCGTAGAATCTTACTGCGGCTATCTTCATGGGGGGGACCTCGATAACGGTTACCGGAGTCTGGACCTCCATTCCTGATGTGGTGCTCTTTGCGCGCTTGTCGACGATGAAGGCATGCGTCATCCCGGCCTTGTAGCCTGCAAATCCCTGTATCTTGGGGGACCCGCCGACCTCCGGCCAAGAGTCCAACCTAGGCCTCTGTGCCTGCGCTCTCTTCCTAGGGCCGAATGCCCTGGATCCTCTCTTAGGACGTCTCCTCTGTGACATATTTTCACTTCCCGCGAGGGTCTCTTCGCTAACCTCGCTGTCTTAATCGACGGAACGTCTGGATATCCCGACCGTGACGCCTGTTCAGCCCCAAAATCATGTTTTCGCGGGGCGAGCATGGGATGCGAACGCATAGCCCGTGCGTCTGGTCGGACATCATATAGTCCAATCTAGCGATGGTATTCCCATGTTGTACTTAAAACCTCCTGCCCCTATATACGGAAAAGAAGGACAGGAGGGTTTGGTTTTTCAGAGAAGGCCCTTCTTGGCCTTGTCCTGAGCGCGCTTCTTGCGTGCCTTCACGTCGAATCCCGTGGCGGCCTCTACGAACACGTTGAGCTTCCTCTTCGTATCCAGAATGTCGTCGTCGGTCATCGGCCCGGAGATGTTCGTGGTCTCGACGCGCAGTATCGATTTAGAGGTCATCTCGGCCTCGATCTTTTCCAGCACACCGTAGCTCGATACCACGGGCCCTCCCCTCTTCTCGGCGTTACCGAAAGTTTCCATCATCAGCTTCTCGAGACCTTCGCCCTCGAGCTTTCCTGCCCATCCTTTCTTGATGTCGTAGTCAACCATATCATCACATCCTAAGTGCCAGGTCGTTAATTATTCCCCTTTCGAGGTCGGCCGATGTCCCCAGCATCTTCTCGGCCCTGAGGTAATCTTTCCATTTTTCGACGCATGTACAGCTAACGTCCAGGTCACTCACGTCCTGGGAGAACGAGAACTTCTCCACCGCGTCCAACGCCCTGCGGTCGCATTCGCCGCAGTTGTGAACTCCCCTTTGGGAGCCTCCGCCCGAGGGTGAAGACATCAATCTGGAACTTACGTTGCCGGACAGGCGTCTGAAGACCTCGACGAGGGACCAGATCCAGGGCGGCCTGAATTCGCCGCGCTTCCACAGCCTTTCGGTCTGGGTGCCGAACTGGACGTTAAGCGGATTTATGGATATCTCGGCGGAATAAGGGTCTGCGAACAGTGCGGAGCGCACGGAGTCCTCCATCGCCTGGCCCTCGGTCAGGTATATCGGCTTCAGAAGCAGGTATGTCCTGACCGAGAGGCCCGCGTCCCGGATGGCTGTCCCCGCCCTCTTGCTGTCAGCCGGAGAAAATCCCTTGTGGACCGATCTGCGGAGGACCTCCGGGTCCGAACTCTCAAGTCCCAGAGCCACAGTGGCGTTCTTGGGGAGAGATGCGATCGACTCTTCGGTGACGAACTCGGGACGGCTCTCCACCAGTATCCTCTCGCACTCGGAGAACTCGTCGAAGATCCTGTCCCTGACGCTGACCGGTATTTCCCCGATGTCGAGGAAACTGCCGGAAGTGTAGAACTTCACGAAGGGCTCGCCTTTGTACCTCTCGATTATACGGTCCACCTGGGACATCAGGTCCGACTCGGTGGTCTGAGGCAGCGATGCCGACTTGTATCCGCACATTGTGCATCCCCCTGCCTTTGCCCAGCGGCATCCGCTTGTCCGCATGATGGCCACCATGGCATCGACTGTCCTGCCTGACGAGACGTCTTTCTCCTTCCAAACCGCTTCCGGTTCCGACGGGTTCCTTTCCTTCATATCCAGACGACCAAACGCAGTCTGCGTTATATTCTTTCCTGATTGGAGATGTCTCCGAATGCGGGAACGGGGTCCGCACGGATCATTTCTTCATAACGGCCCTGGCATAGGAGCAGAAAGGACGGACCTCCATCCTCTTGCAGCCGGCATAATCTATGGCGGCGTCGACCAACACCCTGCCCAGTCCCCGGCCCCTGAAGAGAGGATCCACTACCGTGTGCTCAATATCCAATGTGCCAGCATCCATATCGTACGAAAGGTATCCGGCCTCTTCTCCGTCCACGTACACCTTGAATACGCACTTCTCCTCGTCGTGCCCGACATCTACGGCCATGCGCATGAGACCGCATCTCGCGGTAATATCGTTTTCTCTGTCGGTAAACCCTAGCGGAACCCTTAGAGTCAGGAAACGTTAATATCGGTCGATATTAATCCCCCGTCCGGTAAGCCACATGGCTAAAAAAATAATAATCATAGGCTCGGGGGCCGCCGGCATGACTTCGGCGTCCTCGGCCAGAAAATTTGATCCAACTTCTGAGATTACGGTGATCACCGAAGACGAGGATATCGCATATTCACCCTGCGCCATACCCTGGGTCCTCGAAGGGAAGAACAGCTGGGACCGCATCGTCATGCATGATGCGGCATATTATTCAGAAAAAAAGAAAATCGAAGTCCTTACCCGGACTAAGGTGGAATCCGTAGATGCCGAGGCGAAGAATGTCACGGCCGGAGGGAAGAAGTACGCCTACGACTCTTTGGTCATCGCCACCGGCGGAAAGGTCTTCGTCCCTCCGATCCAGGGAGTGGGCCTCAAAGGAGTTTTCACGGTAAGGACCATCAGGGACGGTAAGGACATAGAGGCCTGCATGAGGGGGACCGACAAGGTCGTCATCGCCGGCGCAGGGGTCATCGGATTGGAAATGGCCGTCGCCCTGCGAAATTCGGGGAAAGAAGTCACCGTCATAGAGATGATGGACCAGGTCATACCTCGCATAGCGGATGCCGACATGGCCGCGCCCGTCCAGCATCACCTTGAAGAAATGGGCGTGAAGATAGTTCTGAAGGCACCGGTCGAAGCGGTCCTCGGAGAAGATAATGTGACCGGCGTCAGGGCCGCAGGCAAAGACTATCCCTGCGGCATGGTGATATTCGCCACGGGAGTGCGTGCCAACCTAGACATACCTAAGGAGCTGGGATTCGACATAGGCCAGCTCGGTGCCGTCGCCGTCTCGCCCACCCTGCAGCCATACAGGAGGGGGCGCCTGGTCAAAGACATATTCCTCGCAGGAGACCTTATTCAGTGCCAGTCCGCGGCGATGCCCGGACCTACGATGAGCCAGCTGGGATCTTCCGCCGTGAAGGAGGGCGACATCGCCGGAAGGAACGCCGCAGGTGACTGCGCCGTCTTCGGCGCCACCGCCAGCCCCTGGGTGAGCGTCATCGGCGACATGCAGATCGCCGGCACAGGCCTATCGCAGGGCCTGGCCTCATGGTACGGAATATCCGCCGCAGAGGGGAAGGCAGAAGGATTTACAAGAGCCAGATATTCCCCCGGCGGAAAAAGCCTCATAGTCAAGATATCCGCCGACAGGTCATCCCACAGGATCATCGGGGCGCAGATACTTGCAGGTGAGGACGCAACAGGCCGCATCAACTGGCTAACTTCGGCCGTCCTTTTCGGGACCACCGCCGAGGACTTCCTTTCCACGGCAGAGAACGCCTACTGTCCGCCGACCTCCATGGTGAGAGACGTCGTGCTGGCGGCAGCAGAGGACCTAGTACGCAAACTCAGCGGCTGATTAAGATGGACTACGCCGAATACAAGAGGATTTACAACGGTCTCAAGACCGCCGCAGACGTAAAGACGTTCGAGTCCGAGGGATACGACCGAAGGATGCTCGAATCCCTGTTCACGCAGAAGACATCGAGGGATGTCAAGAAACGTTTCTACGTCGTAAAAAAGAACGCGAAGTTCATGCTCAAGGACTGGAAGAAGGGAAAGACCCTCATGGAAATCGCCGAAAGGAACCGCTTCCCTCCGATCCTGACAGCCATGATGATATTCCAGGAGGACGGGGCTTCCAAAAAGCAGTTCTGGGAGTTTGTCAGGGACCCGGACTCGCTGGAGAGCAAGGAGACCGCCGATGAGCTCAGGGAGGTCACTGAGAACGACCTTATCTACTCCCCTTACGGCACCCAGAAACAGAAGGAGCGAGGAGAATGGGGAGAGGACCTTTTGCAGAACTGGCTGAACGGCCAGGGCATCGGGTACAGGACCGAGAACGAACTGCGCGGGGAGTTCGAGAAGACTCCGGACAGCCTTCTGGACAAACCGATGATGTATGAGGGCAAGAAGATCTACTGGATCGAGAGCAAGGCCTCTTTCGGGGACAACATCGAGTTCAGGTTCAACGCGCGCAAGCAGCTCATACCGTACACTCAGATATTCGGACCCGGCGTGGTGGTCTACTGGGTCGGATGCCTGGACGACCTGGAGCGGCCCGAAGACATATACGTCTGCGATATCTCCATACTCGAAAAGAAACTTGAACCGATAGAAGAGACGACCGAGTGAATCACTCGGCCTCTTCTTTCAGCTCTCCCATCGTGGCTTCCCTCTGGGCGAAAGCGTTGTGCTTGTGGATCGATTCCTCGGATTCGCTCCTGACCATGATCTCGGCGTCGTCAGAAAGGTCCGGATAACTCTCCACGATCCTTTTCAGCACGCCTCTGACCACGTCCTCGACGAACTTGGGGTTCTTATGGGCGTTGATCACCACCATCCCTTCGTCTTCTCTCTTCAGAAGCTCGTATGTCGGCGAAGAGAACGACGCCTCCACCAGGTCGATCAATGTGTCGGCCTCGATCTCTTCATCCTCGCCGGTGGTTACGGTGACGGTGCATATGTTCCTCTGGTTGTGGGATATCACAGGGGTTCCGCCTCCGCACTCCATGATCTCGGTCACTGTCTGCTGGGCGCATGGGCACGCCGTCATTCCGATGACTTCGGCGCCTATCGTCTTGCGCACGCCCTCGCCGCGGACTGCGGTGGCCTTTGCGATCAGTTTGTAGACCTCGTAGGTCTCCCTTCCGTTGGGGGTTACGCTGGGCTTGAAGTAATTGGTCGTTATGTAGACTCCCGTCACCTCGGCGTACTCATGATGTACCAGCAGCCTTTTGCACATGTCGGCGGCCACCGTCTCCAGGCCCGCAACGGGCTTGGATATGCTTTCGAGGACGACATCGGTCAGTACCGCGACGTTCCTTGACATGTGGGAGCCTTTCTGCTCCGCGGGAAGGTCGACGAAAATATCGATGTTGCAGTTCAGGGCCCTGTTGAGCTCGTTGTTTACCCCTTTCCTCTTGACGATTATGGGTTTTCTGACACCGGTGACCCCCACTCGGGTCAACCTGAAGCCCATGTCGGCCTTTCCGTACTGGACATCACACTTTAAATTCATATTCTGTTCTGTAGGAACGACTTCACTTAAATTATATATGGTTACTTTTTTTCTGGTATGTTGGTGTTATGATGGTATACTGCGGTATCGACGAGGCGGGCAGGGGTTCCGTCATGGGGCCCCTGGTCGTAGGAATCGTACGGACGGACGGCGACGAGGGATTGGTCTCCATGGGCGTCAAGGATTCGAAGAAGCTTACCCCGAAGAAAAGAGAGGCCCTGTACGCCGAGATTGTAGACTGCTGCGATGCATGCGTCATCGAGATGCCGGCTTCGGAGATAGACCGTCTCAGAAAGAGCGTCACTCTTAACGAGATAGAACTGGGCATGTTCGCGGAGGCGTTCGATAAACTGTCAGCCGAGACCGTTTTCGCCGACTGTCCCGACGTTAACGAGAGGGGTTTCTCGGGATCCATGGCCGCAAGGTGCGGCGGTAGATGCAAGGTCATCGCCGAACACCGGGCCGACGACAGATATCCGGTAGTTTCTGCGGCGTCAATAGTTGCGAAGGTCACAAGGGACCGCCGTATCGCAGAGATATCGGAAGAATTCGGCATCGATATCGGGAGCGGTTATCCCAGCGACCGAATCACGATGGATTTTATAGAAAAGTGGATAAAAGAAAACGGACGTGCCCCAAAGCACACAAGGTGTTCCTGGGAGCCTGTGAGACACTTAATGTCCCTCGCGGCGAACACCAAGATAAGCGACTGGTGATAAGATGAGCCTAGAGGAACAGATACGGGGCATGGTTGACAAGTTCAACAGAAAAAGCGAAGACGACGAGAAGCTCAGAAAAGAACTGGCTCACCTCAGCAAGACCTTCACCATCGACCTTGGGACGGAATCGTACGGGATGAGGCTCCATGACTCCAGGATCGATGACTTCAGGGCCGAGGCGATACCGGATTCAGATATCACTGTTATCTCCACTCCCGAGAGCCTCCAGGCCATAATGGACGGCGAACTGAGGCCTGTTAAGGCATACATCACCAAGAAGATCAAGATCAAGGGCAACCTGCAGGACCTGATGTTTTTGAAAAAATTCCTCTGAGCGATCGCTTAAGTACCGTTACATCATAAAAGATAAATACAGAGTACTGATAGAGCGACGTATAGCGAGGTAGGGTAGCCAGGATATCCCGTCGGGCTCATAACCCGGAGACCGATCGTTCAAATCGATCCCTCGCTACCATCTTATTCCATTAAAATTGAGCTGCAGCCCTTTATTTGACCTGCGTTTTTAT